>Ga0136640_10000052_pt1 | contig 36690 bp, 38 predicted proteins | sample AntDrymUQ8642106_2_FD_105498 | JGI IMG/M metagenome (GOLD analysis project Ga0136640, IMG submission 105498) | Polar desert sand microbial communities from Dry Valleys, Antarctica - metaG UQ864 (21.06) | ecosystem: Environmental > Terrestrial > Soil > Desert | place: Antarctica: Dry Valley...
ATCGAGCGCCTCGAGGCCGCGCTCGCCGCCGGCGCGCCGGCGGTGCAGGCCCAGCGGCCGCCACCGCCACCGCCTGCCCCGGCGTCGGAGTCACCGCCCTCGCCCGCGTCCGAAGCCCCGGTAGCACCGCCACCTGCGCAACCGCCACCGCCCGCGCCGGCGTCCGAGTCGCCGCCCGCGCCGCCGGCCGAGTCGCCCCCGCCGCCGGCGAGCACGCCGCCGCCCGTCGCGGCCGCCAACGGCCACAACGTCGCCGCGGCCGCAGGTGATCACGGCGGCCCGCTGCTGGACCTCGACGGCCTGCGCACGGTCTGGCCGGCCGTGATCGAGGCGGTGCGCACGGAGAACGCCCTCTGCGCGGCGCTGCTCGCCGATGCGCTGCCCGTCGCCGTCGACGGCGTGCAGGTCACGGTCGCGTTCGCCCCGACCGCGAGCTTCCTGTTGCGCAAGGCCGAGGACGACGGCTATCGCAAGTGCGTCGCCGCCGCGGTGCGCACGATCACGGGCAGCAGGGCGCAGATCGCCTACGTCCTCGCGGAGCCGCCCCCCGAGGACGGCGGCGGCGAGGTCGCCGCCGCGCCGCCGACGGAGGACGAGTGGGTGCGGCGCTTCGTGGCAGAGTTCGATGCCGAGGAGATCCTTCCCGAGCCCGACCCCGATCCCGCACCGACAGACGAGAGCGAGGCCTAGTGGCCCCTCTCGCCAGTCCTGTCACCCTTGGATCGGTCGCCCACGGGCAACACGACTCACGAGAGGAACCACTGAGATGCCACAGCCGAACATGAACCAGATGATGAAGCAGGTGCAGAAGATGCAGAAGGACATGATGGAGGCGCAGGAGCAGCTCGCCAGCGAGACGGTGGAGTCCTCCGCCGGCGGCGGCATGGTGACCGTCACGATCACCGGCGATCTCGTCGTCAAGCAGATCAAGATCGATCCCGAGGCGATCGATCCCGAGGATCCCGAGCTGCTGGCGGACATGGTGCTGGCCGCCGTCAACGAGGCGATCCGCCAGGCGCAGGAGGTCGCGGCCACGAAGATGGGCGGCCTCACCGGCGGCCTCGACCTCGGCGCGCTCGGCGGCCCCGGCGGCATCCCCGGGCTGGGAATATAGAACCCCCGCTTGTACGCACCGCCCATCCAGCGCCTGATCACCGAGCTCGGCAAGCTGCCGGGCATCGGTGCGCGCACGGCGCAGCGCCTGGCGTTTCACATCCTGCGCGCCTCGGCGGAGGACGCGACGTCGCTCGCGGAGTCGATCACGGAGGTCAAGCAGCGCATCGGGCTGTGTGAGATCTGCTTCAACCTCGCCGACGCGCCGCGCTGCCGGATCTGCGAGGACGTCCGCCGCGACGCGAGCCTGATCTGCGTCGTCGAGGAGGCGGGCGACGTGATCCCCGTCGAGCGCACGCACGAGTACCGCGGGCGCTACCACGTACTCGGCGGCGCGCTCTCGCCGATCGACGGCGTCGATCCCGACGACCTCAAGATCGCCGAGCTCTACCGCCGCGTCAGCGATCCCGCGCAGCCGATCTCCGAGGTCGTGCTGGCGACGAACCCGACGACCACCGGCGAGGCGACCGCGCTGCACATCGCCGACGTGCTGCGCGAGCGCGCACCCGACGTCGTCGTCACGCGCCTGGCGAGCGGCCTGCCCGTCGGCGGCGACCTCGAGTACGCCGACGAGGTCACGCTCGGCAAGGCGTTCTCGGGCCGGCGCAGGGTCTGAGCAGCGCGCCTCTCAGCGGCCGAGGATGACCTTCGGCGCATGCTCGGCGACGACCTGCCGCGCGCCGGCCGGCAGCAGCGCGACGAGCGGCAGCAGGTCTGACTGCAGGTCGTTGGCGAGGGCGCAGTCGACGATCGCCACGAGCACGTCGGGCTCGTGCAGCGCGGGCAGGCCGGCGAACCGCCGTCGCCCGTCCTCGGTCATGTTCTGCAGCACGGGCAGCACGACGTCCCACAGGCGATCGCGCTGGGCGGTGCGGACCATCCCGGCGAGGACGTCGTCGTCCTCGCCCGCGGCGAGGTCCGCCAGCAACCCCGCGCGCTGCGCCGGCACGCGTGTCAGCAGATCGATCGCCTGGGGCCACAGGTCGGCGTCGGTCGCCGCACGGATCGCGCCGCGCACGCGCTCGGTGCTCAGCAGGCCGACGACGTGGTCGAGCTGGTCCTTCTCCTCGACGAAGTAGGACACGCGCAGCAGCGAGGCATCGTCGAGGACCTCGAACGCGGCCAGCAGCGCGGCGTCGGTCATGTGCCCGACGAAGCGGCCCATCGCGATGTACTCCTCGCGGCGACCTAGCTCGGCGGCCACCCTGCCGATCAGCCGCGCCGGCAGGGCGAAGATGATGTCGCGCGCGCGCCGCGGGTCGAGCTGCACCGCGAGGTCGGCGAGGAACGCCGGCGGCATGCGACCGGCGAGATCGACCGCCCGGCGCGTGTCCAGCAGGCCGGCGACGCGCGCGCACAGCAGCGCGCCGAAGAGGTGCTGCGCGATCCAGGCCGTCAGTGCGGCGGGCGGGATCCGGCTGGCGAGCGCGATCCGCCCGAAGCGGCAGTCGCCCTCGTACAGCGCGACCGTCGCGCGCTCGCGCAGGGCGCGCACGCCGCCCGGGGTGAGCCGCTCGAGATAGGCGAGCCGTTCGGGCGCCGTGTCGAGCAGGCGCGCGAGCTTCATCACCTCCGCGCGGCCCTCGAGCGTCGCGCTCATCCGATCAGGACCCTGCGCACGAGCCCCGACAGCGGCCAAGGCAGAAAGCGCAGCGTGTGGTCGATGGCGGCGTCGAGCGCGCGCGACTGCCTGCGCCGTGCGTCGGAGAGCGCCGCCGCGAGATCCGCAAGCTCGCCGTCGGAGAGCGCCGCGAGCTCTTCGGGGAGCGGTTCGCCGTACTCGCCTCGTACGGCGCGAAGGCGCTCGTCGCGCATCGCGTCCTATTCGCCCGGCCGCAGCGGATCGCGCGCGTCGCGGGTCAGGCCGCGCAGCGCGGCGATCCGCCCCAGCGCCTCGGCGACGCGCTCGGCTGCGATCGCGCGGCTGCGCACCGCCGCGACGACCGCTCGGTAGGCCTCGTCCTGCTGGGCGCGGCCGCCGGGCACGACCAGCAGGTCGACGCCGGCCTTCAGCGCGTCGATCGCCGCCTCGCCGACCGTGCCGCCGGTCGCCGCCGTCGTCGCGACGAGGTCCGCGGACACGATCGCGCCCGCGAAGTCGAGCCGGTCGCGCAGCTCGCCGACGGCCTCTGGCAGCAGCGTCGCCGGGGTGACGCCGTCGAAGGCGGCGTAGATCGCGTTGCCCATCTGGATCGCCGGGACGGCCTGCGGCCCGGTCGCGACCGCAGCGAACGGCGTCATGTCGGCCTTGCGCAGCTCGCCGATGCTCAGGCCGACCGGCGCCGGACCGACAGCAGGATCCTGCGAGGCCGCGCCGTCACCGGGAAACGGCCCCGGGGCGGCGACGACCTTCGCCTGGCGGTAGGCGGAGACCGAGGCCTTGACGGCGCTTGCGACCTGCGCGGCCTGGTCGGAGAACGCGCGCCCCTGTCCCGGGCCGCCGGCCACGGCGATCGACGCGTTCGGCGCGAGGGTCATGCCGACCCCGAGCGCTCGCAGCTGGCGACCCGCCCCCAGCGCGCTCTCGCGGGTCCCCTTGCGGGCGTTGCCGACGTCGACCTGCGAGCGCGGCGCGAGGTTGCCGAAGGCGTTGAAGTCGCCGCCCTCCTGCCCTGCGGCGATGATCGGCGCCGGATGGCCGGCGTCGCGCGCCGTCGCCTGCAGGGCCTGCGTCAGAGCCGAAAGCTGCTGCGGCTCGCGGTAGTTCTCGCTCGTCAGCAGCACGCCGCCGTAGGGCCGGACCGTCAGCCGCTTGAGAAACGAGGACTTGGAGTCGGTCCCGCGGAAGCCGACGAGAAACAGGCCCGCGACCGCATCCTGCGGCGCGTTGGCGAGCGCGTCGGCCGACGGGGCCGCGGGGTCCGAGCCGCCGGGCACGCTTCGTACCCGCGCGCCGAGCACCGGCGCCAGCGTGTCCATGAGCGTTCCGCCCGTGCCGCCGGCGCCCTCCTGGCCGAAGCGCGAGCCGGCCTCGCCGACCGGCGCCTCGTCGCCGCCGCGCACGAACAGCAGGTAGATCCCGCAGCCGAGCAGCAGCACGACGGCCGTGCCGAGGAGCGCGAGCCGTCTCACTCGCTAGCCTCCGGACCCGTCATGACTCCGACCGTGGTGATGAAGTTCGGCGGCACCTCCGTCGCCGACGCCGAGCGCCTCAAACGCGCCGCGCAGCGAATCGTCGCCAAGCGCGACGCCGGCAACCGCGTCGTGGCCGTGCTCAGCGCCCGCGGCAAGACGACGGACGCGCTGATCGCCGAGGCGTTCGAGATCTCGCCGCAGCCCGATCCGCGCGAGATGGACATGCTGCTGTCGACCGGCGAGCGCCAGTCGTGCGCGCTGTGCGCGATGGCGATCAACGACCTCGGGCACCGGGCGATCTCCCTGACGGGTTCACAGGCGGGGATCGTGACAGACACGTCGCACACGAAGGCGCGCATCCTAGACGTGCGCGCCGAGCGGATCCGTGTCGCCCTCGACGAGGACGCGATCGTGCTCGTCGCGGGGTTTCAGGGCGTGTCGACCGCGAAGGACGTCACGACGCTCGGCCGCGGAGGCTCGGACACGACGGCGGTCGCGCTCGCGGCGGCGATCGGCGCCGACGTCTGCGAGATCTACACCGATGTCGCGGGCGTCTTCAGCGCCGACCCGCGCGTCGTGCCCGACGCGCGCAAGCTGGCGGTCGTGTCCTTCGAGGAGATGCTCGAGATGTCGGCATCCGGGGCGGGCGTGCTGCAACTGCGCTCCGTCGAGTACGCACGCACGCACGGCGTGCGGATCCACTGCCGGTCGAGCTTCTCCGACGCGCCCGGCACGGTCGTCGGCGACGGCGCGCAGCCGGGTGCGGCAGCCCGGCCGGCGATCACGGCCGTCACGCACTCGACCGACGAGGCGCGCGTCACGCTCGAGCACGTTCCCGACGCGCCGGGCATGGCGGGGCGCATCGCGACGCTGCTGGCGGAGGCCAACGTCAACATCGACATGATCATCCAGAACGAGCCCGTCGTCCCCGGAGCCGGGGCGGACATGTCCTTCACCGTCCCGCGCAGCGACCTGCGCGACGCGCTCGGCCCGCTCTCCGCGTTCGCGCGCGAGCACGCGATCCAGATCCACACCGACGAGTCCGTCGGCAAGATCTCGGTCATCGGCGAGGGGATGAAGACGCAGGCGGGCGTCGCGGCCCAGGTCTTCTCGACGCTCGGCGCCGAGCGGATCAACATCCAGATGATCGCCACGTCGCCGATCAAGATCTCCTGCGTGATCGCGCTGGACAGCGTGCCCGACGCCGTGCGCTCGCTGCACGCGGCGTTTCTGAGCTAGTGCCGTGAGGCGGACGTTCGTGCGTGCGCACTTCTGACTCACGGCACTAGGCGGCATCCCCGCCCAGCAGCTCGCGCGTGCGCTCGGGGCCGATCGACAGCATCAGCGTCGGCAGTCGTGGGCCGGTGTCGCTGGCGGCCATGAGCTCATAGAGCGCCTTGAAGAAGGCCCGTTGCGCGATCTTGAGCTCGGGACTCGGCGGCGCGTCGCGTGGCAGCCCGAGCATGAGCTTCGGGATCGCGTACACGAGCGTCGTGAGGCCGTCCAGCGACCAGGCCTGCGACAGCTCGCGCGCGAGCGTGGCGACGCCCCCGCGGGTGGCGTCGTCGAGGCCCTCCCAGGTCGGCGCGTCGAAGCGCTCGCGCAGCGTCGTGCGCGCGTCGTCAGGCAGCAGCTCGACGTAGGCGATCGCACAGCGCAGGCGCGGCTCGAGCTGCTCGAGCAGCTCGTCGACCGCGGGTGCGTCGTCGTCGAGGTGCTGCGCGACGATCCGCCCGATCTGCGCGCGGCTGCCCTGCGTGAGGTCGGCCGCCGAGGACAGCAGGCGAAAGGGCACGCGCCGCGCGCTGCTCGCCACCGCGCCCGACGACGAGCGCACGGCGAGGTGGTACATCGCCGCATCTGTGGCGTCGGCGCCGGGCGCCTGCGCGGCGGCGACAAAGCGATCCCACTCGTCGTAGAGCTTCTGCACGCCCCTGGCCGAGAGGTCGATCTGAAAGGACTGCGACGGCAGCCGCCGGATGTACAGCCAGCGGACGATCGCCGGCTCCAGCACGCGCAGGGCCGCGGACGGCACGGCGGCGGAGCCCGTCGAGCCCGACAGCTTGCCGCCGGCGCCCGCGAGCGTCACGAACGAGTAGACCGCCGAGCTCGGCGCCTGCCCGCCGAAGACGTCGCGCACGAGCGTGCGGCCGACCGTGAAGCTGCCCGTCGGCGCGTGATGGTCCTCGCCCGCCGGCTCGAAGCAGACGCCCTCGTGCGCCCAGCGCATCGGCCAGTCGACCTTCCACACGAGCTTGCCGCGGATCGGCCGGCCGTCGGCGAGGCTCTCCGAGCCCTCGTGGCCGCAGCGGCAGCGATAGGACACGCTCTCGCCGTCGTAGGCGGTCACCTGCGTCTCGTCGCGGCCGCAGTCCGAGCAGTAGCGCTTGTAGGGGAAGTACTCGCGGCGGCGCTGCTCCAGCGGCTTGTCGTGGCGCCCGGAGGTCTGCTGCGCGGCGAGCGTGTCGAAGATCGCCTCGCGCAGGTCCATCGCACGGCGGATCTCGGCGTTGTAGGCGCCCGCGGGATAGCGCTCGGACTGGCGCACCTCGCGCATGGCGATGCCCAGCTCGGCGAGCGCGTCCGTGAACTCGCCGATCCAGTGCTCGGCGTAGGAGCCGGCCGCGCCCCACGGGTCCGGGATGCTGGCGAGCGGTGAGCCGATGTGGCGCTCGAATGACGCGTCGACGCCGGCCGGCACCTTGCGCAGGCGGTCGAAGTCGTCCCACGAGTGCAGGTGCACGACGTCGTGGCCGCGGGCGCGCAGTGCCTCGGCGACGAGGTGCGTCGTGAAGACCTCGCGCAGGTTGCCCATGTGGATCGGGCCGGACGGCGAGATGCCCGAGGCACAGACGATCTGACGGTCCGCCGGCCCCTGCGCGATCCGCGCCTGCACCTCCTCGGCCAGGCGGTCGCTCCAGACCGCGGCGCGAGCCGCCGGCGGGTCGGCCGGGGGCGAGTTGGGGGACGGCGTGGAGATGCCACGGAGCCTAGCCTCAGCAGGAGGCCGTCCCGCCGAACGGCGGCCGTTCGGCACCGCCGCCGCCGCCGCCGTCATCGGCTGGGACCACGCGACGCATGGGGCGCGCCGACGCTGCTCGCGCCGCGCCGCTGAGCTCCGCTACCGTTTGACCGGCCGATGGAGCAGCCGCTGATCACCGCCGTCACGCATTCCACCGAGGAGGCTCGCGTGACGCTCAAGGACGTCCCGCACACCCCCGGCGTCGCGGGGCGCATCGCCACGGTGCTGGCCGATCACAGGGTCAACATCGACATGATCATCCAGAACGAGCCGCTGTCGGCGGGTGCGCGCGCGGACATCTCGTTCACGGTCCCGCGCTCGAAGCTCGTCGCCGCTCGCGAGGCGCTGGCGCCGCTTGAGTCCGAGCTGGGGATCGAGGCCTACAGCGACGAGGCGATGGGCAAGGTGTCCGTCGTGGGGGCGGGGATGAAGTCCCATCCCGGCGTCGCGGCGAAGGTCTTCACCGTGCTGGGCGACGAGGGCGTCAACATCGAGATGATCGCGACGTCGCCGATCAAGATCTCCTGCGTCATCGCCGGCGACGAGGTGCCCGCTGCCGTGCGCGCGCTGCACTCGGCCTTTGAGCTCTCGGGCCCGGACACGATCCGGCCCGAGCGCCCGTTCGGGGAGTTCGCGTGAGCGAGAGGCTGCGCGTCGCCGTCGTCGGCGCCACGGGCGCGGTCGGCACGGTCATGCTGCGGCTGCTGCGCGAGCGCGGCTTTCCGGCGTCGGAGGTCGTCCCGTTCGCCTCCGAGCGCTCCGTCGGCCGCGAGCTCGACGACGGACTCGTCGTCGCCGCGCTCGACGACGAGTCCGTCCGTGGCTTCGACGTCGCGCTGTTCTCCGCGGGCGCGACGCGCTCGCGCGAGTGGGCGCGGCGCTTCGTCGACGGCGGGGCGGTCGTGGTCGACAACTCCAGCGCCTTTCGCAAGGACCCGGCCGTCCCGCTCGTCGTGTCGGAGGTCAACGCGGGGGCGCTCGAGCGCCACAGCGGGATCGTCGCCAACCCCAACTGCACGACGATGGTCGCGATGCTGCCGCTGAAGGCGCTGCACGACGGCTTCGGGCTGCGCGCGATGGTGGCGACGAGCTTCCAGGCGGCGGGCGGAGCGGGCCAGAAGGGCATCGACGAGCTCGCCGGTCAGATCGCGCCGCTGGCCGCGGACGTCACGCAGCTCTGCGAGGACGGCGCCGCCGCCTCCGCGAAGGTCGGCCACGAGGTCCATGCCGCCACGCTCGCGTTCAACGTCGTGCCGCTGCTCGGTGCCGTTGGCGAGGAGGGCTACACCGACGAGGAGCTCAAGCTGCGCGACGAGTCGCGCAGGATCCTGGGCATCCCGGACCTCGCCGTCTCGCCGACGTGCGTGCGCGTGCCGGTGATGGTCGGCCACGGCGTCGCGGTGCGCGCGACGTTCACCAAGGAGGTCGACCCGAAGCGCGCGCTCGAGCTGCTCGGCGCCTTTCCGAACCTCGTCGTCGACGACATCCCGACGCCGCTGTCCTACGCGGGCCGCGACGAGGTCGCCGTCGGGCGCATCCGCCGCGACCTCGCCGACCCGCACGCGCTGAACTTCTTCGTCGTCGGCGACAACCTGCTCAAGGGCGCGGCGCTGAACACCGTGCAGCTCGCCGAGGCGCTGCACGAGCGCGGCCTGCTCGGCGTCCGCGTCCACTGAGGCGCTGGCCGCCATCTTCGCCCGGGGTTCAGGGTGGGCGCTGCTCGCCGCCACGCTCGCGCTGCTCGCCGTGCTCGGCCTAGCATTCTGGCTCGTCGATCCGCTGCGCGGGGTCGCGAACGCCGCGCTCGCCGGCAACGGCGATCTCGTGCGCTCCCGCACGCAGGCGCTCGGCGCCGCCGGGGCGCTCGTGCTGCTCGCCCTCGTGCTCGCGCATGCGGTGATCCCGTACCCGGCGGAGCTGACGACCGCGGCCGCCGGCTACGTCTACGGCTTTGCGGCGGGCTGGGCGCTCATGATGCTCAGCTGGTTTCTGTGCGCGCTGCTCGCGTACGAGATCGCCCGCGGCGCCGGGCGGCGCGCCGTGCGCCGCGTCATCGGCCCGCGGCGTCTCGCCGCGGCGCAGGAGTTCGTCCGGCGCGGCGGGGCGACCGGGCTGCTCGCCGCGCGCTTCCTGCCGCTCGTCCCGTTCAACGCCACCTGCTACGCGGCCGGCCTCGCGGAGGTCGCGCGGCCGCGCTACGCCTGGACGACCGTGGTCGGCATCGCGCCGTTCACGCTGCTCGTCGCCTATCTCGGCAGCCGCCTGCAGACGCTGAGCCTGACCGACTGGCGCCTGTGGCTCGTCACCGGCCTGCTGCTGGCGCTGCTGCTCGCGGCGCACCGGCTCGTGCCGGCCGGTGGCCGCGCCGCTGCATAGATCGCAGCACTAGCGCGACCGCGAGAGATCCGACAGCTCGCGGCGGTTGCGAACGCCGAGCTTGCGAAAGACGCTACGGGCGTGGGTGCGCACGGTCTCGACGCTGACCGACAGCGCTTCCGCGATCTCGCCGTTGGAGCGCCCATCCTGCAGCAGGCCGAGGACGTCGGCCTCGCGCGGGGTCAGCACGTCCTGGCCGGCGGCCGGGCTCTCGCCGCGCGGCAGCACGTGCAGGCCGCGTGACGCGAGGTGGATCGTGTTGAGGACGTCGCGGCTCTGCACGTCGCGGCCGAGGCATGCGGTCGCACCGAGCGCCAGCAGCCGGCTGCACTCCCCGGGCGTCGGGTCCTTCGCGATCACGAGCAGCTGCGTCGCCGGATGGGCGGCGTGCAGGCGGTGGATGTCACCGGCGGTCAGCAGCGCGGCAAGGTTGACGATCGCCACGCGCGGATCGTGCGCGCCGATCGCGGCGTCCAGCGCGTCGGCCGCGACGTCGGAGGCGACGATTCGCAGGTTCTCGTCGTCGCCGATCAGGCTGCGCAGTCCGGCGGCGATCAGATCCTCGAAGCGGGCGAGCAGGATCGTGACCGGACAGGGGGCATCCATCTCTCTCCTATCGGCACGATTGCCCGCGAGGGTGAGGCGGGCCCTCCCCCGAAGATCACCCGCGCGGGGGGACGACACGCGAGCGGTCGCGCGTCAGCATGACAGGCGTCACGGGAAGCGTGTCGCGGAACGGGAGATCCTGCAGACCAGACCTTCCCGGGGTTGCCATGGGGTACGGGAGAGAAGGGGCCGACGGGCCCCTTCGCTCGTCAAGGGTCCTCGTCCTTCGGCGCTGCGATCGTTGCTCGCAGCCGCTCGCGCGCCGCATCGATGCGCGCCGCCAGATCCTCGGCGGTGGGCGGCGGCGCCGGGGCGCGAGGGGGCAGGGGTGCCGTGGGTCGCGGTCCGCGCCCGCCCAGCGACCGCAGCGCCGCCGCGATCCGGCGAACGGCGCCGGGTCTAGCTGTCCGCGGTGGAGGCACCGACCTCGGCGACGACCGACGTCGTCCAGTCGATCACCGCCGTCGGCTTGACGACGTGGCGCTGCAGGCCGAGCTCGCCGGGGGCGAGGCCGAGAGCGAGGCCGACGAGCTGGGGGAGGTGCAGCACGGGCATCTTGAGCTTGCGCCCGACGACCTTCTCGGCCAGCGGCTGCTGCAGGTCGAGGTTCAGATGACACAGCGGGCACGGCGTCACGATGCAGTCGGCGGCGGCATCGACGGCATCGCCGAGGTGGCGCCCGGCCTGCTGCAGCGACGCCTCCTTGTTCATCGTGATGATCGGAAAGCCGCAGCACTTGTGCGAGCCCGCGTACTCGATCACCGTGCCGCCGAGCGCCTCGATCACGAGCCCGAGGTACTCGTCGCGCGGCCGCGACTCGTCGATGCCCAGGCGCGGCGCCGGCCGCACGATGTAGCAGCCGTAGAACGGGCCGACGCGCAGGTCCGTCAGCGGACGGCAGACGCGGCTGCGCAGCTCGGCGAGGCCGAGCTCCTCGACGAGTAGCCACAGCAGGTTCTTGTTCGACAGCCCCTTCTCGTAGCTGAGGTCTTCCTTGGCGAGCGTCTGGTTGACGTGCGCGCGGTAGTCGGCGTTCGCGTCCAGGCGCTCCTGGCACTCGCTCTGCGCGCCCTGGCAGGTCGAGCAGATGTTCATCATCAGCGCGGCGCCGTCGACCTCCTGGGCGAGCGCGAACGTGCGCGCGTTGAGCGTGTCGGCGAGCTCCTGGTTGTGCTCGGCGATGACGCCGGCGCCGCAGCAGGCGCCGCGGTCGATCTCGACGAGCTCGATGTCCAGCAACGGCGCGATCTTCGCCATCGAGCCGTGCAGCTCGGGGGTGAAGCCACGCGACACGCAGCCCGGCCAGTAGGCGACCTTCATGCGAGATCCTCGTCGCGGCCGGAGATGTAGAGGTTCAGCTCCAGGCGCTCGTCGCGGCCCTCGACCTCGTCGTAGATGCGCTCGATCGCGGCGAGGTCGCGCTTGGCCAGCTTGTGCGGCTTGAGCGCGGTCGTCGGCGTGACCTTGCCGCGCAGCAGCGCCTTGGCGATCGCCGGCAGCGAGCTCGCCAGCTCCTTCGCCGCGACCGGCTTGAACTTCGCCAGCGTGGAGTCGCCGCCGTAGGAGCGCGGCAGCAGCTCGGCCTCGTTGAGCAGGCCGTACCGGCGCACGAGCGAGACGAACGCGCGCTCGTGGCGCTCGCCGTTGTTGGCGTCCTCGATGTGGAAGTCGCTGCCCGCCCGGCGGCGCAGGCGCATGATCTGGCTCATCGGCGCGACGCCCTTCGGGCAGGCGTCGATGCACTTGAAGCAGTGCGTGCAGTCATAGATGCCGTGGGGATCCTCGGCGAGGTCCTTCAGGCGCTCGCCGGTCCGGGCGTCGCGCGGGTCGCCGACGAAGCGGTAGGCCTTGGTGAGCGCCGCGGGGCCGATGAAGTCGCGATCGACCTCCATCGACAGGCAGTCCGAGACGCACGCGCCGCATTGGATGCAGGCCATCGACTGCGTCACGTCGACCATCGCCTCGTGCTCGACGATGTACTCGCGCTCGGGCACCGGCAGCTTCGGCTGCAGCCACGGCGTGACGCGGCGGATCTTCTTCCAGTGAACCGCGTCCATGTCGACGATGAGGTCCTTGATCACCGGCATGTTGCCCATCGGCTCGACCTCGATGACGCCGTCGGGCGCGCCGCGCTGGGCCTTGTCGAGGTGCGTGTGGCAGGCCAGGCCGGGCTGTCCGTTGACGCGCACCCCGCAGGATCCGCAGATCGCCGCCCGGCATGAGCAGCGGATCCCGATCGAGCCGTCGGTCAGCGCCTTGGCCTGCAGGATCGCCTCGAGCACCGAGCGATGGGGCTCGAGGTCGACCGTGTGCTCCTCCCAGTAGGCGGGATCCCCCGATTCGGGGTCGTAGCGGCGCAATCGCAGGGTGAACTCCACTAGTACTTCCTCACTTCCGGCTGCCACTTCGTGATCGTCACGGGTGAGTAGGAGAGCTGCGGGCCGGCGTCCTCGCCGCGGGTGACGTCGATGTGCTTCAGCCACTGCTCGTCGTCGCGCTCGGGGTAGTCCGTGCGGAACTGCGCGCCGCGCGACTCCTTGCGCTCGATCGCCGCGACGACGGTCGTCTCCGCGCACACGAGCAGGTAGTCGAGCTCGATCGCACCGAGCACGTCCTGGTTGAAGACCGTGCCACGGTCGTCGATCGCGGCGAGCGCAGCCTCCTCCTTGAGGCGCAGGATGATCTCGTGGGCCTCGCGCAGGCCCTGCTCCTCGCGGAAGACGGCGACCTTCGAGTTCATCATCGTGCCGAGCTCGTCCTTGATCGCCGAGATCCGCCGGCCGCCGCGATCGCGGGCGATGATCGCGTCGATCTGGGCCACGTCCTGGTGCAGGCGCGACGCGGGCGCCGACGCCAAGGCCATGTCCTTGGCGCGCTGCGCGGCGTGCTCGCCGGATCTGCGGCCGAAGATCAGCGTGTCGAGCAGCGAGTTGGCTCCCAGGCGGTTGCCGCCGTGCACCGAGACGCACGCCACCTCGCCGGCGGCGTAGAGGCCGGTGATCGGTGTCCGGCCGTCGACGTCGGTCTTCACGCCGCCCATGATGTAGTGCTGGCCGGGACGGATCATGATCGGCTCGCGGGTGATGTCCGTGCCGGCGAAGTCGCGCCCGATGTTGACGATCTCGCGCAGCGCCTCGAGCACGCGCTTCTTCGGGACGACCGTGATGTCGAGGTAGATGCCCTGACCGTCCGCTCCGACGCCGCGGCCCTCGTTGATCTCGGTCTGCTCGGCGCGCGAGACGACGTCACGCGAGGCGAGCTCCATCTTGTTGGGCGCGTAGTCCTCCATGAAGCGCCGGCCCTCGGAGTTCAGCAGGTGGGCGCCCTCGCCGCGCGCGCCCTCGGTGATCAGAAAGCCGTTCTCGGCCAGCGTCGTCGGGTGATACTGGACCATCTCCATGTCCATCAGCGGCGCGCCGACGGCGTACGCCTGCGCGATCCCGTCGGCAGTGCAGATCAGCGCGTTGGTGGTCGGCTTGTAGCACTGGCCCGCGCCGCCCGAGGCGAGGATCACGGACTTGGCGTCGAAGACCTCCATCGCCCCCGTGCGAATGTCGCGCGCGACGGCGCCCGTGCACTCGCCCTCGTCGTCGAGGATCAGCGAGGTCACGAACCACTCCTCGTAACGATCGACGGTCTGGTGGTGGCGCATGAGCTGCTCGTAGAGGACGTGCAGGATCGCCTGGCCGGTGATGTCGGCGACGTAGGCGGTGCGCTTCTTCGAGGCGCCGCCGAACGCGCGCAGGTCGAGCTCGCCGGTGGCGTTGCGATAGAAGGTGACGCCGATGTGCTCGAGGTGCATGACCTCGTTCGGCGCCTCGCTGCACATGATCTCGATCGCGTCCTGGTCGCCGAGGTAGTCCGAGCCCTTGACGGTGTCGTAGGCGTGCTCGGTCCAGTCGTCGTCGACGGCGATCGCGGCGTTCATCCCGCCCGCGGCGGCCACCGAATGCGAGCGCACGGGATGCACCTTGCTCATGATCGCGACCGTCGCGCCGGCGTCGGCGGCAGCGAGGGCGGCGCGCTGACCGGCAAGGCCGGCGCCGATGATGAGCACGTCATGGGCTGGCAAGGACCAGACTCTATAGGGCACGCCTGGCGCGCCAGCGTCCCCTCGTCGGGGGGGAGTGGCGCTATGCCAGGCGCTGCGGCAGCGCCGCGCTGAGCGCGCGGCGGACCTGCTCGATCGTGACCACGCCGCGCAGCACGCCGTCGGCGTCGACGGCCATCAGGGCGCCGTTCGTGCGCAGGTGCTCGTCGGCGAGCAGCGACTCCAGCGGGCGGTCGGACGGCACCCGCCAGCGCTCGGCGTCGGCCGTCGCGACGATCTCCGAGACCTCGAGCGCCGGGCGCCCGGCGGCGATCTCGGCATCCAGGCGCTGCTCGGAGACGACGCCGAGAAAGCGCCCGCGCTCGTCGACGACGGGAAACCACTCCCAGTGGTAGCGCAGGAAGAACTCGTCCTGCGCGCGCAGCAGCGTCGTGGTCGAGGGCATCGCCACGGGCTCGGCGTCCATGATGTCGGCGACGGTGATCCCGTCGATGCGCTCGGTGAACGCGGTCGACGCGACCGCGGCGCGCGCCCCCTGCGCGAGGAACCAACCGACGACCGCGAGGTAGAGGCCGTTGAACACGGCGCCGCTGGCGGCGATGAAGATGCCCAGCCCGATCAGCAGGTAGGCGAAGCCCTCGCCGATGCGCCCGGCGAGGCGGGTCGCGCGATTGCGGTCGCCGGTCAGCCTCCAGACGGCTGCCCGCGCCAGGCGCCCGCCGTCCAGCGGAAAGGCCGGAATGAGGTTGAAGACCAGCAGCGCGCCGTTCCACAGCGCGAGGAAGCCCAGCAGCGCCAGCGCCGGCGAGACGTCGGCGCCGTCGTCGAGCAGCGCCACGTCGAGCGCGGCGCCCTTGTCGATCAGCGCGCCGAGGGCGACGCAGACCGCGCAGACCAGGAGCGTGACCGCGGGCCCGGCGGCCGCGATCTTGAACTCCGCGCCGGGCGAGTCGGTGTCGCGGCTGAGCTTCGCGATGCCGCCGAAGAACCACAGGTCGATCCCGTTCGTCGCGATGCCCATCCGCCGTGCGGCGAGCGCGTGGCCGAGCTCGTGCAGGACGATCGAGGCGAAGAACAGCAGCACCGCCGCCACGGCGACGAGGTAGCCCTCGGTCGTCGAGCCGCCGAGGACGCCCTGGAAATAGTCCGACAGCAGGTAGATCAGGACGAACAGGACGACGAACCAGCTCGGGCTGGCGCCGATCCTGATGCCGAACACCCGTGCGATCTGGATCGAGCCTCCGCCGAGCATGCCTCACATCGTCGCAGTCTCGATGACATGGCTGCAACGCGGGCCCGCGACCTCCGCACTAGCATCGCCGCTCGCGTCTCAGTCATACACCCGAGAGGAAGCCATGGCGCACGATGTGACGTTCATCCCCGGAGACGGGACCGGTCCCGAGCTGGCGGAGGCGACGCGTCGCGTGCTCGAGGCCACCGGCGTGCTGTTCAACTGGGACCGCCACGAGGCGGGCATCGACGAGTACGAGCGCCACGGCAACCCGTTTCCCGAGGCTACGCTGCGGTCGCTGAAGACGACGGGCGTCGGCATCAAGGGCCCCACGACGACGCCGGTCGGCTCGGGCTTTCGCTCGGTCAACGTGCTGCTGCGCAAGGAGCTCGACCTCTACGCCTGCATCCGTCCCTGCAAGGCCTACGAGGGCGTGCGCACGCGCTTTCCCGAGACGGACATCGTCGTCGTCCGCGAGAACACCGAGGACCTCTACGCGGGCATCGAGTTCGAGCGCGGAACCGATGCCAACGCCGCGCTGCGCGAGAAGCTCGCCGAGCTCGGCTCCACGGTCCGCGAGGACGCCGGCATCTCGATCAAGCCGATCAGCGTCTTCGGCTCAGAGCGGATCGTGCGACGGGCCTTCGAGTACGCGCTCGCGAACGGCCGCAAGAAGGTCGTCGCCGCGCACAAGGCGAACATCATGAAGTTCTCCGACGGCCTCTTTCTCGAGGTCGCGCGCGCCGTCGCGCCCGACTACCCGGACATCGACTTCGAGGACCGGATCATCGACAACCTCTGCAACCAGCTCGTGTCGCGCCCGGAGGAGTACGACGTGATCGTGCTGCCCAACCTCTACGGCGACATCGTCTCGGATCTCTGCGCCGGGATGATCGGCGGTCTGGGGCTCGCCGGCGGCGCGAACATCGGCACCGAGGCCGCCGTCTTCGAGGCGACGCACGGATCGGCGCCGAAGTACGCCGGCCAGAACCGCATGAACCCGACGGCGCTGCTGCTGTCGGGCGTCTACATGCTCGACCACCTCGAGGAGACCGCGGCCGCGCGCGCGATGGAGAGCGCGATCGCCGCCGTCATCCGCAAGGGCGACAAGGTCACCTACGATCTCAAACCACGCCGTGACGACCCCACCGCGGTCGGCACGAGCCAGTTCGCCGACGCGGTGATCGAGGAGATGAACGCATGAGTGAAGGATCTGCGGTGAAGGTCGCCGTCACCGGTGCTGCCGGCCAGATCGGGTACGCGCTGCTGTTTCGCATCGCGTCGGGACAGCTGCTGGGGCCCGACACGAAGGTCGCACTGCGGCTGCTCGAGATTCCACAGGCGGTGAAGGCAGCCGAGGGCACGACGCTCGAGCTGACCGACTGCGCCTTCCCGCTGCTGTCATCCGTCGACATCTTCGACGATCCCGTGAAGGCGTTCGACGGCGTCGAGATCGCGATGCTGGTTGGCGCGCGCCCGCGCTCCAAGGGCATGGAGCGCGCCGATCTGCTGGAGGCCAACGGGCAGATCTTCAAGCCACAGGGTGCAGCGCTGAACGCCGGTGCGGCAGACGATGTGAAGGTGCTGGTGGTGGGAAATCCCGCCAACACCAACGCTCTGATCCTCGCCTCCAACGCGCCCGACATTCCCGCGACGCAGATCACGGCGATGACGCGTCTGGATCAGAACCGTGCCGTTGCGCTGCTGGCGCAGAAGCTCGGCATCGGCGTCGACGAGGTCTCAGACCTCGTCGTGTGGGGAAATCACTCACCGTCGATGTTTCCCGACCTGTTCAACGCGACGGCGGGCGGGCAGCCGGCGATCGATCAGGTCGACATGGACTGGTACGAGAAGCAGTACATCCCGCGTGTCGGAAAGCGCGGCGCCGAGGTCATCGAGGCGCGCGGCGCGTCGTCGGCGGCGTCGGCTGCCAACGCCGCGATTGACCACGTGCGCGAATGGGTGACGGGCGCCGAGGGACTGCGCTCGATGGCCGTCGCCTCCGACGGCTCCTACGGCCTCGCGGAAGGCATCATCTCGAGCTTTCCGGTGCGACTGGCCGGCGGCTCGTACGAGATCGAGCAGGGCCTCGATGTAGGGGACTTCGCACAGGCGAAGATCGACGCGACCGTCAAGGAGCTGACCGACGAGCGTGCGGCGGTCGAGGCGCTCGGCCTGGTGTGACCGGCCGCGCGCGCGGCCGGCGAAGAGATGGGGTCAGGCGGGCGGCCTGACCCCATCGTCGAGTCGCGTCAGGCTGCGTCCTTCGGATGCCAGCCGCTTCCGTCCTTGGCGACGAGCCCGTCCTCCGCAAGGCCGGGAAGCACGCGATAGAGGTAGTTCTGCTTGATGCCCATCTTGTCGGCGAGCTCGGGGATCGTGATCCCGGGGCTCTCCTTGACGAGCGCGAGCGCCTCGGCGCCGCGGGTCCCACTGCCCTTCGGACGGCCGCGGCGCGCGCTGCCGCCGTTGGAGCTGCGCCGCTTTGCAGCCGCCTTCGGCGCGCGCGTGCCGGCGCCGCGCGCGACCGGCGAGTTGATGGGCATGCCGTCGAGCGCGGCTGCCGCCGCCTCCAGGCGCTGGTACTCCTCGACAAGCGGCCTGAGCTCCTTGAGCCGCGCCCCGATCTCGTTTCGTTTCTCATCCAAGAAATCTGCCATGTGAATCTCCCCGTCAGGCATTTCGGTTAACTGCGGTCAGGGCAGCCTAACGGATCGCCCGGATGCCTGATGGACGGATGCGTTCGGTCGGCGCGGAAACGCTACCGCGGACTTTCCAGAATGCGCTTCAGGCAAGCCAGGGAGGCTTTCGCCTCCTTTTCCGGAATCCCGCCGACGATCACCTTCGACGCCGCGGCGCCGAGCGGGCCGAAGGGCGTGCGAAACTCGTTGCGATAGTCAAAATGGGTGAGCCCGTTCCGCGTGCTGAGGCGATGCTCGGTGACTGCCCGCGATCGCGCCGGCCCGTTGCCCTTCCAGCGCGCATGGTGGGGCGCGTCGATGACGTCGAGCTTCCAGCGCACCTTGAAGCGCACGCCGCGCAGGTGCAGCGTCTGGTCCATCGCGAACCCCCGCCGCAGCGGGCCGCGATCGACGTTTGCGACGGCGTCGACGATCGTCACCCAGTCACCCAGGTGCCCCGGATCCATGACGTAGTCCCACACGTCCTGCACGGGGGCGTCGATGTCGATGCTCGCGATGACGACGGACACGGCCGCGCACCCTAGCGCGCGCCCAGCGGCTCGCCGGACTCCCATTCGCGCAGCGCGCACTCGACCGCGCGATCGAAGCTGTGCAGCCGGACTCCGAGCAGCGCGGGCGCCCGCTCGTCGCGCGGGAGCAGGTCGCCCGAGAGACTTTCCATCAGCGGGCCGATGAAGCCCGGGTCCTCGCCGGCGATCGCGGCGGCGACCGGCGCGGCGATCGAGGTGACGTCGCGCCCGAGGCGCAGCGCGGGGCGGCGCACGAGCATCAGGTCGGCGATCCGCTCGATCATCGACTCGTAGGTGAGTACCTGCGGCCCGGCGATGTCCAGTGAGAGCCCACCCGCCGCGTGCGGCGTCGTGGCGGCGGCGACGAGGAAGGCACGGACGTCGCGCACGTCGATCGGCTGGGTGCTGTGGCGGCGCCACGCGGGCAGGGCCAGCACGCGCATCCGCTCGACGAGCCGCACCAGAAAGCGAAAGGAGCGCGAGCGCGCGCCGATCACGATCGAGGCGCGCAGCGCCACGACCTCCGGCAGGGCGGCGATCAGGATTCGCTCGACCTGCAGGCGGCTAAAGAGATGACGCGACAGCGCCCGCCCGTCGGGGACGATGCCGCCCAGGTAGATGACGCGGCGCACCCCGGCCCTTCGGGCGGCCGCGGCGAAGTTGTGCGCCGCCGTGCTCTCCTGTGCCTCGAAGCTCACGCCCGAGCCCTCCATCGAATGGATGAGGTAGTACGCGACCTCGATGCCGTCCAGCGCCCGCTCCAGGCCGGCGCCGCTGACCGCATCGCCGTGCGTCACCGGCACGTCGACGCCGACGCGCGCGCGATCGCGCGCCAGGCCGCGCAGCTCGTGACCCTCGCGGGCCAGCGCCGGCGCGAGCGCCGCGCCGATCGAGCCGCTGACGCCGGTCAGGAGGATGCGCATGGACCGGACATCGTGGCCGATCGCGCGCGCGGGCTGCCGGCGCCGGCAGCTCGGGACCTCAGGACAGCTCGTCAGCGGCGTCGGCGATCCGCACGGCGAGCGCCAGCGAGGAGGTCGCTGCCGGCGAGGGCGCGTTGCGCACGTGGATCGCCCGCGGCGTCGCCGACAGCAGGAAATCGTCCAGCAGGCGCCCGTCGCGCCCGACCGCCTGCGCGCGCACGCCACCGAACGCCGGCAGCAGGTCCTCGCCGCGCACGCCGGGCACGTAGCGGCTCGCCTCGGCGGCGAACGCGTCGCGGCTGGCGGCCAAGCGCAGCTCGCCGACCCCGGTGCGCCACCAGCGGCGCATCATCCGCCAGGTGCCGGGCCAGGTCGCGGTGTCGCGGATGTCGGCCGCGCGCACGGTGCTCAGCCGGTAGCCGTCGCGCGCACCGACGAGCAGGGCCGACGGGCCGAGCAGCACCTCGCCGTCGATGCGCGGCGTCAGGTGGACGCCGAGAAACGGCAGGCCCGGGTCGGGCACGGGGTAGATGAGGCCGCGTACGATGTCGCGGCGCTCGGGCCGCAGGCGCAGGTAACCGCCGCGGAAGGGCACGATTCGCGGGTCCGGGCTCGCGCCGGCGAGCACCGCGAGGCGGTCGGACCACAGCCCGGCGCAGAAGACGGCGCGGCGGCCTTGCAGCTCGTCGCCGCGAGCGTCGCGCAGGCGGATCGAGCTTGCGCTCGCCGCGACGCCCGCCACCTGCCAGCCGAAGCGCAGATCGCCGCCGGCAGCGCGCACGTCTGCGGCAAGCTGCGCACAGACGGCGCCGAAGTCGACGATCCCCGTGCCGGGGGAGTGCAGCGCCGCGATGCCCGTGGCGTGGGGCTCGATCTCACGCAGGCCGTCGCCGTCCAGGCGCCGCAGGCCCGCCACGCCGTTCTCGTGCGCGCGCCGCTCGATCTCCGCGAGCGCCGGCAGCTCCGCCCGCGTGAGCGCGACGATGAGCTTGCCGATGCGCCGCACGTCGATCGCGTTGCGCTCGCAGTAGGCATACATCCGCGCGGCGCCGTCGACGCACAGCGCGGCCTTCAGCGAACCGGGCGCGTAGTACACGCCGGCATGGATGACGCCGCTGTTGTGGCTGGTCTGGTGCGCTCCGGGAGCGGGCTCGCGCTCGACCACGAGCACGCGTGCGCCGGGCCGGCGCAGGAGCAGCTCGCGGGCGACGGCGAGGCCGATGATGCCCGCCCCGACGACGAGGGTGTCGTAGCTATCGGCGGGCATGGAGCGAAAGTCTCCCCAAAGAGCGCACAACGGCGCTGCACGACGGGGCGAGATTTGCATGTTCGCAACCTCGTTCTCGGTGGCCCTGTGTTTCGTTCCCGATTTGCGGGCTGCTCGTTTCGAAAAAACGTGAAGGAGCGGAAAACGGCCCCGCGGACCCCTTGAGAGCCACGCCGCCGCGTGGTCTGATCCACCCCGTCAAGCACGAATACGGGGGAAGACCGAACACATGGCGAAGAGTCGTTCGACGAACAAGGCAGCGTGCGAGGAGTGCTTCTTTCGCTGCAACCTGCTGTGTGCGCTGGAGCTCGACGAGCCGTGCGCGACGTTCCGGCCAAACAGCCCCGACGGCCTGCGGCCGCCACAGCAGCTGCGCTTCAGCTTCCGTCAGGAGCGCCGCACGCAGTCCACCTGGGCCTTCCCCTCGGCGCAGGAGCAGGCCTCGCTGCACGCGTCCTGAGCGCCCGCGGCCGACGCGGGACGGCTTGAGACGCACGATCGGATCTGCGCGCCTCCTCACACATGGGCGGGGCCGGCCCGTCATACAGTCGCGGGATGCAGATCACGGTGCTCGGCAAGTCGCCGGCCTGGCAGGACGCGGGTGGAGCGTGCAGTGGCTACCTCGTGCAGGACGCTGACAGCTGCGTCCTCGTCGACTGCGGCAGCGGCGTCTTCTCCGAGCTGCGCCGCGTCGTCGACTACGTCGACGTCGACGCGGTCGTCGTCTCGCACATGCACGCCGACCACTTCCTCGACCTGATCCCCTTCGCCTGCGCGCTGACCTACGCCCCGCGCCAGCAGCCGGTGCCCGTCGCTCGCTGGCCGGGCACCGCGCACCCAGCCCGCCCGCGGCTGCTGATCCCGCCCGGCGCGACCGACGTGCTGAGCGCCATCGGCGCGGCGGCCGGCCAGTCGCGGCTCTTTCAGAACGCCTTTGAGATGCGCGAGTACGACGTCGTCGAGACGCTGCAACTGGGCACCCTGCGCGCGCGCCTGCAACCCGTGCCGCACTACATCGCCACGAACGCGATCGAGGTCACCTCGAGCGAGGGCGGCGGGCGCTTCACATACGGCGCCGATCACCGCCCGACCGACGCGTTGCGGGAGTTCGCCGCCGGCACCGATCTGCTGATGATCGAGGCGACGCTGCCGCGTCCGGAGCGCGAGGGTCCGCGTGGGCATCTCACACCCGGCGAGGCGGGCGAGCACGCGGCCGGCTGCCACGCCGCGCGGCTCGTGCTGACGCACATCTCCGACGAGCTCGACCAGGACTGGGCGCTCGCCGAGGCCCGCCGGACCTACGCGGGCCCGGTCGAGATCGCACGGACGGGCGCCGTCTACGCCGTCTGACGGGCGGACCGTGCGTCGAGGCGACGCGACGGGGTAGCCTGAGCAAGTGGTCCGGCACTGATGCCCCGAGAGCGCGACCTGTTCGCCAACTTCGAGCGCATGCGCAGGGAGATGGACGAGCTGTTCGGCGACGTCTTCGGCACTGTCGGGCTGACGTCGCGGCGGACGGGCTTCTCGCCCGCGGTCGACGTCTTCTACGCGGACGAGCCGCCACGTGCGATCGTGCACGCCGAGCTCGCGGGGATCGATGCCGGCGACCTCGGCCTGGAGATCCAGGGGCGCGAGCTGACGCTCACCGGCAATCGCCGCGAAGCCGACGTCGAGGGACGCGTCTACCAGCAGCTCGAGATCGAGCACGGCCCGTTCCGGCGCACGATCGCGCTCGGGGCCGACGTCGTCGCCGAGCGGGCGCGGGCGACCTATCAGGACGGGATCCTGCGCGTCGAGCTGCCGCTGGCCGACGTCGAGGCGCGCACGCGCAACGTGCCGATCGAGCGCGGAGACGACGCCGCGGCGCCCCGCGACGGCATCTCGCGCCGCGGGCCGGAGCCCGAGTCGTGATCGAGATCGTCAGCGACGGCAGCTCGATCCAGGAGATCGAGGTCGGCGCGCCGCAGGGGCTGCCCGCGGCGCTGCCGGTGCTGCCGTTGCGCGAGACCGTCCCGTTTCCGGACACGCTGACCCCCCTGGCGATCGGCCAGGACCGCTCGGTCCAGCTCGTCAACGACGTGCTGGCGGGCAATCGCATGCTCGTGATGACGGCCAGCCGCCAGCCGGAGCTCGAGGAGCCCGGACCGCAGGAGCTCTACGAGGTCGGCGTCGTCGGCGTCGTCGCGCGGATGCTGAAGGTCCCCGACGGCACCCTGCGGCTGCTCGTGCAGGGCGCTCAGCGGGTGCGGATCGACAGCTGGTCCAGCGAGGTCCCCTACCTCGTCGCCGAGATCTCCGAGATGCCCGACGTCGTCGAGGAGAGCCTCGAGCTGACGGCGCTCATGCGCTCGGTCCAGCAGACGTTCTCGCAGATCGTCGAGGCCGTGCCCTACCTGCCCGAGGAGCTGCAGGTCGCTGTCGCCAACGTCGAGGACGCCAGCGCGCTGAGCCACCTGATCTCCGGCTCGCTGCGCCTGCCGACCGAGCAGAAGCAGGCGCTGCTGGAGGAGACCAACGTGGCCCTGCGCCTGCGCCGCCTGACCGAGGTGCTGGCGCGCGAGCTCGAGGTGATCTCGATCGGCTCGGAGATCCAGAACCAGGTGCAGTCCGAGATGGAGCACACGCAGCGCGAGTTCGTCCTGCGCCAGCAGCTCAAGGCGATCCAGGAAGAGCTCGGCGAGTTCGACGAGTCGGCCGCCGAGGCCAACGAGCTGCGTGAGCAGCTGGCCGCGATCGAGCTGCCCGAGGACGTGCGCAAGCAGGCCGACCGCGAGCTCGGGCGCCTGGAGAGCCTGCCGACGCAGGCCGCGGAGCACGGCGTCATCCGCGCCTACCTGGAGTGGATCGCGTCGCTGCCCTGGGACACCGCCAGCGAGGACAACCTCGACCTCGGCCACGCGCGCGACGTCCTCGACGAGGACCACTACGGCCTCGAGCAGGTCAAGGACCGGATCCTCGAGTTCCTCGCGGTGCGCAAGCTCAAGCCCGACGCGCGCGGCATGATCCTGAGCTTCGTGGGGCCGCCGGGCGTCGGCAAGACATCGCTGGGCCGCTCGATAGCGCGCGCGCTCGGCCGCGAGTTCGAACGTATCTCGGCAGGCGGCGTACGTGACGAGGCGGAGATCCGCGGCCATCGCAGGACGTACATCGGAGCGATGCCCGGGACGATCATCCGCGCCCTGCGCGATGCGGGCTCCAACAACCCGCTGTTCATGATCGACGAGATCGACAAGATGGGGTCGGACTTCCGCGGCGATCCGGCGTCGGCGATGCTCGAGGTGCTCGACCCCGAGCAGAACCAGAGCTTCCGCGACCACTACCTCGACCTGCCCTTCGACCTCTCGAAGGTCATGTTCATCACGACCGCGAACACGCTCGACACGATCCCCGGGCCGCTGCGCGACCGCATGGAGATGATCGAGATCGCCGGCTACACCGCCGACGAGAAGCTGCAGATCGCCAAGCGCTACCTCGTGCCGCGCCAGGCCGAGCGCAACGGCCTGCGGCGCTCGCAGCTGCGCATCACCGACGCCGCGCTGCGCGTTCTGATCTCCGACTACACGCGTGAGGCGGGGGTGCGCGAGCTCGAGCGCCAGATCGGCGCGGTCGCGCGCAAGGTCGCGCGCGGCGTCGCCGAGGAGCAGCCGGCGAAGGGCTCGATCGGCGAGGCCAAGGCGCGCGAGCTGCTCGGGCGCCAGCGCTATCACTCCGAGGCCAAGCGCCGCACGCGCGTGCCCGGCGTCGCGACGGGCCTGGCGTGGACGCCGGTCGGCGGCGACGTGCTGTTCGTCGAGGCGACGGCGATGGACGGCGACGGCGAGCTGCAGATCACAGGTCAGCTCGGCGACGTCATGAAGGAGTCCGCGCAGGCGGCGATGTCCTTTGTGCGAGGCCATCTCGCCGAGGTCGCCCCCGAGCTGCCGACGGACTGGTTCAAGCACCACGACGTGCACATCCACGTGCCGGCCGGCGCGACCCCGAAGGACGGGCCGAGCGCCGGCATCACGATGGCGACCGCTTTGGTGTCGCTGATGACGGGACGTCACATTCGCGACGACGTCGCGATGACGGGCGAGATGACGCTCACCGGCCAGGTGCTGCCGATCGGCGGGCTGAAGGACAAGGCGCTCGCCGCCCAGCGCTGCGGCATCTCGACGATCATCGCGCCGCTGCTCAACGAGCCCGACACGGACGAGATCCCCGAGCACCTGCGCTCCAAGCTGCACTTCCGCTTCGTCGAGCAGATCGGCGAGGTGCTCGAGCTTGCGCTCGAACCCGTCGAGCAGACGCCGCCACCCTCTGCCCGCCGCCGACGGCAGGCTGGGCGCAGCGAAGACCGGGTATATGCTCGCGGAGAGCGACCCGCAAGCGACCAGAGGTGAAAAGCATGGCAGCGAAGGACAAGGCCGAGGCCGCAGCGACGGCGGCCCGCGACGCAGGCCGCAACCCATACTTGCAGCGCGTCATCCAGGACCAGGAGCTGCGCGACAACATGATCGTCGCGGCCGAGGCCGCGCGCAACGCGTATTCGCGCCTCAGCAACGGCAAGGCGCCGGCCAAGGCGCTGCTGGACGACAAGAAGCTGCACAAGGAGCTCAAGCGCACGTCGGACGCGCTGCGCGACGCGTCGGCGGCGCTGAAGGATGCGCCCAAGCGGTCGCAGCCGAAGAGCCGCAAGAAGGGCGGGATCGGCAAGCTGCTGTTGCTGACGATCATCGGCGGCGCCGTCGCGATGGCCGCCAGCGAGGGGCTGCGCAACAAGGTCCTCGACGCGCTGTTCGGCGCCGAGGAGGAGTTCGACTACAGCTCCAACACGACGCCCGCCTCCCCGCCCGAGGGCGCGAGCGGCTGAAGCGGCCTGACCAGCGCTGAACCTCCGAAGGGCGCCCGCAAGGGCGCCCTTCGTCGTTGTGTGTCCAATAGCGCCGGCCATAGCCGCCACAGACCCGACGTTCGCCCCCCTCAGCGCACCTTTGCCGTGCGGAAGCGGGTGCCGATCGTGATCAGCAGGTGCGCGACGCCGAGCACGATGAAGAACGCCGTGGGGGCGCTCTCGTCGGTGAAGCCGAAGAGAAACGGCGAGGCCACGAGCACCGCGACGAGGGCGTAGTCGAGCAGCACGTGCACGGAGACCGGGATCGAGTCGACGAGCGAGCTCGGGCCCTCGGTGCTCGCTGCGATCACGAGCACCATGACCCCGGCGACGATCGACACGGCGGTCGCCGCACCGTCCTCGAAGCCGAACAGGAACGGAGCCGCGATCAGCAGCACGCCCGCCAGGTACTCGATCACGCCGTGCAGGAAGCGGGGGATTGGGCCGTCGCGCAGCATCGCCGCGGACCCTACCCCGTCGGCGCTGCTGATCCGAGCTTCGGCGACTGCCATGGCGCCGCGAGACGCGCCGCCAGCAGGTCGCTGAGCCCGTCGATCGCCACACGCTCCTGCGCGAGCGAGTCGCGGTCGCGCACGGTCACGGTGCGGTCGTCGAGCGTCTGGTGGTCGACCGTCACGCAGAACGGCGTGCCGATCTCGTCCTGGCGGCGATAGCGCTTGCCGATCGAGCCGCCCTCGTCGTACTCGGTCTGCATCCGCCCGCGCAGCGCGGCGACGATCTCGCGGGCGAGCTCGGGCTGTCCGTCCTTGCGCACGAGCGGCAGCACGGCGACCTTCACCGGCGCCAGGCGCGGGTGCAGCTTGAGCACCGTGCGCTGCTCGCCCGCGACCTCCTCCTCGTCGTAGGCATCGACGAGGAACGCGAGCGTTGCGCGGTCGGCCCCGGCGGCGGGCTCGATGACGTGCGGGACATAGCGCTCACCGCTCGCCTGGTCGAAGTACTCGAGCTTCTCGCCGGAGTGCGTGGCGTGCGCGGTGAGGTCGAAGTCGCCGCGGTCGGCGATCCCCTCGAGCTCTGACCAGCCGATCGGAAACAGGTACTCGACATCGGCGGTGGCGCTCGAGTAGTGCGCGAGCTCATCGCGCTCGTGCTCGCGCAGGCGCAGGTGGTCGGCGCGCAATCCCAGCGCGGTGTACCAATCGAAGCGCGTCTGCTTCCAGAGCTCGTACCACTGCTTCGTTTCCGCCGGGGGCACGAAGAACTCCATCTCCATCTGCTCGAACTCGCGCGTGCGGAAGATGAAGTTGCCCGGCGTGATCTCGTTGCGAAAGGACTTGCCGACCTGCGCGATTCCAAACGGAGGCTTGCGTCGCGAGAACTGCAGGACGTTCTTGAAGTTCACGAAGATGCCCTGGGCGGTCTCGGGGCGCAGGTAGACCGTCGCGCCGGAGTCCTTCACCGGACCCATCGTCGTCTCGAACATGAGGTTGAAGTCGCGCGCCTCGGTGAGATCGCACTGCGTCGCCTCGCCCGGGTGCCTGGACGGCTTCTGCGGGCACGCCAGGTCGGAGAGATGGTCGGCGCGAAAGCGCTGGCCGCAGGCGCGGCAGTCGGCCATCGGATCCGTGAAGCCCGCGAGGTGCCCACTGGCCTCCCACGTCCTCGGATGCTGGAGGATCGCCGAATCCAGCGCCACGATGTCATCGCGCTCCTGCAGCATCGCCCGCCACCACTCGTTCTTGACGTTCGTCTTCAGCAGCACGCCGTAGTGGCCGTAGTCATACGTCGAGCCAAGGCCCCCGTAGATCTCCGACGAGGCGAAGACGAAGCCCCGTCGCTTGCAGAGGGCGACGATCTTGTCCATGGTGGCGAGGTCGGGCATGGCGGGCCATGCTAGATAATGTCGCGAGTGCCCTTCTACGAATACAGACGACCCGACGGCACGATCCTCGAGGTCATGCAGAAGATGACCGATCCGCCGCTCGCCGAGGACCCCGACACCGGGGTTCCGCTGGAGCGCGTGTTCCACCCGATCGCGGTCCACTTCAAGGGCAAGGGCTTCTACAACACCGACTACGGGACGAAGAAGCGCCAGCGTGAGAACGCGAAGTCCGAGGAGGGCAAGAAGGCCGCCGACAAGGCCTCGTCCGACGCGAAGTCGGGCGACTCGAAGTCCGGCGACGCGAAGGCCGGGGGCGACTCGTCGAGCGATTCGTCGTCGTCGTCGTCGGAGTCCGTCTCGAAGGCCGAGCCCGCCGCGAAGTCCTCGTCCAAGGACGGCGGCTCCTCGAAGAAGGGCGACTGAACCCGGGGGCCTCAGCCCGCTCCGAAGCGCCGCAGCGCCCGCTGCTTGACGTCCTCGGGCACCCTGCCCGACTCCGTGCCGAGCACCTGCGTCTGCGGGCTGCCCGACAGCGACAGAGCGGCGAACAGCCCGAGCAGGGTCGGCCCGCTCATGTCCGAGCGCAGCGACTTCGGCGCCGCCCCGCCGATCAGCGGCAGGCGCAGGAACGCGACCGGCGACAGCAGCCGGCTCTTCATCGCGCTGACGACCTTCTGCTGACGGCGCGCTCGCGTGAGGTCGTTCTCGCTGCGGGCGCACTCGTTCGTGCGCGTGCGCGCGAGGGCGAGCGCCTGCCGGCCGTCGATGTGGGTCCTGCCGGCGCGCAGGCGCAGCGTGTAGCCGCCGTTGGAGAAGCCGCCGTTGATGCGCGAGACGACGCAGCCGCCGCGGTAGGTGATGCCGCCCATCGCGTCGATCAGCGACGGGAAGTCCTCGAAGCTCACGATGATCACGTGGTTGACGTCGATCCCCGTGTACGCCTCGACCGTCCTGATCGCGAGCGCCGGGCCGCCAAAGGAGAACGCCGCGTTGATCTTGTCGCGGCCGCGCCCGGGGATGTCGACGACGGTGTCGCGCGCGATCGACAGCCGGCTGTTGGATCCGCCGCCGATGCGCATGAGCATGATCGAGTCCGAGCGGCCCTTGGACGTCTGTGCGCCGGGCTCGCGCGTGCCCTTCACGCGCTGGTCGGAGCCGAGCACGAGCACGGTGTTCGCCGAGCCCAGCGGGTAGCCGGCGCCGCCCAGCACCTCGTTGGTCTCGTCGCCGATCGAGCCCTGCTGGATCTGCGCGCTGATCAGGAACACGACGGTCGACAACAGGACCCAGCACGCGAGCGCGCCGAGCACCCAGCGGGCGATCCGCCCGCGCGACCACCCGCGCCGCGGTCCGGCGGGTCCGCGCGAGGGCCCGGCGTCGCGCAGGCTCCCGAGTGCGTCGCGATCGCCGCCCTCGCGCCGCGGAAGCCAGGCCTTGCGTGAGCGGTAGACGCGGTATTCCGGCCTGCCCTCGTGGCCCTCGGGGTCCGATGGTGGCGGCATGCAGCCCTGTATGGTGGCCGATCGTGTCGACCGGCTGCGTGATCGGGGTCGACCTCGGTGGCACGAAGATCTTGGCCGGCGCGGTCGACCCGGCACTGAACGTCCATCATCGTGCGACCCGCCCGGCGCGCGGAGCGGGTCACGGGGACGTTCTCGACGCGGTCCTCGCGGCCGTGCACGAGATCCGCGATGCGATCGAGGGCGCCTCCGGGACGGTCGATGCGGTCGGCATCGGGATCCCGTGCCTGATCGACCGCGAGCGGGGCATCGCCGTCATGGCCGTCAACCTCCCGATCGCCGACCTGCCGTTTCGCGACATCATGGCCGAGCGCATCGGCCTGCCGGTGTTCGTCGACAACGACGCCAACGCCGCGATGCTCGCCGAGTGGCGCTTCGGCGCGGCGGCCGGAGCGCGTGAAGCGGCGCTGCTGACGCTCGGCACCGGGATCGGCGGGGGCCTCGTTGTCGGCGGCGCGCTGCAGCGCGGCAGCCAGGGCGCCGGCGCCGAGCTCGGGCACATGGTCGTGCAGGCCGACGGGCCGCGCTGTCAGGGCAACTGCCCCAACCGCGGCTGCCTGGAGGCGATGTGCTCGGGCACGGCGCTCGTGCGCGAGGCCAGGCGGATCGCCGGGGAGCGCCCCGACTCGGGGCTCGGGCGGGCGCTCGCCAAGGGCCGCGAGATCAGCGGTCCGCTCGTGACGGAGCTCGCCCACGACGGCGACGGCGCCGCGATCGCCGCGCTCGCGCTGATCGGGTCGTGGCTCGGCGTCGGCATCGCGAATCTCGTGAACATGCTCAACCCCGACGTCGTCGTGATCGGCGGCGGGGTCATCGCCGCCGGCGAGCTGCTGCTCGAACCCGCGCGCGCCGTCGTCGCCGAGCGCGCGCTGTCGCCATCCAAGGAGCACGTGCAGATCCTGCCCGCGCGCTTCGGCGCGGAGTCGGGCATGCTCGGCGCCGCAGCGCTGGCGCTCGACGGCATCGGAGCGCCGGCGTGAGGGGACGGCTCGTCGTCTGCCCGACGCCGATCGGCAACCTCGAGGACGTCACCTTGCGCGTCCTCAGCGCGCTGCGCGACGCCACGGTCATCGCCTGCGAGGACACGCGCCGCACGCGCGTGCTGCTCGAGCGCTACGGCGTGTCGGCGACGCTCGTCAGCTACCACGAGCACAACGAGCGCGCGCGGGCCACGCAACTCGTGCAGCGGATGGACAAGGGCGACGTCGTCGCGCTCGTCTCCGACGCCGGAACGCCGCTGGTATCCGATCCCGGCTTCGTGCTCGTGCGCGCGTGCGTCGCCGCGGGCCTCGCGGTCGAGGTCCTGCCCGGACCCAGCGCCGCGGTGTCGGCGCTCGTCGTGAGCGGGCTACCGGCCGACACATGGCGCTTCGTCGGCTACCTGCCGCGCAAGCGCGGCGAGCTCGCGAGGCTCGTGCGCGCCCCCGAGACGACCGTCGCGTTCGAGTCGCCCAACCGTGTCGGCGCCTCGCTCGGTGCGCTCGCCGAGATCGACCCGCAGCGGCCGGTCGTGGTCTGCCGCGAGCTGACGAAGATGCACGAGGAGATCGTGCGGGGCAGCGCCGCCGAGCTGGCGCTGCGCTACGCAGATCAGCCGCCACGCGGCGAGGTCGTGCTCGTGCTCGGCGGGGCGCCCGCGCTCGAGCCCGAGCTCGAGCCCGCGCTGGCGGCGCTGCGAAGGCTCGTCGAGGCGGGAGCCAAGCCGCGTCCGGCGAGCTCGGTCGTCGCGTCGCTCACCGGCGTGAAGGCCAACGCGCTGTACCGCGCGCTGACGGCCGATCCGGACGGCTCGCTACCGTCCCCGCCATGATGCGCCTCTACCGCACGAGGTTCTCGACCAACGTCGAGCGGGTCGCCTTGGCGCTCGCGCACAAGGCCATCGAGGTCGACTCGCGCCACATCGACCCGGCCGACCGCAGCGAGGTGCTGCGCGTCAGCGGCCAGCCGCTCGTGCCGGTGCTCGTCGACGGCGACACGATCGTGGTCGACTCGATGCGGATCGTCACCTACCTCGACGACCTCGTCCCGTCGCCGCCGCTGTTTCCCGACGACGACGCGCGCTATGCCGAGATGATGTTCTTCATCGACTGGTTCAATCGCGTCTGGAAGCTCGCACCCAACCGGATCGAGGCCGAGCTCGCGGCCGACAGCCCGGACCACATGGTGATCATCGGGCTGGGTCGCGAGATGGTGGCGGCGCTGGAGGGCTTCGAGTCGCTGCTCGGCGGGCGCAAGTTCCTGATGGGCAAGGAGCTCTCGGCGGCCGACCTGGCGGTGTTCCCGTTCGTGAAGTACGCGCTGCGGCGCGACCCCGCCGACACGGAGTCCTTCCACGAGGTGCTCGACGAGTACCAGCAGCTCGACGACGACCACATGCGCCTGCGCTCGTGGATCAAGCGCATGGACAAGCTGCCGCGGGCGTGAGCGCCGGAGCATCGCTTCTACGGTGATCTGCTGCGCGACGCCGACGGGGCGATGCGCGTGGCAGGCGTAGTCTCCTGCGCATGGACGCCTACCTGGCCGTCGTGAGCAAGCGCGAGGTTCGCGCGTACGACCCGAGGCCGATCGAGCAGGACGCCGAGCGGCGGATCCTCGAAGCGGGCCGCGTCGCGGGCAGCTCGAAGAACCGCCAGGCGCGGCGCTTCGTGGTGCTGCGCACGCCCGCGGCCGTGCAGCAGGCGGCCGACAGCGTGTATGCGCCGGAGAACGTGCGCGGTGCCGCGCTCGTCGTGGCGATCGTCGTCGGCGGCAAAGGCCCGACGGCCTTTGACGCCGGCCGTGCCGCGCAGAACATGATGCTCGCCGCTTCGAGCGATGCGATCGGGTCGTGCCCGAACGGCATCGCGGACGCGGCGGCGCTGCAGGCGGCGATCGGCCATGACGACACCGAGCAGGTCGCCACCGTCCTGACCTTCGGCTACCCGGCGACCACGCGCGACGCGGAGCGGCTGTCGGCGGAGGAATGGATCGCGCGCGCGGACCGCAAGCCGTACGAGGAGATCGTTCAGGAGCGCTGAGCTCTGGCTCCGCGCCGGCCCGGCAACTGTTGCGGGCGAGGCACCGATCGCGCCGGATGACGCAGATCGCTGTAACGGTCGACGCGCACGCCGGCTGACGGCGTCAGCCCGCACGTAGGGTCGCTGCGTGGCCCCGCTCGCGCTCTGCCTGCTGCTGTTCGTGCTGGCCGCGCCGCCGGCGCACGCCGGCTCGTGGCAGCGGCCGGTCGACGGTGAGCTGCTGCGCGACTTCACGCGCGGAGGCGACCCGTACGCGCGCGGTCGCCATCGCGGGGTCGACCTCGCCGCGCCGCTTGGAAGCGCGGTTCGCTCGGCCTGCGCAGGGCGGGTGAGCTTCCTCGGACGGCTGCCCGGCGGCGGGCTCACGGTCAGCGTTCGCTGCGGCCCGCTGATCGCCACCTATCAGCACCTGGCCAGTGCCGCCGGTCCTCGCGGGCGCGCGGTCGTCGGTGGTGCCCGGCTGGGAGCCGTGGGGCGCTCCGGGCGCCCGTGGGCCTCGCGGCCACACGTGCATCTCGGCGTCCGCGTGGCGGCGACGGGCGACTACGTCGATCCGCTTGCGCTCATCGATGGCGCGCCCCTTCTTCCACCTGCGCCGGCGCCCGTGCCGGGCTCGCGGCGCCCACCGCTCGGGCCCGCGCCCGTGCCGCTGCGAGCGCCGCCGCGACCACTTCCCACGCCGTATCGTGCGCCGCCGGGACAGGTGCCCGCGCCGCTGCCGCGCGCCGCACCGGCTCCGGCCTCGTCGCCGGCCCCGGTCGCGGCGCCCAAGCTCCCATGGCCGGTCTGGCTCGGCCTCGCGTGCGTCTTGCTCGGGCTGCCGCTCGGAGGATTCGTGCGGCTGCGCCGCCGCCGGCGCGCGACCGCCGTCGTGGCCCAGACGGCATGAGCCCGGCCCGTGCGCGAGCCCCCGACGCCCCTATCATCGCCTCCATGTCCACGGTCGACGCCGACGAGCTGCACCGGCTATCGACCGACGAGTACCACCGGCTCATCGAGGCCGGCGCCTTCGAGGACTTCCCTCGCATCGAGCTCATAGACGGGCTGCTGCTGCGCATGATCCCGCGGACGCGCGAGCACGAGAACGCCGTGGCGTGGCTGGCGCAACGGCTCATGTTCGGCGTCGATCAGGAACGCTTCGAGGTTCGCATCGCGGGCTCGCTGACGCTCGAGGGCTCCGAGCCCGAGCCGGACCTGGCGGTCATCCCGCGCGCCGCGCCACGGCCCTACCACCCGGCCACCGCCGCGCTCGTCGTCGAGGTGGCCGTCTCGTCGCTGAAGCGCGATCTGCAGCGCACGCCGGCGCTCTACGCGCGGGCCGCGGTCGGCGAGTACTGGGTCGTGGACGTCGAAGGGCGCCGGATCATCGTGCACCGGGCGCCCCGCGGAGGGAGCTACACCGCGGTGCTCGACGTTCGCGCCGGCGCGCGGATCGCTCCCGCGCCGGCCGGCCTGCCCGAGCTCGACGTCGACGAGCTGCTGCGTGCTGCGAACGTCTGAGCGGCGAAACGCATCACTACCCTGCCTGAGTCCGATGAGCTTCTACGTCACGACGCCGATCTACTACGTCAACGCGGCGCCGCATCTCGGCCATGCGTACTCGACGATCGCCGCGGACGTCATGGCGCGCCACATGCGACAGCGCGGGGAGGACGTGTTCTTTCTCACCGGCACCGATGAGCACGGCGAGCCGGTGGCGCTGGCGGCCGAGCGCGAGGGCGTGACCCCGCAGGAGCTCGTCGATCGCAACGCGCCGCGCTTCCAGGACCTGATGCCCCGGCTGAACGTCTCCAACGACTTCTTCATCCGCACGACCGACCCCGAGCACAAGGCCAGGGCGCAGGAGGTCCTGGCCCGCATCCGCGAGAACGGGCACGTCTACGAGGGGGTCTACGAGGGCTGGTACTGCCCGCGCTGCGCGGACTTCAAGACCGACGCCGAGGCCGGCGAGGACAACCGCTGCCCGATCCACCGCACGCCGTTGACCCGTGAGAAGGAGGACAACTACTTCTTTCGCCTGTCGGCCTTCCAGGACGACCTCATCCGCCTGCTCGACGAACAGCCGGACTTCGTCATGCCGCGTCACCGCTACAACGAGGCGCGGAGCTTCATCGAGTCGGGCCTGCAGGACGTCTCGCTCAGCCGCTCGACGTTCACGTGGGGGGTGCCGGTGCCGTGGGATCCCGACCACGTCTTCTACGTGTGGTTCGAGGCGCTGCTCAACTACTACACGGCGCTCTCCTACGCCTCACCCGGCGAGGACCTCACCGATCGCTTCTGGCCGGCGCAGTTCCACGTCATCGGCAAGGACATCCTGAAGTTCCACACGGTCTTCTGGCCGGCGATGCTGTTCGCGGCGGGCCTGCCGCTGCCGAAGCACGTCTTCGTCCACGGCTTCCTGCTGATGGCCGCGCCGAAGGTGGCCGGCGGGGAGCAGGAGCCCGAGCTGCTCAAGATGAGCAAGTCGATGGGCAACGTGCTCGATCCCTTCAAGATCATCGACGAGTTCGGCACCGACGCGCTGCGCTACTACTGCATGCGCGACGTGAGCTTCGGCCAGGACGGCGAGGTCTCGACGGAGCGCTTCGGCGTGATCTACGAGTCGGAGCTGGCAAACGCCCTCGGCAACCTCGCCAGCCGCACGGTCGCGATGATCCACCGCTACCGGGGCGGCTCGGTTCCCGCGGTCGATCCCGATCGCGAGCTTGCGGCCGAGATCGACGCGATCGTCCCCGAGATCACGGCGCTGCTGGACCGCGCCGACCTCACAGGGGCGCTGGACACGATCTGGCAGCGGGTGCGCCGGTTGAACCGCTACGTCGAGGAGCAGGCGCCGTGGGTGCTGGCCAAGGACGAGGCGCGGGCCGCCGAGCTCGATCGGGTGCTCGCCTCGCTGGCGGAGGGGCTGCGCGTGATCGCCGTCGTGCTACACCCCTGGATCCCCGCAAGCTCCGAGAAGCTGCTCGCCGCGCTGCACGCCCCGCAGCTCGCGCTCGAGGGTGCGCGCATGCAGTCCGGTCGCCTGGGCGCGATCGCCAAGCTGGCGCCGCTGTTCCCCAAGCCCGAGCGGGGATGATCGACAGCCACACGCACCTGCACGTCTGCGAGCCCGACGACGGCGAGCTCGTCGCGGCGGCGGTGGCCGCAGGCGTCACACGGATGCTGACCGTCGGGACGACGTCCGCGACCTGCCGCCAGGCGCTGGGCGCGGCCGAGCGCTTCGCGCAGGTCTACGCAGCGATCGGGCGCCATCCCAACGAGGCCACGGGCTTCGGCGACGACGACCTCGCCGAGCTGGGCGAGCTCGCGCAGCACCCGCGCTGCGTCGCGATCGGCGAGGCCGGGCTGGACTACTTTCGCGACCACGCGCCGCACGAGGATCAGCTGCGCGCGTTTCTCGGCCAGATCGAGCTCGCGCGGGCGACCGCCAAGCCACTGGTCATCCACACGCGCGCGGCCGAGGACGACACGATCGACACGCTGCGCCAGCACGCGGCCGGCGTCGAGGTGATCCTGCACTGCTTCACGATGGCCGGCCGCCTCGAGGAGTGCCTCGAGCAGGGCTGGTGGATCTCCTTCGCCGGCAACGTCACCTACCCGTCGGCGGCGGACCTCGCCGAGGCGGCCGAGCGCGTTCCGGGCGAGCGCCTGCTCGTCGAGACCGATGCGCCCTACCTCAGCCCGCAGCCCGTGCGCAAGCAGGCAAACGCGCCCGCCCACGTCGTGCACACCGCGCGCTTCGTGGCGCAGCGGCGAGGCATGGACTACGAGCAGCTCGAGGCGCTCGTCGAGCGCAACGCCGCGACCCTGTTCGGATGGTGAGCGACGACGCGCCCTCGCAGCGCAGTCAGCCGAGCCTGCGCCGCATGCGCGAGTTCGGCATCCGGCCCAAGCGCGAGCTCGGGCAGAACTTCCTCATCGACTCGAACATGCTCGGCGTCATCGAGCGCGCGGCCGAGCTGGGCCCCGCCGACGTCGTCCTGGAGATCGGCGGCGGCCTCGGCGTGCTGTCCGAGCACCTCGCCGCGCGCGTCGCGCACGTCCACGTCGTCGAGCTCGACCGCGTCCTGGAGGTGGCACTGCACGATGCCGTCGATCCCTTCGACAACGTCACGCTGCACTTCGCAGACGCGATGCGCCTGGACCTGCGCGCCCTGCAACCTGCACCGACGAAGGTCGTCGCCAACCTCCCCTACGGGATCGCGGCCGGAGCGATCCTGCGCACGATCGAGGACCTCGAAGGCGTTCGCCGCTGGGTCGGGATGGTCCAGAAGGAGGTCGGCGAGCGCTTCGCCGCGGCGCCGGGCAGCGGCGCATACGGCCTGCCGTCGGTGCTCGCGCAGCTCGCCTGCGACGTGCAGGTGCTGCGCGCCGTCTCGCGCAACGTGTTCGCTCCCGTGCCCAACGTCGACTCGGTCCTCGTCGGCCTGCGACGCACCGGCCCCGCGGCCGCACCGGCGCTGCGCGAGCTCGTCGGCGCGGCGTTCGCGCACCGGCGCAAGGCGCTCGCCGGCTCGCTCGCGCTCGCTCCCGGTGCGCCGCCCGGCGTGCGCGACCGCGCG
>Ga0136640_10000054_pt1 | contig 36245 bp, 33 predicted proteins | sample AntDrymUQ8642106_2_FD_105498 | JGI IMG/M metagenome (GOLD analysis project Ga0136640, IMG submission 105498) | Polar desert sand microbial communities from Dry Valleys, Antarctica - metaG UQ864 (21.06) | ecosystem: Environmental > Terrestrial > Soil > Desert | place: Antarctica: Dry Valley...
AGCGCACCCAGAGCATTTTCTGACCCTCAGATTTCGCGATGAAAGCAAGACGGCGACCGTCCGGTGAAACGCTCAGGTTATGCGTTTCAACATCAATCTCAAATGTCGCGTTCTCCGGCAGAGAAACAGGAAAACGAACGGCGTTTGCCTCCACAGGCGCGCGGCGAAAATAACCGATGGCGAAAGGCAACGCCGCGAGAAGACCGAGCAGCATCACGCCCGCGATAATCCACGCGAGACGCTCGCGGCTCTTGAACTGCTCCCGTGGCGGCGGGATAGTATCTGCTGCTGCCAGTGTTTGAGAGCCTGAAAACCCGGAAACCGCTTCAAGCGCAAAGGCGAGGTCTCGCGCCGATTGAAATCTTTCTTCCGGGCTTTTCTCCAGACAATGCCTGACAACGCGCTCAAGAGCGGGAGGCATATTGCTGTTCGTTACGGAAATATCAGGCGGGTCTTCTTTCAGAATCGCATTTAACATTTCAACCGCAGATTCACCTTTGAAAGCGCGATTGCCCGACAGCATCTCGTAAAGAACCGCGCCAAATGCGAAAATGTCTGAACGGTGATCAACCGCCCGTCCGCGCACCTGTTCCGGCGACATATAACCTGCCGTTCCCAGCACCGCGCCGGGATTTGTATGGACTATGCGCGTCGGCACATCGGTTTGGGCTTCACTTCCAACCTTTGGCTCAATCAACTTCGCCAGACCAAAATCAAGAATTTTGACTCGCCCGCCTCTGGTGATGAACAGGTTCTCAGGTTTGAGGTCCCGGTGAACAATTCCTTTCTCATGCGCCGCCGCCAGCCCGTGCGCAATTTGCAAGGCGTGATCAATCGCCTTGCGCGGCGGGAGAGCCGCGCCGTTCATTCGCTCGCGCAGCGTCTCGCCCTCAAGAAGTTCCGAGACCACATAAAGTGAGCCGTCGTGAGTGGCGACATCATAGATCGACAGAATGTTCGGATGATTCAACGTACCCGCCGCCTGGGCCTCCTGTTCGAAGCGGCGAAGTCGTTCGGTATCAGCGGAAAACTCCGCCGGAACGACCTTGATCGCCACATCGCGTCCAAGTTTCGGGTCTTTGGCTCGATAAACCTCGCCCATTCCGCCCGCGCCAATTAGCGAGACAATTTCGTAGCGGCCCAAATGTGTGCCGAGAGCAATAGTCATTGTTTGACGTTCCGTTTCGTTGGACGATTCCGATGTCGGCCTGCGCCCATATCTCTTAATACAGATTTCCTTCTCGCTTTCGGCCTGTGTAATCCACATACACCACCTTTAGCTCCGTATAGAAATCGAGTGCCGTCGAGCCTTGTTCTCTCGGGCCGATGCCTGTGTTTTTTATTCCTCCAAAAGGAATGTGCGCTTCGCCACCCGTCGTCGGGGAATTGATATGAGTCATTCCCGACTCGATCTCATCAACAAAACGCGTGATGTCGTTGTAGTCGTTAGAGAAAATCGACGACGAAAGCCCAAACTCCGTGTCATTTGCGACGGCCATCGCCTCGTCGAAATCCTTTACGCGCATAACCGACAGAACAGGGCCGAATATCTCTTCTTGTGCGATACGCATGTCGGCTGTCACGTGATCGAAAACGGCTGGCTCCACAAAGTAGCCGTCTTGGAGACCGTCACCGTCAGCCCTCTTGCCGCCGCAGAGGAGCGTTGCCCCGTCTTCGCGACCGATATCAATGTATTTGAGGACAGTGTCGAACTGAGACTCATCTACGGACGGTCCGATGTGGACCGATTCGTCAGCGCCATTGCCGAGTTTGAACTGCATGGCCCGTGCAACTATTCTCTCGACAAACTGATCAGCGATTTTTTCCACGACGACCGCTCGCGACGTCGCCGTGCATCGCTGACCTGTCGAGCCGAATGCGCCCGACGCAGTATGTTCGACGGCAAGATCCATATCGCAGTCCTCAAGAACGACAACTGGATTCTTGCCTCCCATCTCTGCCTGAAATGGAATCCCGCGCTTCGCGATCTGCTCGTAGAGCTTCAGTCCTGTCTCCGTCGAACCCGTGAAGGAGAGCGCTCGGACGGCGCGATGATTTACGATCTCATCGCCCGCCTCGCTCCCCGATCCAATGACCATGTTGAGAACTCCGTCGGGAATGCCTGCCTCGATAAAGAGCTCGACGAGCCTAACGGCAGAAGCCGGCGTATTCGACGCAGGCTTGAACACGACAGTGTTGCCCGCTGCGAGTGCCGGTGCGATCTTCCATGCGGGAATCGCGACTGGGAAATTCCATGGCGTGATCAGCCCGACGACGCCGTGCGGTTCCTTGATCGTATAAGCGAAGTTCGACGGCAATTCTGACGGTATCGTTTCGCCATTGAGGCGGCGCGTTTCGCCCGCGCAGAATTCGACGACGTTCGTGGCGCGCTGCACCTCGCCGCGTGCTTCCGAGATGACCTTGCCCTCTTCGCGGGTGAGCATCTGTGCGAGATCTTCCTTATTGTCTTCCATCAGGCGCGCGGCTTTCATAAGGATTTTTCCCCGAGTGGGAGCAGGTGTTTTTTTCCAGGCTTTGAACGCCTGGTACGCCGCCTCGACGGCCCGTCGGGCCTCGTCGCGCGTCGCGATCTGAGCCTCACCGATAACGTCATTCGTGTTCGCCGGGTTGATATTCGGCAACGACTTGCCGGAAGCAGAATCGATCCATTCTCCGCCAATGAAACTGCGATAGATTGTCATAATTTTAAGTGCTAACCTTACATTAATCGTGACCCAAATCCAAGAAAACCTGCCCGCTCTGCTGGCCGAGCGCGTGGCCGAATATAGCGATAAAACGTTCTTAATTTCTGAGCAGGACGGCCGGGAGTGGAGCTATCGCGAATTCCAGACGGCAGTCGACGAGGGTGCTGACAGGCTCATTGAACGCGGTATTGCTAAAGGCGATGTCGTTAGCCTGCTAATGCCGAATTCGGCCGAGTACATCATCTCGTATTTCGCCTGCTGGGAAGTGGGAGCGATCGCGGGCCCGATCAACTCCCTCTTAAAAGAAGACGAGATCGCCTGGGTGCGTGAGAACTCAGAGTCGAAGCTCCTTATGACAGATACCGCGACGTCACCAGGCGGCCTAGGCGCCCCGATCCCGGAACCGGCTGTGCTCCTCGACCGCGGGACTGGCAATACCGACGTCACGGAGCTTACGCCAGACGACACCGCGATCATCATCTATACGTCCGGCACGACGGGCAAGCCCAAGGGCTGCATGCTCACGCACGGCAATCTCATCGCGAACGCTCGCCAGATCGCGGATTGGATGGGCTTAGGTCCCGATGATCGGCTGCTAACGGTCATGCCGCTCTTTCATATGAACGCCGTTTCGGTCACCACTATAACCGCTCTGTACGCCGGCAGCTCTACGGTTATCGCGCCTAAGTTTTCAGCTTCGCGTTTCTGGGAAATCATCGACAGGTATCAGGTCACGTCCTTCGGCTCCGTCGCTACAATGTTGTCGATGCTGCTGCAAAAGAATTCAGAATTGAGAAGTCAGAATCCAGCAGCAGACCACCCAAACCCCAGACCCAGCAGCCTTCGATTCGCCATGTGCGGCTCGGCGCCGGTACCCGTTGAATTATTGAAACGATTCGAAGAAACTTTCGGCGTGCTCGTGGTCGAGGGCTATGGGCTCTCTGAATCAACCTGCCGCTCTACGTTCAATCCGCCAAACGAGACACGTCGTCCGGGCTCGTGTGGAATGGCGATTGGAAACGAAATGAAGATTTTTGACGAAGCCGATCGCGAAGTGCGACACGGCGAGCTCGGGGAGATCGTGATGCGCGGTCCGAATATCTTCAAAGGCTACTTTAAGAACGAAGAGGCGACAAAAAAAGCCTTCGAAAACGGTTGGTTTCACACGGGCGATATCGGCTACCGCGATGATGAGGGATTCTTTTATATAGCGGATCGCAAATCCGACATGATCGTTCGCGGCGGTGAGAATATCTATCCGCGTGAGATAGACGATTTACTCTACGCACATCCGGCGGTTGCGGCTGCCGCGGTCGTCGGCGTGCCGGACGGTCTGTATGGAGAAGAGGTAGCCGCCTTCATCGTTCTACAAGGAGGCGCGAGCGTGAGCGAACAGGAGGTGATCGAATTTTGCCGGGAAAGATTGGCAGATTTTAAGTGTCCGAAGCGCGTTTACTTTGTCGACGATATTCCAACAGGTCCAACGGGAAAGCTGTTAAAACGTGAGCTCGCACGGCTTCATACCGCGAGAGCCTTCCGCTGAATCGAGAAAAGCTCATTAATTCCTTTTTCGGCGGTTGTGATCATCTCGTTCATCTGTTCGCGCGTAAAAGGCTCGCGTTCGGCGGTTCCCTGCAGCTCGATGAAGCGGCCCTCGCCGGTGCAGACGACGTTCATATCAACGTCCGCGGTAGAGTCTTCGGCATAGGCAAGATCGAGGATCGTCGTCGATTCGATAATACCCACACTCACAGCAGCGACCTCGCTCAGGATCGGATTCCTGCCGATTACGCCGGTCTTAACCAGCCTCCGACACGCGAGTGCCAGCGCCACGTACGCTCCGGTTATTGATGCACAGCGCGTACCGCCGTCGGCCTGGATTACGTCGCAATCGATAAAAATCTGTCGCTCGCCGAGCAGCTTAGTATCGACGATTGCCCGAAGGGATCGCCCGATGAGCCGTTGAATTTCCTGCGTGCGTCCTGACGGCCGCTGCGTCTCGCGCTGAGTTCTCGTATTCGTGGCGCGCGGCAACATCGCGTATTCGGCCGTAACCCAGCCGAGGCCCTTGTTTCGCATGAACATCGGCACGCGATCCTCGACGGACGCCGTGCAGATCACCTTCGTCCCGCCAACTTCGATTAGCGCCGAACCTTCGGCGTACGGCGAGATGTTCGGCGTAATCTTTGTGTTGCGAATCTGGTCAAGTTCCCGTTTATCCGGTCTTTGGTACATATAAATGTGGGCAAAAGTGAATCAGTAGAAAAGAGCTTTCGCTAATCCCACGTTTTATTTTTCACCTTTTCGTCATTAGCCCGTCGCGCCCGTAAACTTCTATCGCTTCCAGCTTCGCCGGCTTAGTTCCAAGAAATCTCTCAGCCACGCGGGAGAAGCGTTCGGCCGCATCCGTCACGTAAAAATGGTCGCGGTCCCCGCAGAGCGTTCGGTTTTGGACGATTGCGCCGGGATTCGAAAGGCCTCGCTCCAATAGGAGTTGGGCCACCTCCTCCGCCGTCGCAGCACCCGAATCTACTAGCTTAACATCCTCGCCGACGGTCTGTTGTATCACATCCCGAAGGATAGGATAGTGCGTACAGCCAAGCACGAGAGCGTCCGGCGAAAAGGCTTTTATCTCCGCAAGATATTTCGCGGCTATTGAGTAGGTTTCCTGCTCCTGGGTCCAGCCTTCTTCGGCCAGCGGCACAAAAAGCGGACAGCCTCTTTGCAGGACTTGGGCGGTTGTCGACGCCCTCCTGATCGCCTCTACGTACGCATTACTCTCGACCGTCGCCTGGGTCGCGATCACGCCAATCCTCGGCTTTTCAATTTTGCGGGTGAGTTCGACGGCCTTGCGGCCGCCGGGACCGATCACGCCGACGACGTCAAGCCCGACTTCCGCGCGAATCTTCGGCAGCGCAAGCGCTGATGCGGTGTTGCACGCGACGACGAGGATTTTTATTCCAAGGGAGGCGAGAAATTGCGAATTCTCGACCGCGTAACGCTCGACCGTCGCTAGCGATTTTGTGCCGTACGGGACGCGCGCCGTGTCGCCGAGATACACGAAGTGCTCATTGGGCAGACGGTCGTGCAGAGCACGATAGACCGTCAGCCCACCGACTCCAGAGTCGAAAATGCCGATAGGAAGATGGGCCAAGGAATTGTCGTGTATCACAGGAATAATGAGTATAGCCTGCGAAACACAAAATCCGAGGTATTGGAAATAAAGTATTGATTGGTGGAGGCGGTGGGAATCGAACCCACATCCAAAGGTTGCGACCCAGGAAATCTACACGTTTATCTCATTCACTTGAGTTTCGCTCGCGACAAGCAGATGAACGAGCAAGACCTCGTCGCAAGCTAACCCGACTAACTTTAAGCCGCGTTCGCAGGTGGTGAACGCGCCCGAGCCTGAACTGAGTTATGCCACAGCCGGTCGCATCAGGCGGACTTCCGGTGTGACATTGCTGGAGCTAAAGTTAATTAGGCAGCAAGAGCTAATTCTTGATTAGCATTTGTTTTTGCATAGTTTTTTTAACGAGCTAACCATACAAGCCCGACGTGCATTCAAAGATCTATACAAGCCCCTGTCGAAGCCTGTCGCCCCCATCTCAGAACCGCTTCGCGTGAGCGTGCGGTCGTTGGCGGAAAGCCAGTGTACCTAAATTCGATGAAAAATGGAACGCCGGGCGTTGTTCGTTAAAGCGCCTCACGTGTCACGCGGGCGAAAGGTCGTTCCTGGCCGGCGCGCACGCCCGGTAATCCAGGTTTTTGCGTCATTAGGGCGTCGATTCGTGTCATTCACGCTTCGATTCGTGTCATTTAAGGTCAGATTCGTATCATTTAAAGTTAAATTCACGTCATTCAGGCCTCGATTCGTGTCATTTAAAGTTAGATTCGCGTCATTCAGGCTTCGATTCGTGTCATTTAAAGTTAGATTCGTGTCATTCAGGCCTAGATTCGCGTCATTTAAACTTAGATTCGCGTCATTTAAAGCCCGAACATCCGGCGTTCTAGACATTTTCGGCGGCCTGGCGAGTTACGCGGCCTGCCCGTTAGCTATCAGCGTAGGATAATTGCCGGTCCAACAGGCTGAGCAGGAGGTGGTCGGTTCGAGACCGATGGCGGCGAGCATGCCGTCCCTCGAAAGGTAGCCGAGAGAGTCAGCGTCGATAAAGCTTCTAACTTCATCGACGCTCATATTCGCGGCAATCAGCTGATCGCGATCCGGCGTATCGACGCCGTAGTAGCACGAATGCGTGGTTGGCGGGCACGAGATCCGCATATGCACCTCGGTGGCACCGGCATCTCGAACCATTTCTACGATCTTTTTCGAGGTCGTGCCGCGAACGATCGAATCATCGACGAGCACGACGCGCTGGCCGCGAATCAGATCCCTGATCGGGTTGAGTTTCAACCGCACCCCAAACGAACGGATCGACTGCGATGGCTCGATAAACGTCCGGCCCACGTAATGATTTCGGATGATCGCCTGGCGAAATTTCAAACTCGATTCTGCTGCATATCCGATCGCCGCCGCCACGCCGCTGTCGGGGACGGGAACGACGAGGTCCGCGTCCGCCGGATGCTCCCTGGCGAGCTGCTGCCCCATCTTGTGACGCGATTCGTTCACTGAGCGTCCGAAGATGATCGAATCGGGTCGCGAAAAATAGACATGCTCAAAGGTACAAACAGCTCGGTCTTTCGGCGCGAACGGCATGGTCGAGTGAAGACCATCATTGTCGACGACGATCATCTCGCCCGGTTCGACTTCACGGACGTACTCGGCATCGATCAGGTCGAACGCGCAAGTCTCCGAGGCGAAGCACCACGCGTTTTTATATTTGCCCAGGACGAGCGGACGAAACCCGCGCGGGTCACGAACCGCCACGATCGATTCCGGTGTTAGGAAAAGCAGCGAAAAGGCCCCTTCAGTGTGTCGAAGAACCTGAACTATCGCCTCGACCGCCGATTTTGCGTTTGATCTCGCGATGCCATGCAGAATAGTCTCTGTGTCGGATGTGGAGGAGAAGATCGCGCCGTCGAGTTCGAGCTCGCGGCGGCGGGCATCAGCGAAAGGAAGATTGCCGTTATGGCAGACAGCGATCTTGCCGTGCCTGCACGTCACCGAAAACGGCTGGACCTCATCTATCGTATTCCTACCGGCCGTAGAGTATCGGGTATGGCCTATCGCCATTTCACCCGGAAGCTTTTCGAGCTCGCGCGGATTCAACACTTCGGCCACCAGCCCGATGTCGCGATACTGAAACAGTTCGCCGCCTTTCGCCGATACGATACCGCACGCCTCTTGCCCGCGATGCTGCAATGCGAATAAGCCCAGCTGGGTCAGAGCCGAGGCCTCCGAGTCGCCAAAGACACCGAAAATACCACACTCCTCGTGAAGTTTGTCGAGAACCAGCTCCATCAATCTTATTTTACCGCAGAGACGCGGAGACGCAGAGAGAAAACAATAAGAATAATTCTCTGCCGCCTGCCTTTGTCTTCTCCGCGTCTCCGCGTCTCCGCGGTAAAAACATCCTATTCCGCCGGGAGAATTCGCCCGCGGCACGCGCCTAGCCCGATGCGCCGAAAGCCTTCGCGTTCGCAAAAGCCCTTCATGATGACCTCGTCGCCGTCCTCCAGAAAGCGTCGCTGCTCGCCGTTTGGCAAAGTGAGTGGTTCGGTGCCGCGCCAGGTTCGCTCCAAAAGACAGCCTCGCTCGCTAGGTTCGGGGCCGCTGACAGTGCCGGTCGCAATCAGGTCGCCGGTCTGCAGGTTGCAGCCGCCGGACGCATGGTGTGTGAGCATCTGACCGATGGTCCAGTAGAGGTCTTTTGTATTCGAACGCGAGACGAGAAAAGGCTCGATCTTTTCGTCGCGCATCTTTTCGGTCTGAATGTAAACTTCGAGATTGATATCGAGCCCGCCGAATTTTTTATTCTGCTCGTCCGACAAATAATCGAGCGGCTGCGGATCGTCCACGTCGCGCTCGAATGCGGGCGTTCTAAACGGAGCGAGAGCCTCCATCGTCACAACGTACGGCGAGATCGTCGTCGCAAAATTCTTCGCGAGGAAAGGCCCAAGCGGCTGATATTCCCAAGCCTGTATGTCGCGGGCGGACCAATCGTTAACCAGACAAACGCCAAAGATATGATTCTCGGCCTCGCCGATTGGAATCGATGTGCCCAGCTCGTTGCCCTGCCCTACGAAAAACCCGAGCTCCATTTCGTAATCGAGGCTCTTCGACGGAATAAAAACTGGCGGTGCCTCCTGATCAGTTCGATTTTGCCCGTGCGGCCGCTTGATGTCCGTCCCCGAGATCACAATGCTCGAAGCCCGCCCGTGATAGCCGATCGGTACATATTTATAATTCGGCAGCAGCGGATTTTCTGGGCGAAACATCGACCCAACATTCGTCGCGTGATAGATCGAGCAGTAGAAGTCGGTGTAGTCGCCGATTGCGAAAGGATATGTCACGCCAACGTCGTCCACGTTAAAAAGGCACTGTTTGGCGGCTCGCCGAAGCTCGGGTGCAGCGTCCGCTCTCAACGCATCTACGATTCCCTGACGGATGGTTGAGTGAACTTTTGGCGTCCAATCTACTATCTGCTCGATCTCGGCCTCGACGTGCGGTTGCGTCGGGAACACTCCTCTTGGGTTCGCAAGTTCAAGGTCGAGAATCTGGTCTCCGATGCGAACGCCCGTATGTCGAACATATGGCAATTTTACGGGGTAATAAACACAAAACGGCAGATTCTGTATCGGAAAATCCGTATTCGGATCGTTGGCGGATTCGACCCAGCTTTTTAGGTTCGGATCGTGGGTCTCGTTGATCTCGTAAGTCATAAGAATTATTGCCCGCGAAATACGCGAAAAGACGCTAAAAAAGCGCAGTAATTTCAAATAGTTATTCCCGTAGTTATTTCAGTTTCAGCGAATAGCTAAGCATATTTTCTTTCCCAACTTTTGGCGTCTTTTTCGCGTCGTTTCGCGTATTTCGCGGGCCAATCTCTTTATAGAATGTCCATCTTCTGAAGGTCTCCGACCGGTTCGTCAAACGAGCACGAGCCGAAGGACTGTATACCGACGCGGCGGAGGCGTTCGATGTTTCGCGTGCTGAGCATAAACTCGCCCTGCCACGTTGCGCCCGATTCGTCGAAGACAAAGACCTCGTCGTATTCCTCTTCCATAATGTGCTCGAGCAGCGTCGGGCGAAAGCCCTCGAGCAGGAAGCCGGTCATCAGGAAAAGATTCAAGAAGCCGTGCATGGTGCCCTGCGGTGCGTTCGATTCATACGTGAGTGGGCGGTAACACCTAATCGGATGGTGCAGCCCGGCGGTCGCCTTAAACGGTACGTTCGCGGCGAGACACGTTCTGACAAATCTTATAATGTCCGCCGTCGAGGGGAACGCGTCAGCCGTTACGCCGCCCGTTCTGATTTTTGCCCGCTGTCTTTTGAGGGAAAGCTGCGCGACGAGGTCGGCAAAATTATCGCCTGTGTCGATCTCAAAGTAGGCCGTCAACCCTTCCGGAAGCGCGCTCACTGTGTTGTCGATCTTCGAGATCGTGTTTGCCTTCACCTCCAGAGAATCGATCACAACCGAGCCTGCGTACTCGCGATTAAAATTTTCGATTTCGCGCACGGTCTCATAGATGTCCTCGCCCGAGAGAGCGCTTAGCCGCCACATGTTCGTGCTGTCGCGGGCCATAAAGTCCTGCGCGTGCTGCATGAACTCGGGGAGCTGCGAAACCGGCAGGACAAATCGGCCGAGCATCCAGCTAAAATTACTATTGCGATAGGCTGCGTAGTTGATCACCGCGTCGCTCATCGATAGATTCGACGGCGGAAACAGGCCGGCGTAGTCGATCGCACCTGTGAGAAGTTCGCGAACCGCTGGCAGGACGCCCTTTTCGGTGTGAATATTATCCATTGACAAAAATTGATGATAAAAGAGTTTCCCGCGTTTACAAACCACGCTTGCCTTTCGACTCGTATTTCGACTATCTTTTCCGAGTAAAGCGTTAAGCGACAATGTTTACAATGCGCGTTCTAGGCATCGACCCAGGCAGCGAGACACTCGGATGGGGCGTGGTCGAGGGATCAGGGCTTAAATACTCGCTCGTCGATTTCGGCACCGTGAAGTCGAATCCGCGTCATGCCTTTTCGAGGCGCCTGCTGAACATTTACGACGGCGTTGCGGAGCTTGTCACCGCACATTCTCCTGACGTTTTGTCGGTCGAGGATACGTTCTATGCCGTAAACGTCGGCGTCGCGTTAAAGCTCGGCCAGGTCCGGGGACTGATGCTGCTGCTCGCGGAACAGCGCGCCATGGAGATTGCCGAGTACGCCCCAAGATTGATCAAACAAACTGTCGTCGGGCACGGCAATGCCGAAAAACATCAGGTTGCCGAGATGGTTAAGATCCTGCTGCGAATGAAAACTGTGCCGACGCCGCACGACGCGGCCGACGCGCTTGCGATCGCCATCTGCCATTTCCATCACGCGGGCGTGAAGTCTGCGATCGCCAAGTCAAACCTTAAAGAAATATGACCAAAGCTCTTCCACTCTTTGTTCTGTTAGCCGTTCTATGTAACTCCAACGCATCCGCACAGAAGGGACGCCCGGCTGCCAAGGCCAGATCCGCGGAGATAGGACAGAGTGCGGTCGTACTCGATGAGACGTTGTCGGTTCTTCGCGATCGACCGAGCCTCTTTGCGAACGGCATCCAGCGAATGCGGCGCGGTCGTAAGATCACGATATCTGGCGTCGCCGAGGCGGACGGCGTGAAGTTTTTCAGGGTCACCGCACCGCCCGCCAACTTCGGATGGGTGCAATCGGACGCTGTATTCGGCAAGTTTCGGCTTGCAGACGACTCGCGCCTCGCCGCACTTGTTAGAGCATCGAGCGGTTTTGAACAGATCGAGCTCGCAAACGAATTTTTCACGCTATTTCCCGCGTCGCCGTCACGGATGGCGGTGCTTCTCCTCTATGGCGACCTACTCGAGGAAGTGGCGGTAAAACTCTCGAAGGACGCAAATCGTCAGCTCAGCCGCGCCGAGATGGCTGCAACCGCGGCACCGCTCCATAGTTACTTTCTAAACTACGTCAGCCTCGATCGGTACAGAAAGCTGGGCGTCGTCTACCTGTTCAATTCTTCGACCAAGGCATTTCATTACGACGGAGCTAGCTGGAAAGAGATCGTTACGAAACACGCTACCTCGCCCGAGGCGATTGAGGCCCGCAAACGCCTAGATCTGCTCCGACAGAAGATGGATAGGAGAACGAAGTAACCCACCCAGTAATAGGTCATCCACGATGAATCTCTTTCGCGATCTCCGCGGCAACCCTTGCGTTGTTTTGGAGAAGTGCGATATTTGCTGCGAGCGTTCGACCGGCACTCTCCTCTGACATTTGGGCGAGGAGGAAAGGCGTTATAGCCTTGCCCGTAATTGATTTATCTTCGGCCTTTTTGAGTGATTCTTCCAGAATTGCTTCGAGCTCCATTCGACCGAGCTCAAATTCCTCCGGCACGGGGACGGTGAGCAGGATTGCTTGCTCGAGATTCAACTCATTGCGCACGGCAACAATCCGGGCCACCTCGGCAGCAGTTTCGACACGATGATCTACCGCCAAGCCGTTCAACCGCGAATAAAAGGCGGGCATTTCGTCGCACTGCCAACCGAGCACGGGCACGCCATAAGTTTCGAGCCATTCTCGTGTGGCGGCGAGGTCGAGAACGATCTTTGCCCCCGAACACACGACGACGATCGGAGTACGAGCGAGTTCCGGCAGATCCGCGGAAACATCCGCTGCAGAACCGCGATGCACGCCGCCTATGCCCCCGGTCGCAAAGACCTGGATGCCCGCTCGGTGAGCGATGAACGATGTAGAGGCGACGGTGGTCGCGCCGTCTAATTCGCCGGCTATAACAAACGCGAGATCGCGACGGGAAACTTTCGCCACGTCCGCCGAATTCGCGAGCCTTTCGATCTCTTCATCCTCGAGCCCGACGCAGATCCGCCCGCCTAGAATGGCGACCGTCGCTGGCGTAGCACCATTTTGGCGAACGACGCCTTCCAGTCGGCGCGCGGTCTCAAGATTCTGTGGCGAAGGCAGGCCGTGAGAGATGACCGTCGACTCAAGCGCAACTATCGCGGATTTTGCCCGCAGGGCGTCGAGCACCTCACGGCTGTACTTAAATTCCATCGCGAGGCTATTTTACGAACGTACCAATTCGGTCAAAGCGCGGGTGAGTGATGCAGCCCCATGAACTTTCCTGCGAAGCGCCCCGATCACATGACCAGTAGACAAACATCGCCCGGCCGATGATCAGGCCACGCGGCACGAAGCCCCAGACACGACTGTCTTCGCTGGCATCACGGCTGTCGCCCATCACGAAAAAGCTGTCGGCCGGGACGTTCATCGTCTTGTTCGCTACGCCAAACTGGAAACCGTTTCGCGACAGGCGGCGGCCGGCGCGAATCGGATTCATCGTTTGCTCGCTGTAAAAAACTGTGTACGGCTCGTCGCCGTCACGCCGCTCAAATTCCTCGACGGTGAGCGCAGAAGCGTTATTGTCCGCGTCGCCTATCACTCGGTGCTCAGGGAGCAGCGCGTCGTTGATGAAAACTTGATTATCCCGAAACTCGATCTTCTCGCCCGGCAGACCGATGACCCTTTTCACATAATTGCTCTGATAAGCGATCGCGGTGTTACCGTGAGCGCGATCGCGCGCGGGGTCGAGCTTATTGCCTGGATACTTAAAGACAATGATGTCGCCCCGCTGGATTTCCCTCTGCGGCAGAAATGGCAGATCGCGGCCGCCGGGCGTGAATATAAATTTATTGACGAGCAGATAATCACCCACCAGGATCGTATTCTGCATTGAGCCGGTGGGTACCGTGACGGCTTGGAGGATAAACGTCATTCCGAATAGGGCCATCACGAGCGTGATGGTAAACGATTCGAAATATTCGCGAAAAGTCGATTTGGGCGGCCCCGCCGGTTTAGGCTTTTTGTTGATTTCCTTATCAGTCTCGTCCATGGTTATAAAAGATCGATACGCTACTCCAAGTTATTCGTTACGTTGCCAATGATCTCAAGCGCACGGCTCGCCGCCATCATCTCGGCGGATTTGATCGAGTTCCCTTCGCCGCTCGACGCTCCGCCGTCCCAGATCGCTTCCACAAAGAACGTGCGGGCGTGCGGAGGCCCCGTGCTCTTGACCATTTTGTACGTGGGCGTAGCGAGCTTGTCCGCCTGGAGTCGTTCCTGAAGGAGAGTCTTGTAATCGACGCTCTTGGCAGGGGTCGCCGTCTTCAGCTGCTCTGCAAAGATCCGCCCGACAAAGGCACGGGCCGGGATATATCCGCCGTCAAGAAATATCGCCCCAATCAACGCCTCGAGAGTGTTGGCGAGGACATGTTCCTTCTTACGTCCTCCCGTTTTTTCCTCGCCACGGCCCACTCGCAGGAAAGTTCCGAGTTTGAGCTCGCGGCCGATCTTGGCGAGCGTCGCCGTACTCACAAGGTGATGCTTGAGCACGGTCATTTCGCCCTCGCTATGTCCGCGATTCCGGCGAAACACGAGATCCGTCATCGCTAACCCAAGAACCGCGTCGCCCAGGAATTCGAGCGACTCATTGTCAGTCTCGTGCCTCTCCGCGGCGGGCGCACCGGCCATGTTTTCATATACCCATGACCGGTGCGTCATCGCGCGAGTCAACAACGCGGGCTCCAAAAATTTATGACCTGTAAGGTTTTCGAGTTTCCCTACGCTCGTCGGCATTCAGGCTAGATTCTAGGGATCGGCAGCGTAAAAGAAAAGCCGGATGCCGCACAACGTGCGACATCCGGTTCGTTTTTCAGAATTAGAACGGCCTACTTACCTTGGCTTGGTACCAGGATTCGAAACGGGCTTCGCGGCGGGTGCGGCCGGTTTTACCGTTGTCGTGCCCTGCTTTACCGTTGTCACCGGCTTCGCTGCAGTGGTAGTTGCAGGAGCCGTCGTCGGTCCAGCCGTGGGCGCGGGTACCAGTGCGACAGGCGCGATGTCACCGGCCGGCCGTATCTGTGTCGAGGGATTCGGGACGGGCTGCGCGGTGCGAGCCGAGATCCAGGCGTCGATTCCGTTCGTATTCTCGAATCGTCGCTCGTAGAGTTGCTGAATCAGCTTGTACAGACCAGGAGCATTCGGCTTGTTCTGTTTTTTCGCGATCGTATACGCACGAGCATAGTAGTCGAGCACACGTTCAGCCGCGCCAAGCGAAAGGGCACTCTTTGCCTTAAGCGCGTCGATCTTCTGCTGTTTGACATCATCCGGATCAGACGCCGACTGAGTCAGCTTGAAAGCTTCGATTTCAGTATTGATCTTGTTGTAGTCGTCGAGTGCAGCATCACCGAGCGCCCCATATACAAGATTGTTTTCCTTCGTGGACGAATTCACCTGCGTTGCCTTGTAAAGATACGGCATCGCTTCCTTATGCTGTTTCTTATCGAAAAGAAGTATGTAGCCAACCGTCCAGTTCATCCACCCTAGTGCGTCCTCTTTATTGGGGTAACCCAGATCTTTAGTGCCGAACGCATCAAAGGTCTTGTTAGCTTCGAGGTCTGCAATCGCCATCTTTGCGTAGCGAAGGGTATCATCGTTATATTTGGTATTACGCGGCGTCTTTGCGGTCTCATCAAGACCGATCGAGCCGAGGACGAGAAGGGTGCTACGCTTCTTTTCCGGAAACTTTGCGAGCAACGCCTTACCGGTCACGTATGCCTGATCCCAGTTTTTTGCACTAACAGCCGCAAGGAAGGGCTTCTCGAGAACCGCGATCTCCTGCTTTTGGACCACATCGTCAAGATTCGTTTCCCATTCAGGAACTTTCTTGCTGAGATAATCGAGCAATACTGCCTCTTCCGTCTTACAATCCTTAAATTTAGCGGTATACTGCTTGCTCGTTTCAATGAGCTGGCGGCGACTCTCTACGTCCTTGCCTTTTTGGAGAGCGCGAATCTTAACATCCAGCTCGTTTATAGCCGTAAGGTCGCAGCCCGCGGCGGGAGCAGGAGTGGTGGTTGTCTGTGCAAAGCTCGCGATAGTAAGTACCGATAGCATTGCAGCAAAAGTAATGTTTCTGAAAAACGATTTCATCTAGGCCTTCCTTCGTCGATAACGACGTTTTCAATATTGATCCGCGAAAGACCCTAGGTCGGTTTCGCGTGAAATCAGATGATGTCCAATTTCGAAAAGTTGCTAACGCCTTCGATTGGACAATATCCTGCTCAGGGCCGAAAAAGTTCGAATCCGCGCCTTGCTGGAAAAACACAATAATCCCGTAGTGATCGTAGATGTGTCAAGCTGAACCCATAACGCGGTCATGGTTCTGAACCATGACCCCATAACGCTTCACACGCTGACGACACAAAATAATTGGGCGGCACGAGTGTCCCTCGTGGCCGCCCACCGCCGCTTTTGATTGTGTTTATGGCTTGACGAAACGATCGCGATTTCTTTTAGCTGGCTTCTCGTCGGAGATTGTGGACTCGTCGCCGTCTCTTGAGTAGGTGATAACGACCGGCGGGAACTTAGTCGACCGGGCGTTAACGGTCTTTTGCACGAGACGTGGTGCATCGATGCGTCGCGGGGCGTTCGGGATCACAATTACGTTGCGTCCGTCCTCAATAACCTGCGCGGCCGACTCTTCGGTTTCGTCCTCGTCTTCCATATCACCGGAGGAGGATGCTGCAACCGAAGAGTAGCGCGGCTGGATGCCGAATTCCGTCAGGGCAAGATTCCTGTTCGTCCTTACCAGTTGAGGTGCGAGGGCAATGTAAATCTTCCCTGCGATCGCGGCGGCGTAGCGCCCGCGCTCACTCTGGCCGCGAGTAATAACCGCAACGGCGTATTTTGGCTGCTCAATCGGGGCAACTGAGGCGAACAGTCCCACCCACGAACCCTTATCGATGCAGGAACCTGTCTTGCCCGCGATACCCAACGAATGGTTTAGGCCGCGTCGTGCCGTACCGTATTCGCTGGCCCCGATCATACCCGGAATGACCCTGCGAACGTCCTTCTGCGGCATCTCGACCTTGCTTCGATAAAAGGTCTGGAAACTTGCTTTTTCGAACGAGTTTCGCGGGATGCGTGGTAGAACGCGCTTGCCGCCGTTCGTTATTGCCGACACCATGACCGCTAGTTGAATAGTCGAAACTTCTGTGTCATCCCCATGCGAATATATGCGCGGGTGCTGATTTGATGTGGGCAAGCGCCCAGACGCCTCGCCGTCTAGATTAACGCCCGTCGGCTGGCCCAGGCCGAGGTCACGCGCAGTTTCGACGAGCTTATTGTTGCCCATCACGACGCCTGCTCGTTGGAAGTATGGATTGTCCGAATACGCCAACGCGTCGTCAAGATTTCGTCGCGTAGACACCTTTTTGACGGCGCCAGTCCTCCTGTCAATAACGTCCTCATGGACACCGGCAGCACCTGTAACAAGCTTGATGGTGGAACATGGACGGATGCTGCTCCGCACCGCCCAATTTTGATTGACGATAGTCAGAACCTTGCCCGTCTGGGCTTCCATTACGACAACCGACCCCGCGTGCCCGCCAAGGGCGTTAATTGCGACGTTGCGAATCGCGAGGTCCTCGCCTTCAGTTCGATCGCTGGCAATATTCGCTACCGTCTCGGTGCGCAGACCTCTCTCGAAGGCGATCTTCCGCGCAATGGCTTCGCGCCGTGCCTGTTCGCGGCGGCGCATCTCGGCAAGCACTGCCTGACGCCGCTCTTCCTCACGTCGACGCCGCTCTGCGTCCTCGCGACGTCTTAGGGCGGTCTCCGCCGAGCTTAGCTTCTTTTCCTTTTTTCCCTTTTTATCGCGAGACTCGGCGACTCGTTCCTGAGCTTTCCTATCTTTCTTGGCTTTTTCTATCTTGTCGGCGGCGAGTTCCTTCTCCTTCCGCTTATCTTTTTTTGCATCCTTTGACTTCGCGACGCTCTTCGTATCTGGAGCGTTCTTCTTAGTGGCTTTAGGACGCGACTGGGAGAATGTGGGCGATACGGTCAAAAGTGCGGTGACCAGCATCGAAAAAAACACAAAGCGGAAAGGAACAGGGAACATTAACTTCATGCCTTACCTCGTAGAATCGGATTGTGGGTATTACGTAAGAAAAATTCTGGGTCGGGATGAGTCGTTGGACCCGGAATTTGCTTTCGAACTAATGGAGACTATAACATCCTTTTATCGCGCACCGCAACCGCTTTCTTTCTACGGTTTATCTTCGGCGATTTGATGAATTTCCTGAACACATTTCGCGGACGGCTTCTCGTCATTTTGGCTCTGCTGCTTGTAGCCACGCTGTCAGTCCAGTTCTATCTCAATCTCGTAACACAGAGGGAAAATAGTCAGATGAGCGAGGAACAGTCTCGTGCGCTCGTCGCAGGTATTACGATTGGCTCTAATGGCATCACTTCCAGCGAGTACATGCAGGATATCGTGAACGGGGCTGGGCAGACATTCTTCGACGAGGCTGTTCGCTCACGAATCAAGGACGTCATCATAATCAATAACGCCTGGCAAGTACATGACAGCCTCAATCCCGCTCTCGTGCCCTCCATGAATGACGCCGGGATCGCGAATTATCAAAAACTCGGTGAGCTCACCGACCTGCCGCCCCTCATGGAAGGAGGGCGCCTGGGCGAGGATATCGCCAACTTCCCCAATCGAAAAACCGCGGCGAATGAGAACTTCGGCGATGAAGCTCACGCGGTCCCGATCGAAACCAGCAAAGGCCGCTGGTACGTAATGGTACTGCTCAGGAATGATAAGGGCCTCTCAGCATGGCGCGCGGCACGGCCATTGATCTACACGCTCGGCGTACTGCTCGTGTCATCGCTGATTACTTTCTGGCTGGTCTGGAGATTTTCGCGACCCATCGCCGATCTCTCGGATGCGGCTCGACGAGTAGCCGATGGCGATCTCTCAGTGCGCGTGCCAAATTCGAGTCGCCACAACGAGCTCGGGCGCCTCACGCAGAATTTCAATGAGATGACTGCCGAACTTCAGAAGAAACGGGACCTCGAAACGCAGCTGCAGCACGCCGAAAAGAGCGCCGTTGTGGGCCGACTCGGAAGCGCGATCGCGCACGAGATCCGCAACCCGCTCAACTATATTAATCTAACGCTAGATCATTTACGATCGAAGTTTTCTCCGGCCGAATCGGACAATCGGGAGCTGTTTGCAAAGCTCACCTCGCAGCTAAAGGACGAGGTCGCACGGATTAACCAACAAATCACAGACTTCTTAAACTACTCGCGACCAACGATGGCGACCATCGCTCCAACGGACCTCCGAGCGGTGCTCGAGGAGTCGCTACGCATCGTAGAAGGCCAGGCCGCCGAGAACAACATCAAAATAAGCATTGTGGAGCATGAGAACGTTCCGCAGATATTGGGCGACCCCGAGTTTCTTAGGTCTGTCTTCAACAATCTGTTTATCAACGCCGTACAGGCGATGGGAGCGAAAGGCGGGCATTTGACCGTTAAGCTCGCCCAGGCTGCTCAATTCGTCACGGTAGAGGTCTCGGACACGGGCCCGGGCATCAAGCCCGATAATCTCGCGAGTATTTTCGAGCCATACTTCTCGACGAAGGAGACTGGCACGGGCCTCGGCCTGGCAATAGTTCAAAAAATCGTGGAGGCCCACAACGGCACCATCGACGTCGAGTCTAATGAAGGCGCGGGCACTGCATTCACCGTATCTCTGCCAAGCGCGCACGGGGACGCGTCACGATCAGTCGAGATTACGGCGGACTAATCCTTAATGTATTTGCGACGACGAACCGGCGAGTTCTTTCTAGCTAGGATGGTCCCATGGCCTCATCCACCCAACCGTTCGATTTTCACGATTTCGGCACTAAGCTTTGGCAAAAAGTCGGCGACGATGACATCCTCGGCAACGCTGCCCAGGTAGCTTTCTACTTTTCATTCGCGTTGTTTCCGCTACTCCTCTTTCTAATGAGTTTGCTTGGGATAATCCTGAGCGACAAAGAGCAACTCCAGACAGAACTGTTTACGATCCTCAGCCAGGTCATGCCTCAATCTGCCTTCGATTTGGTCCGCGAGACCCTGGACGAAGTAACCGAGAAATCTTCTGGCACGAAGCTCACCCTGGGAATCCTGGTCACCCTCTGGTCGGCGTCCGCAGGCGTCGATACTATGCGCGGCACACTTAACCAAGTCTATAACCTCAAAGAAACGCGTTCCTTTGTAAAGGCGAAGCTCACTTCCCTCGCGCTCACGCTCGCACTTGGCGCCCTGATATTGGCCGCTCTGGGTGCGATAGTTTATGGATCGCAGCTGCTCGGTCAGATTCTACCCATTGATTCGCCCTACGTGCTGGAGATCCTGGAATGGCTCGCGATCATCGCTTTGCTGCTGACTGCGTTTGCAATCCTCTACAATTTCGCACCAAATCACTCGGCTTTCCAATGGAAGTGGCTGTCGCCGGGAGCGATCGCGGGCGTTGTTTTGTGGCTGATCCTCACGGGCGGATTCCGACTCTACCTGAGATACTTCGATTCCTACGCAGCGACCTACGGGTCGCTGGGAGCGATGATAATTCTGCTTCTCTGGCTTCACCTGACGGCACTCGTAATCCTGGTCGGCGGTGCGATCAATGCAATATTCGATGAAAAATCTGGGATCAAGAAGCCGACGCTCGATCCGGAGCAGGTCCACGACGAGAAAACGGAGAGCGGCAAAGAAGCCAAGACTTAGCCCGTCACTCGCCCGTGTGGCAGAATGTTTTTATGGCAAGAAAGTCGATCCTCGTCGTCGATGACGAGAAGAATCAACGCGAAATTTTAGAGACAATCCTCTCGGGTGAGGGTTATGACGTAACGACGGCGAGCAGTGGCGAGGCGGCGACCCTGTGAGGCATCACTCCGCAATATATCCGAGCAACCAAACTATCAGGAACGCCAAGAAACCAATAGCTGGCACATTATAGGTCAATACTGTAATAAAATGACCTTCCCGCTTTAGCGTAAACCTAATTCTTTCATTTTCGCTATCCAGCCAAATTATGCTCAGAATCAACGCGTCTTACGGGGAACTGGCTCGTAGCTCGTCAACCATCTTGATCGCCCCTTCGATATCTCCGCGATAGACGATCTGCCCTTCGCGGTTTATCACAAATGTTGTCGGATAGACCTTGACACGCCACTTCTCGGGCATATCTTCATCTTTCGCAATCAGCACCGGAAATGTATAGCCCAAATCTTTAATCATTTCAAAGGCTTGATCTGGCCTGTCTTCTTCGATGGGCTTATCGACCGCATAGATTGCAACCGATGAATCATCCTTATATTTGTCAAACACTTCCTGCACATGTGGAAATTTCGCAAAGCAAACCTCGCACCCAGTGAACCAGTAGTCCAGGAGCGTAATCTTATCCCGAAATGCGTAGTCGGTGATGAGGGTTTTTCTTTCATCGAATGCCTCGAATGGAGTCGGTAAATTGACGGCAAATATCCGCCCAGTAAAGGTATCGAAATTCAATTTATGAAACCACATGCCATAACCCTGAAAAAACATAAGGACCGCAAGCGTGCCGCCAAGCAGGGTCGTCAAAAGATTGAACGGTTTTTTCAATTGCCACCTTAAAAAACCAAAGAGAATTCCGAGAGTGTGAAAAATAGCGTCGGGTAGCGTAGTTAACGTGGTCGAGAAATATACAACTCGCAGAGGTAATTGTATTAACCATAGTCCGCACACGAGGCTTAGCAAAACTCCTGAGGCGGCCATTTGCCCTTGGGATTTTTTCAAACAGTAGTGAGTTAAGAAAAAATAGAGGGTGAACCCAAGAACTAGACTGTATTCAACGCCCGCAAAGCCTCTCACCGGAGAGATAAGAACCATTCCGAGTAAGGCGAAAATAAAGAACCTAATGGCCATCGGCGGTCATTCTATAGACACCAATTCAATATCTGTAGCCCGCCACACAATGGCAAGCTACAGATTTTCCTCGAACACATATCTAGGGTCTGGAGGGGCATCTGCCATTACAATCGGAAAGCCAAAACACTCCGCAGCCGCCCTTACTCACGCTGCAAGACCAACTTTGACAAATCATATCCCAGCAACTCGGAATGCTGTCTAGTGCACATTCGCAGCGCCCCGCAACGGAAGAAGAGGGCTCGCCATCTCCAAGCGTTAGAAATATCTTTAGGCCCATTTCTTTCGTAAATGTTTCAAAAATACGAGATGACAAGTTCTGGAGCTGAACATCGACCTTCGTTTGCCATTCCTTAGTGTCTCGCGAGATTGCGAATATTTCCGGCGTTGCAAAATCAATAGTTTCGACGATCAACCTTTTCTGTTCTATGTTCAGGTCATAGAATTTCGCCAGACAATGAGCGAGGTGAGTTCGCCAGTAGTTGCTCTTTTCCGTCGCGCTGGCCGCTAAGTAAACGTCCTTCCTCTCGTCGAGTCCTGAAAGCCTTGAAAAATCGTCATACTTTCTCAGAATCTCAACGTCTTCAAGACTTCCACCCATTTTCGCAAAGATGTTGAAAACATCGGATTTAGAAAATAGTGATTGAGCCTTTCGCCCCAGAAACTCAGCCTGATGCTGACTAAACTCTCGATCTTTTGAAAGATCGTAAGTGTCTGGCTTAATCATCGATATCCCTTCCAGAATTAATTCCTTCTGGTCCTTTGACAAAGTTGGATGATTAATTAGCTGCAAAGCTAGATGGAATCTGAATAGTGCCGCTTTGCTGTCAGCCGAAGGTCGATAAATGCTTTCTGCCTCGCTTTATCGGGAAGCGACGAGAGGCGGGCGTAATTCTGTAGTGAACTATTCTCGGGGTTTCCCGATTTTTCCGATCCTTTATCAATGGAAGCTATGGTTTGCGCGGAGACGGTCGAAATTAACGAGCCAATCAGCGCGTCGACAAGAATCGTAAGCACCGCTAAGTTGTTTGTTTGTTTGTTCATTCAAGTCACCTCAAAAAATTGGAATTGTTCTTCGACGTAAATAAAGGAAGCCTGTGAGGTTCGCGAAACGAGTCTATGCGTGAGGCATTTGGAGTTTCGTGCAATAAACGTCACACGATTTACTTACATCTTACGTTATAATCCTTATTCATTTGGATTTCAAGCACCTTCTATATGGCCAGAAAGTCGATCCTCGTCGTTGATGACGAGAAGAATCAACGCGAGATTTTAGAGACAATCCTCTCGGGTGAGGGTTATGACGTAACGACAGCGAGCAGTGGCGAGGCGGCGATGAAGTTTGTCGCCGACCGGCACTTCGATCTAGTGTTGACCGATCTCAAGATGACAGGGCTCAGCGGGCTCGATCTGCTCAAGCAGCTCACCGATTTTGATAAATCGATCATTGTGATCCTACTCACTGCGCACGGCTCGGTGGACAGCGCCGTCGACGCGATGCGGCTCGGAGCATTCGAGTATCTGCAGAAGCCTTACGATAGCGAAAAGCTGCTCGAAACCGTCTCACGAGCTCTCAAGAAACTGACCGTCCTCGACGCCGAGATTATTTCCGTATCGCCGGAAATGGATAAGGTTAAGAAGCTCATCCTGAAGATCGCAAAGTCGAACTCGACCGTATTGATACGCGGCGAAAGCGGCACCGGCAAGGAATTGATCGCGCGCTCAATCCATGCGAATTCCCTGCGTTCGAACGAAACTTTTCAGGCGGTAAACTGCGCAGCGATAAACGAGAATCTGCTGGAATCCGAACTTTTTGGTCACGAAAAGGGCTCGTTTACCGGTGCCGTCGCTGATAAAAAGGGGCTGTTCGAGATCGCACACAATGGCACACTGTTTCTCGACGAGATCGGCGAGTTGGATATTTCACTTCAAGCCAAAATACTGCGTGCTCTGCAGGAAAAGCAGATACGCCGCGTAGGCGCCACACGCGAGATCGAGACCGACGTTAGAGTTGTCGCGGCGACTAATCGAGACCTCGTACACATGGTCGAGGAGAAGCGTTTTCGCGAGGATCTGTACTATCGGTTAAACGTACTATCAATCGAGTTGCCGGGCCTGCGCGAAAGACGTTCGGACGTTAAGGTGCTGATCGACTATTTTGTAAAGAAACACACGCGTGGCACTAGCCGCACCATCAGCTTCGACGCCGAGGCGAAAAGAATTCTCGAGAACTATTCGTACCCGGGAAATGTGCGACAGCTCGAATCCGCGATAGAGCGCGCGATCCTGCTCTGCGAGGACGACACGGTGACGGTCGATGATCTGCCGCCCGAAGTTACCGGCGTTATGCCTGCTGCCGCAGCGACGGCATCCGGGTCGGATCAGCTGTTTCGTCTGCCGACGGAGGGCGTCAACTTCGAAGACGTCGAGCGCAGCTTAATCGAGCAAGCGATGGAACGCACCGACAACAACATTACAAAGTCCGCTAAGCTTCTCGGCCTAACCTTCAGAACTCTTCAGTACCGGCTTGAAAAGTTCGGGTTCAAGAAAGACGGGGAAAGTGACGAGGGCCAAGTGGGGAGTGACGAGTGATGAGGGCGAGGGACCGGTGATGAGTGAAATAATAAAGCCTTCAAATTATAAGGATTTAGTTGTTTGGCAGAAGAGCTTGGTCCTTGTTCGCAAGGTGTATCTGCTCACTCGCGACTTCCCGGCGGATGAGAGATTCGGTCTCGTCTCTCAGATGAGGCGAGCGTCTGTATCGATTCCTTCGAACATTGCTGAGAGCCAGGCAAGAAGAACTACTCCGGACTTTGTGCGCTTCATTTCAAACAGTGAGGGCTCTGCCGCCGAGTTGGAGACGCAATTGATCATTTCTGTTGACTTGCAGTTCTGTTCAAACGAAGATGCTGAGGAGTGTCTCGGGTTAATTGACGAACTTCGTCGGATGATGAACGCAATGAGGCGTACGCTTTTAGCAAAATCGCCCCGAGCTTAGCTTCTCCTCGTCACTTTTCACTCGTCACTCATCACTCTGTTATGGACTGGTTTTCGACATTGAGTCTTGCTTTGGGAACGGCGTGGACTTCAGGGATAAATCTCTACGCCACGGTCGCGGTCTTGGGAGCGTTGCAAAAGTTTGCGGGCGTCGAGTTGCCCGGCGGGCTCAACGTGCTGGACAATTGGGCGATAATTGGAATCGCCGGCGGACTATACGTTGTCGAATTTTTTGCCGACAAAATACCTTACGTCGATTCGGTATGGGATGTTATTCACACATTCATCCGTGTGCCGGCGGGCGTGGTCGTCGCATACGCTGCGACCAGTGACCTCGATTCCAGTATTACTATTCCTGCGGCGCTCGTCGGCGGCGGTCTGGCGTTATCGTCTCACGGGACAAAATCCGCCCTGCGAGTCGGTGCAAATCTCTCGCCCGAGCCCGTCTCGAACTGGGCACTCTCACTAATCGAGGATGTGGTTGCTTTCGTCGGGACATTTCTCGCGGTCTTCGCCCCCCTACTTATCTTCGGAGTCCTGGTAATTTTTGTGATCGCGTTTTTGTGGTTTTTCCCAAAGATTATCCGTGCCTTGAGGAGAATGCTCAAAGCAATTCGAGCATATTTAAACGGTGATCGCTACGACGCGGACGCGCTGAAATAACTCACTTCATCGGTATGCGGCCACCTTGACGATTTAGCAATAAATCGTACGCATCGTGCCACTCGCCGATATGATCCTCTATGGCAAACCTTGCCTCAACGAAGCTTCGAGCCCTTGAACAGTATTTTATGTATTCATTCTCGTCGAGAGATAGCATTCTATCGATCGCAGCAGCCAGGCTCTCTGGTGAATTATCTACCCAAAGCCCGACCTTCTCATCTGCGACGCTCGCCCACGGCGTCCCCGTCGAGGCGATAACGGGCGTGCCCTGTGCAAGTGACTCCGGTACGACTATTCCGAAGTTCTCGCACTCCGAGGGCACTATGGTGAAGCGCGCGGAGCCAAGCAGTTTTTGCTTCTCGTCACCTACTACTTCACCGAGAAAGTTCACGCGATTCTCCAGGCCCAGCAGCGAAACAAGTGACCGAAGCTTGTTTTCGAAAATCGGCTGACCCACGCCGGCTATCTTTAGCATGAGCCCGGACGAGTGAAATTTGTCAGATGAGACAAGAGCCTTAAGCAACTTCTCCAGACCTTTTTTTTCATGAAGACGCCCGATGTAAAGAATGTAATCTCCCTTAGGCTCGTTAACGGGCGGTGGAATCTCCATATAGTTCGGAATCTCGATAATCCTCACATTTTGTCCGAGAGCCGCCCGGATATTCTCTGTTTCCAAGTCACTGGTCGAGTGGTAGAGAACGCGCTGCCCAAAAAACCATCGGAGAAACTTCACAGCCGCCTTCTTTTTCCGACGACCGGAGAGTTTCAGCGCAGGTTTATCGAGTTCGCCGTGCGCTGTCCATAGGATCTTTTTGCCAAGCAATCTTCCGACGATGCCGATAAAAAGACTGGGCGGATAAAACAACGAGGACAGATTGATTGCATCCACGCCGGGGAGTTCGCGAAAGGCAACCAGTGCCTGCCGTATCGACATTCTTTCGACGCGGTTGTGGACGTATATGATCCTGCCGGCCTCTGTCGATCGCCACCGGTTCCGCTCAACGCTCACATCGAGGCCTTTGTCACCCGAGACTATAACCGGAAAAACTCGGCCCTTGTCTATATGCTTTGTTGCCCAATAAACTGAGTTTGCGGGCCCGCCGGCCTGCGACGGATAGAACACCTGGATGACATAGAGCACTCGAAAAGGCGGCGTTTTCTTACCGGTCATATCGCTTGATCGCTGATACATGGACTTGGACCTCTCCGAAGTACAGCCTCCCTGTTCACGTCTGATTGGCGTAATTAGCTTACAGCATTCTATTATCTCGGGTCGATGGGTGGCGATTCCTATAAGCGTTACCACACGATAGACCTTTTTACATATTTGGAATTGGGCAATGGCAAAACGTATCGAGGAAGTTGGTTTGTATTTAACATCGAAGCCCGTTAACGTCACCTTTGATGGCAACCGGGGCTTTTTTAGTATTGGCGGTGGTACTTGCGGGAATCGCCGCTTACTTTTTATGGGTTGCGTCTGAGGATCTGGCGTTCGCGTCGGCGATATTTGCCATCTGTAGCGCATTCCTGGGTTATCGCTTTCGGCTTCGGTCTCGCCTCGATGCTTCGACCAGGAGCGACAGAGAATGATTTTGCTGTCGGCGCATATATCGCTAAAATATTCATTGTGAAGACGATAGAGACGCTCTTAGCAAATAATCAGAAATGGGCCGCCGAGGTTACGGCCCAGAATCCGACCTTCTTTGCCGATATGGCCGGGCAGCAGAACCCGGAGTTCCTGTGGATCGGCTGCTCCGACTCGCGCGTTGAGGCTAACGGGATCGTCGGGCTCAAACCAGGCGAATTGTTTGTTCACCGAAATGTCGCGAACCTCGTAAATCACACGGACATCAATTGTCTCTCGGTGATCCAATTCGCGGTCGAGGTGCTGCGGGTTTCGCATATCATCGTATGTGGTCACTATGGCTGCGGCGGAGTGCAGGCCGCCCTCGATAATCAGTCGCACGGAATAATCGATAACTGGCTGCGACAAATCCACGACACCGTAAATCTCCACTCAGGAATGCTCGATCAGATCGAAGATCCGCAAGAGAAGTTTGATAAGCTCTGCCAGCTCAACGTCGCCGAGCAGGTGCTCAACGTCGGCGAAACCACGATCGTGCAGAATGCGTGGGCGCAAGGAAGTGACCTGCAAGTGCACGGCTGGATTTACAGCCTGCGCGACGGACTCATTCGGGATCTCGATATATCAATCACAACGCGCAGCGAGATGGAAAATTTGCGCAGCACATTCCTTCTGCTTGACGAACGCAAACCCGCCGGACAGGCATCAAATCAGAATTGATATGCCGTATAAACGCTTTCTTTTCGTAACAGCTATCGCTATAACGCTGTCGTTGGACGCAGCTGCACAGATGTCGCGTAAGCCCACGCCTACACGCCAACCCAAGATCGTCACGCAAGTTGGGGCCTCGGCGAAGAAGAATTCGATTCCATCAGTCCCGTCACGTCCGGCCTTTGACTCGATAGCCCGCGTGTATCACAAGGGGACGCCCTATGCGATGCCCCATGTATTGTTTGTCATCGATCGACGCAATAACAATAGGGTTTACTTTGTTAACTCCAATCGCTACCGCTTTCATAAAGATTTTCTGCTCGCCAACTATCTCGTCCCTCGGGGCTCGGACGTATTCAAGCCTATTTACATCGATCAGGATCGACGGTTTATCGTTGGGACAATTGCCTGGCAGCAGGCCGTCGAGAAGTTTACCTGGGAGCTCTGGGAAGGCGATCTTGCCTCGAAAGAGTTGATCAAGATTGCGAATGCCGCGATCAATAAGAACTTCTTCGACAAGATCGTGTATAAGCCCAATTCGATTCGCCAAGAGGACGCGACGGCAAATATTGGCGTCGAAAGAATTCTGCAGGACGAGTTGAATCGAAATCAGGCCTACCTCGCCCTGAATACCGGAAAGGGCACGGGCCGACTGCATATCATCGACAAACTGGACGATACGGTCGAGATAGGCGATAACGAGATCCTGGTACTAAAAGAGCTGCCGATCACGCTCCCGCCCGTACGCGGCATTATCGTATCTAAACCCTCGTCGCCCCTCTCGCATATCAACATCCTCGCAAAGGGGTGGAACGTTCCGAACGTTTACATTAAGAACGCGGATAAACTCTTCCGCGATCTCAATGAGCGTTGGGTGATCCTGGATGCAAATCTGACGGACTATAACATCGAACAAGTCACTCAGGGCTCGCAGGTTCCACCGCCCCCGAATCAGCAGGTTCCGCCGTCAGATCTGAAAAAGACAAAGCTCACGCCGCTCGGCGAAATGCGGAAAGCGGATAGTATTCGCTTCGGAGCAAAGAGCGCGAATCTCGGCGAGATGATGCGGGCCAAGGTCCCCGGCATTAGCATTCCGGACGGTTTCACGGTGCCCTTTTTTTGGTACGACAAATTTATGCGTGAGAACGGTCTCGACCAAAAGATCCTTGCGCTCATGGACGACAATAATGAGTTCGTCCACAACCCGCGCGTGCGCCGGAAGGAACTAGAGAAGTTCCGCGCGGAGATCGAGGCAGGAAATTTTGACGACGATCTGCGGGCCAAGGTGATCGAACAATGGAAAACGCAGCTCGGCGGCAAACCCGTCTTCGTCCGCAGTTCCTCCAACAGCGAGGACCTTCCGAATTTTTCCGGAGCGGGCCTGTATTCCAGCGTAGCGAACGTCATAAGCGAAGATAAATTGATCGCCGCCGTGAAAAAGGTTTGGGCGAGCCTTTGGAAATTTGAGGCGTATGAGGCCCGTGTGCGGAACTACGTTAGCCAAACCGATATTTACATGTCGGCGTTAATCCAGATAGGCGTCGATATGGAAAAGGGCGGAGTGATGATTACGAAGGATCCGTTCGACGAAAAAAATAAGAACGCGGTCTACATCAGCGCCGTTTGCGGCCACAACTCCAAGGTCGTCGATAATTCAGGCCTGCCGGAACAGATTCTCTATAATCCGAGGTCTAATTCAGTAGTCGTGATGACGCTCTCGCAACAGGAGAACGCTCTTGCTTTTGACGACGCGGGCGACTTAAAAGAGACGGCCGACAAGTGCGCCGGGGCGAAAAAGCGCGTCCTGACAGATGTACAGGCCCGCAGCCTCGCAAAAGCAGCGACAGGCATTCAACGTGTTTTTGGCGGCAAGACAGCCCAGGACATTGAATGGGGCATAATGAATAACAAGATCTACGTCGTGCAATCGCGACCCTACATAGACAATAAATGACCAAGTTTCCACTATTACTCATTAGCGCCGTCGGCATTCTTTCCGGTTGTACGAACAGCAACATCCGGCCGATCGCGAATTCCGAGTCAAGCACTGCGAACGCGCCGAAAGCGGAATCCGTTATTTCACACACGACTGAAAATCAACCCATGAAACCCGCGAACACGGCCAAGTGGACGCCGGGCGGCGAGGCAATCGATACAAAAGAACTCGATGCGACCGTCATGAAAGCCGAAAAAGGCCTCACCGCACGTGACAGCAGTCCCGATGGGAGAAAGGCGCTTGGCGAGGCTTTTTTTCGGAGGGCAGTCGCTCTTACGGAGGCGCGGCAGTACGCAGCGGCGATCGGCGACTATCGCCGTTCTCTCAAGAACGACCCCGCGAATACCGACGCCAAGACATGGATCGACAAGATCACAACCATCTACGCCGACATGAGGAGAGAACCGCCGAAAGAGGGCGACGAGCCCCCCGCGCTTCCCTTCACAGCAAGCGAGAAGTAAAGCGGACTGACAAGTCGGCCGTGTTTTCTATATAATCTCTCGTCGTATGGCAATTTCTGCAAACGATATCAGGAAAGGCATGGTGTTCCTTCACGAAGGGTCACCGGTAAAGGTGATGGAATTTCACCATCACACGCCCGGGAATCTACGGGCGATGGTCCAAGCCCGGCTTCGAAATTTGGTGACCGGCAACTCCTTCGAGTTTCGGTTTCGGTCTAATGACACGCTCGAAAAGATCACGCTCGAGCAGAACAAGATGGAGTATCTATACTCCGATGGCTCGCATCACCATTTTATGAATTCCGAGAACTACGAGCAGGTTGCTTTGACCGAACTGGAGCTCGCCGATGCGGCGCAATGGCTGATGCCTGGATTAAAGATCGAGGTTGAGTTTTATAACGGCACGCCGATCGGTGTCGCACTTCCCGCGTCGATGGATCTGATCGTGACCCGGACTGATCCCCAATTGAAGGGAGCGACGGCGTCGAACTCGAACAAACCGGCGACTCTTGAAAACGGCGTCACCGTTTCCGTCCCACCATTCATCGCCGAGGGTGAAAAGATCCGCGTAAATCCTACGGAGTCGCGGTATATGGAACGCGTAAAATAGTTGACTGAGTTGCGGAGTTACCGAGTTGCAGAGTCTGAGGTGCATTTCCGCCCCATTCCTACACTCTGGACCTCTGCAACGTCGTCAACTTCCGAATGTTCTTCGTCTACAATCTGCTCTACTTTCTGGCGTTTCTGCTGCTGATACCGCGGTTTCTCTTCGACTTTATTTTTGGCGGAAAGTACGCGGCAGGATTTAACGAGAGGCTCGGATTTCTTCCTGACTTTCATCCCGATTCACGGGCCGTGATCTGGATCCACTGCGTTTCCGTAGGCGAAACCAATGCTGCGCGCCCCATCGTCGACATCCTAAAGAAGCAGTTCCCTTCGCATCGCCTGATCGTATCTACTACCACTAGGACCGGTCAGGAACTCGCGAAGAAGATCTTTGCTGCAACTGCAGATACGGTCTTCTATTTTCCTTTCGATTTCCGATTCAGTGTTCGACGCGCTCTCGCGAAGTACAAACCGTCTGTCATTCTGATAATGGAGACGGAAATTTGGCCCAACTTCTTACGGGAGGCGAGTCACGCGAACGCGCGATTGGCGGTGATCAACGGTCGCATCTCCGAACGCTCGTTCAAGCGGTATTTGTACATCAAGCCGTCGATTCGCCGCGTCCTTGGCTACCTCGATCTCGCCCTGATGCAAACAAATGCTGACGCGTCGAGGATAATGGCGATGGGCCTGCGTGCCAGCAAAGTGCGGGTGACGGGAAATCTCAAGTTCGATCACAGCGTCGAGGTCTCGGAGAGCCGGCTCTCCGACGAGCTTCGATTGCGCTTCGACATAACCAGCGAAGCTCCGCTCATCCTCGCCGCGAGCACGCATGAGCCAGAGGAGGAATGGATCATCGCGGCATACAAGGAGGTGTGGAAAGGCTCTGGCGATCGTCTGCCACGTCTCATGATCGCGCCGCGACATCCGGAACGGTTCGACCATGTCGCGGAGATAGCGAGGCGTTCCGGGTTTGCGTTGGCACTCCGGAGCGCAGCTCAGTCGCCCGATGATACGACCGCGGAAATATTGTTGCTCGATACGATAGGTGAGCTGCGTTCCGCGTATCCGCTCGCCGAGATCGTATTTGTCGGAGGTAGCCTTATTCCGCACGGCGGCCAGAGCGTCTTTGAACCCGCCGCAGCTGGCAAGGCAATGATTACCGGGCCGCACACGGCAAACTTCCGCGAGGCGGTCGAGGGTTTTATCGCAAGCGACGCATTGGTTCAGTTACCGAAAATGAACGAAACGGACGTTGTAGCGCACCTGACGCAGGCCTTTCGCGGCCTGCTCGAGGATCGCTCTCGCCGCGAAGAGCTTGGGCGCAATGCCCTGGCGTTCGCAGATTCGGGTCGCGGGGCGGCCGAGCGCTCGGTCGAATACCTTTTAACCCTGCTTCCGGCGAAGCAAGCGCAATGATTTTCGTCTTCTATTTCTTTGCGGCCCTGCTCATCTTCCTGAGCTACCGATCGTTCATCGGCGGCATCGCCTATCGAAACTTCTTGCGAGACAAACACGCGGCACCGAGATCTGGGGACGAGCCGTTCGCGACCATCCTCGCGCCATGCCGCGGTGGCGACGCGGAGTTCTCAGAGAATCTCGCCCGACTCTTTCAACAGGAATATCGCGATTACGAGATTGTCTTCGCCGTTGACGATCCCGAAGACGATGCGGTGCCGGAGATTCGACGCGCGATATCGGAATTCAAAGACGTACCGGCAAAGTTGATTGTTGCAGCTAAGGCCAAGAGCAATGCCCAAAAGGCCGAGAATCTTCGAGAAGCAGTGCTCCATGTCGCGCCCCAATCGAAGGTGTTTGCTTTCGTAGATTCAGATGTCCGGATCTCGCCCGACTGGCTCGGGCGCCTGACTGCGCCTCTTGCAAATGAGTCCGTCGGTGCATCAACTGGCTACCGATGGTTCGTCTCTCAGCGTCCCACGTTGGCTAATGAACTCCTCTCCGCATGGAACGCGTCGATAGCATCTGCACTCGGGCCAAACAGGAAGAGCAACTTCTGCTGGGGCGGCTCGACAGGGATTCTACGTTCCACCTTTGAGCGGCTGGATATTCGCGGGAAATGGAGCAGCATCGTCGCCGAAGATTTCGTTCTGACGCGTGCCGTCCAGGATGCAGGACTTGATGTTGAATTTGTTCCGCACGCGATCTGCGCATCGCCTGCCGACGTCTCTACTCTCAGTCTTTGGGAATTCACCACGCGGCAAATCAAGATAACGCGCGTCTATCGAAGCGATCTCTGGGGATTGTCCTTCTTCGGCTCGGCCCTCTTCTGTACCGTGATCGTTGGCGCTATCGTCATCGCCGTCTTTAGCGGCAACGTTGTTGAGCGATCGGTCGCCGTAGCTACGTTGATCCTTGTCACCGTATTCAGCGTTCACAAATCCTATTTCAGGGTTCGCAGTGTCGCTGACGTCATCTCCTCGTCGAGTAGAGAGCTACGCCGGCACCGCATTACGCACGCAGCGTTATTCGCCCTCACGCCGGCCCTGTTCCTGCTGAATTCGATCGCAGCCCTGTTTTCCCGGACGATTCTTTGGCGCTCTACCGAATACAAAATGGTGTCTCCCACGGAAACGATCGTTCGCGAGACAAAATTTCGAGAAGACTGATAAGATACTTCGTTGTGAACGACCAGACTGACGAAGAACGCCCTCCGGCCGGCGACCCGTGGACGGAACCGACGGCGGGCGACTGGCAAACGCCTGCGGATGCTGAGCCGGCCGAGGTCGCCTCGCGAACAGGTCAAGAAGTCATTGCGCTTCCTTACGCGGCGGACACGACCGACGAAACGATTCGCCGTTCAGGGATGGCGTGGTCGGCAGGCATCGCATTTTTTGCTTCGGTAGCGTTTTGCCTCTTCCTCGGCTGGATTGCAGATTGGCTGCTGGGAACGAGTCCCTGGGGCATAGTCGCGGGCATAGTTTTAGGTTCGCTGATTGGCTTTATGCAGTTTTTTCGCATATCGTCGCGAATCTTCAAGAACGACAGCGGTCCGGCGGTTCGCCCTCTAATGGGCCGGGGCGATGACAACGACGGCGTGTAAGCTCTCCACTTTTGAATTTCCCTTTCATTTCGCTTAAAATTCAGGATTCGTGAATGGACGAAAAAGTCGATCTTTTGACAGACGAATCCTTTGCTGAGCTACGTCTCTCGCATCGGCGGATATTGGTTTTAATGACCATCGCGGGCGCCTCGGGCGCGCTGGCTGGTGCGGCACTCGTCAATCCACGCTTTGGTTTGGGAGTTTTGACGGGTTCGATTCTCGCCCTCGCTAATTATTTTTGGCAGAGGCGGTCCATGCGGCGAATTTTTGAAAAGGCGGCTCGCGGCGAAAAGCCATTTTTTCCGGCCTTCGCTTATGTACTACGCTACGCGGTGCTGGGGGCAGTCGTCTGGTTTTGTTATGTTACGGACGCCCTGCCCGTGATTGCCGTCGTCGCAGGGCTCGCAACGTTTGCGATGGCGATTGTAATCGAGGGATTGATCGGAATTTTTAGCAGCCGAGCAGATCGGTAATTTTTAAGATGCTTTTATTTGCAGAGAGCGGCGGCCACCACATGCCGCTGATCGTAGAGTTTATCAATCACTATATCGGTGAGCCGGTGCACCATTTCCAGTTGGCATATACGAAGCCGCTCTGGGATAAGTTTTTTGCGAATTTCGGCACGACCGCCGAGAAAGCATTCGGCCCATATACCGCCGAGAATGCCGTTCCGTGGTACACGATAATGTTCGTTATCGCGTGTGTCCTGACGATCATCCTTGTCAATCTTCTGAAGGGAAAGCTTTCTCAGGACGATCCGAAGCCGGGCCAGCTTACGCTTGAGGCCGGCGTACTCGCAATTCGGGACATGATCGTCAGCATCATCGGTGAACACGGCTTTCGTCACTTCCCCGTGGTCGCAACGTTCGGACTGCTGATCCTTGTCTCGAATCTGATGGGACAGTTTCCGCTGTTTATGTCGCCGACGGCCTCGGTGAACGTAACGTTTGCCCTCGGCATTTCGTCATTCGTTTACTACAACTACGTCGGCATCAGTGAAAACGGCATCTTAAATCACCTGAAGCATTTCGCGGGCCCGAAACTGCCTCTGCTGATGTTTCCGATCACAATACTGATTTTTTTCATCGAATTAGTCAGCAACTCGATCCGGCCGATGACGCTCGGGGTGCGGCTCTTTGCAAATATGTTTGCGGACGAACAGGTGTTCATGCAGATCACAAATCTCGCTCCGCCATTTACCCAGTTTTTAGTGCCGCTAATTTTGACGCTGCTCGGAGTCTTCGTCGCGTTCGTCCAGGCATTTGTGTTCACGCTGCTCTCGATGATTTATATCAGCGAGGTGACGCATGCACCGCACGATGATCACACGCACGAGCATTTGGCCGACCCACATGGAGAACCGGTCGCGGCTTAAAGGTTTTTAGTTTTCGGGAGAGATAATCTTGAAAATTTGCGGCTAGATAGCATATGCCCGCACGCATCAGGCGCGTTCGACTCTTTGGGAGTATAAAATCGAGCGAATACCGGAAGTGAGGCGAACTTATACAGCGGTCGCAAAGACTCGAGGGAAATCTCCTGAAATTTCGTAGGTAAATTTGGAACAGGAGAATATTGAATATGAACAAAGTTAAATACGTATTTTTTGCAACGCTCGCGATGGCGCTCATGGCTATTCCGGCATTGGCACAGGGTGCGGCGGACAACCAGTTCACGGTTGACTCGTCGAAAGCACTCGGTGCCGGCATCGGATTTGGTCTCGCGGCAGGTCTCGCAGGCATCGGACAGGGTCTCGTAGGTTCGCGTGCTGCGGAGGGTGCCGCTCGCAATCCAGGAGCCGCCGGTACCGTGCAGACGCTGATGATCATCGCCCTCGCGCTCATCGAGTCGCTGGTGCTCTTCGCACTCGTTATCGCGTTCGTCGTGGTTCGACCATCCACCTAAATCGTGGCTCTTAGTTAATCAAAACGCGGGCGAGGCTGTTGACGGCTGCACCCGCGTTTTTCTATGAATCCGCGGCCCTAATTGTGGTTTAATTGCAACTTGGGCGTGCCGGCGACGTTCTAATCATTGATGGCAAACAGTCTGATAGGGAAGTTAGTTGCGGACAAATACCGCGTGGAGCGGCTCATTCGCGAGAGTGACTCAGGTGATCTGTACGAGGGTCGCCATGAGATCTCCGGCGCGCCCGCAACGCTTAGGATTGTTCCGCAGGCCCTGGCGATGGACTTGCGGTGGTCGGAGCGCTTTCTCGAACAGGCGCGAAAGTCGGCGGCGATCGACCATCCGAATATCCTTCAGACCACTGACTTTGGCACGGACTCGCGAGGGATTGTGTATGCGGTGCACGAGCCTTTTTCCCTGACTACCATAGCCGACCTCAAACAGGGCGGCGGCGAGCTCGGACAAGCTCGCGCTCTTGATATAACCAGTCAAGTTGCCGCAGTAGCGACAGTAGCGCATGCTCGCGCTTCGATTCACGCCGGACTTACGCCGCGGGAAATTTTTGTCGATGCGACTCCAGACGGCGATCAGGTTAAGGTACTGGGATTTGGC
>Ga0136640_10000055_pt1 | contig 36100 bp, 28 predicted proteins | sample AntDrymUQ8642106_2_FD_105498 | JGI IMG/M metagenome (GOLD analysis project Ga0136640, IMG submission 105498) | Polar desert sand microbial communities from Dry Valleys, Antarctica - metaG UQ864 (21.06) | ecosystem: Environmental > Terrestrial > Soil > Desert | place: Antarctica: Dry Valley...
AAATCTATCTGATCGGCTCGCGGCCTGGGATCGAGAACGGTCACGTTAGTGAGGCTGTGTGCCTGGATGGCTTCGGTCAGAAGCGATTTTTTAACGCCCGCGCCCAGGAATATAAAATGCGCGTCCCGCCTATCACGAAGACGTTTCGCCGCCTCCACGATAGTCTCGATGTCATTCGGATAGCCCATATTCCCGGCGTAAAGAAATACTAGCTCATTCTTTAAATCTAGTTCCCGCAGAAGCTTGTTCTCATCCCTCGGCGCGGGGCGGACCGTTTCGAGTTCGGCCCAGTTAGGGATGAAGGCAACCGGAATGTCCAACCCATCCGTTTTCTTCTTTAGCAGTGATTCCATGTCGCGCCCGACGACAATTATCTTAGCGGCATTTTTATAAAGCCAGCGGTTCGCAAAGCCTAGCACGGTTGCAATCGGAGAAATCTCGTTCGATTTACCCGCGGCGAAGAGAATTTCAGGGTAGTTGTCGTGGATTAGCAAAACATAATTTGCGCCGCGCAACAGCGCTGCGATCGCGATCACAAAAGGCATCGACGGCGGGGTTGTTACGACTACCGCCGTATCCCGATGGCGAAAACGCCTAAGGGCGCGCCAGAAAACGGAGACGCCGAGCGTGAGCATGTTTACAAGGCGTAGCGGAATGACGTTCTTATCAAGGGTTGTCCCGGCCGTACGAAAAATCTCTACATTTCGCCTTACCTCTCGCTTTGGAGCGCGGAGGCCACGGGACGAGTAAGTAGGCTGGCCGCAAATCACTTTGACCTCAAAATCGCTCGCTAGCCCTTCTGCCGTCTGAGTCAGATAATAGCCAGTCGAGGTCTCCTCGGGATAGTAGAGCTCGGTGATAAACCAAAGTCGCGACTTTTCGGTTTCCTTGTCGGCGTCGGTGCGCATTTCGGTAAGGACGATTTAGGCGGAGCGATGTCGCCGCTGGCTCAAGTATCCGAGAACGAGCTTAGTGACCGTCTGGGAGACATTTGTCGCAAGATATTCGGGCGGTGCCGTCCAGGCGGCGGGTTGTGCGATCGCGAGTTCGACCGCGTTGAGGATAGCGGCCGGATCGCCGCCGCTCAGAAGGTTGCTCCCACATTCCATTGTCTCCGGGCGTTCGGTTACATCGCGAATCGTGACGTTCGGAACCTGGAAAATTGCACATTCCTCTTGCACCGTTCCGCTGTCGGTTAGGACAACGAGTGCATTTTTTTCCAATCTTACAAAGTCGAAAAAGCCGAGCGCATCGAGCATTCGAACCTTCGCCGGTGGCGTGATTCCGAGCGCTTTGAGCTTTTCCGCAGTTCTGGGATGAACACTTACAATAACTTCCTTTCCAAACTTCTCGGCAATCGATTCGAAAGAACGGAAGATGCCGGTGAGTCGGTCCGGGAGATCTACGTTCTCCGCACGATGCAATGTAACGAGAAAATAATCAGAGGGCTTTAGGGTGAGTCTCGCAAGCACGTCGCTCTCGTCGATCCTAGGAGCGAAGAAATCTAGGACTTCCTTGATCGGATTGCCCGTCACGAAAATTCGATCTCGTTCAATTCCCTCACGGACGAGATTCTCTTTACTGCGCTCAGTGTACGGCATGAGCACCGCGCTCGAATGATCGACGATGCGGCGGTTAACTTCCTCGGGCACGCGATTGTCATAGCAGCGATTCCCTGCTTCCATATGGAAAACTGGAATGCCGCGTCGGGCTGCAACAATGGATGCGAGGGCACTGTTTGTATCCCCGAGTATCAATATGCGATCGGGATTGTGTTCTGCAATCGCCTCGTCGCACTTTGTAATTATCATTCCAATCTGTTCTGCGAATGATGAGGAGCGAATACCGAGATGCACGTCCGGCGTACGTACTTCGAGGTCGCGAATGAAAATATCGCTAAGACTCTCGTCAAAATTCTGCCCCGTGTGGAGGGTGACATGCTCGCAATGCCGGTCGAGAAGCCGCATCACAATGCTAAGTCTGATAATTTCGGGACGCGTCCCGAATATTGTCATTACCTTCATAGAATCGCCCTACTTCCCGGCTATAAAACTCTCGATCTCCCTACTCGCTCCGGACAAAAGCGCCTCGATCTCGGCCACCGAAAGGTTGTCATCCTTCGAGGAATACTCCCCCTCGAGGGCCGGGACGAAATCGTCGACCTCGCGGAGCTCGGGAAGAACCGGGAGAATTATATAAAATCCATTTGCTTCGACCGTCCTGAAGCACTCTTCTTCGGAAACCATTATCTCGTGGATTTTCTCTCCCGGCCGAATTCCCGTGTACGAGATCGGCAGATTCCGAGAACCAATGAGGGCCTTTGCGACATCGGTAATATTCGCTGCCGGCACTTTGGGTACAAAGGTGCATCCGCGACGTTCGGACGCAATTGCCTCGAATACCGTGTCGACTGCGCGATCGAGGCTCAGCAGAAATCTCGTCATTTCGGGGAGCGTGACAGTCAACGTTTTGCCCGTCCGGATCTGCTCGACAAAGAGAGGCACGATCGAACCGCGCGACGCGATCACGTTGCCGTAACGCACACAATTAAATTTTGTCTTTGGATTGTCGCGGTTTGCCTCGAGAACAATTCGCTCCTGAATCGCCTTCGTCATTCCCATCACGTTGATAGGCTTGCACGCCTTATCGGTTGATATGCCCACGACGGTTGCGACCGGTAGATCATTCTCGCGAATGGCGCGCACCACATTCTCGGCCCCGCCAATATTCGTAAGTACGGCTTCGTAAGGAAAGTATTCACATGACGGCACCTGTTTTAGCGCCGCAGCGTGAAATAGGACGTCCGTCGTGCGCATCGCCTGCAGCAACGCTGAGTAGTCACGAACGTCGCCAATTCGGAACTTAAGAAGGCTCTGCGAGTTCTCGTAAATCACATCATCGGTCGCAACGTCGCGATGCATAAAGTCAAGGCGCATGTAATGCTGTTTTGCCTCGTCGCGTGAAAAGACCGTGACCTCGGCGGGCCGCCCGAGCTCGCCGGCGAGCAGGCGCCGCACCAAGGTCTGACCAAGCGAGCCGGTGCCGCCCGTTACGAGAATTCGTTTTCCTTCCAGTATGTTCATCGTGAAAAACTGTCGTACGGCGTCGGATCGGACGCCATGATCGCGATCATCTCCTCCCAACTGCGCGGGTTGAACTTTGTCGCCTCGCGAAATTTCATGGAGTTGAGGCTGCGGTCGATTTTGAAATCATCAAACCTTTCGATCTCGATCTCGACTCCGTAATATTTTCGAAGCAGAAGCAAGAGATCGTATTTATTTATCGCATCGCTAGAGACGTGGTACAGGCCGCGTAGCTCAGCGTGATTCTTTATCAAATCGGCGACGATCTCCGCAAAGTTGATCGTAGGAAAACCGGAATAGATTGCGTACGTAAATCCTTTTACCGTTTTCCCGCGATTGCTCAAGAACCATTCGACTAAGCTATGGCTGGTTCCGAGCTCACGGCCGATGATCGAGGTACGAAGTGTTAATGCATTTCCCTCTTCGACCTCGCCAAGATGCTTGCTCTTGCCATACAGGTCGGTCGCGTTCGGATGATCGGCCTCGGTCGTCATTCCACGCGTGCCGTCGAACACGCAGTCCGTACTGATCGTAATCAATCGCGCACCGCCACGTTCGGCCAGATAAGCCAGCTGATGCGGCAGCAGCGAATTTAGAGCTATGGTCGCAGCCGCATTCTTTGCAGTCGGCACTTGCTTGACCACGCCTATCGCATTAAAGATTACGTTCGGAGCGACCGACTCGATTATTCGAGTAAGCGTGTCCGAATCTTCGACATCAACCTGCTCGATCGTTCGCTCTCGCTCGAATATTCCTAAGTGTGCAAGCCGTTCAAACTCACCCCGAATTGTCGTCCAAACATCGAAGTCGCCGCTCAACTGCTGTACCAATTTGTGGCCCAGCATTCCACTGCCGCCGAGAACGAGGATCTTCATCGCTTCTTGTGATTATTGCGGCCGATTGCCTTACGCAAAAGGAATATCCTACACGAAAACGCAGATTTCCGCCTTAGGCGGCAGGCCTTTGCCTTATCGGTCGGTCGGCACGTTCTGCTATATTTTTCTTAATGTGTGGAATAGCCGGTATCGCCGGCCTTATAGACAAAGGGACGCGCAGCGGCGCCTTGCAGCGATGCTGCGCCGCCTTGAGCATCGCGGACCGGACGCCGAGGGGGCTTTCGTGGAGCCCGGCATCGCGCTCGGCCAGCGACGGTTGTCGATCATCGATCTGTCGGAAGCGGCAAATCAGCCTATGTTCGATGCGAACGGACGCTTTGCTCTCATCCAAAACGGCGAGATTTACAACTATCGTGAGCTACGTCGTGAACTGAACGACTACAATTTTCGCACTGAATCGGACACTGAGGTCATCCTCGCCGCATACGAAAAGATGGTCTCAATACTTATATCGTGTCGAAAGCAACGCGTGCCGCGGGCATCAAAGTCGCGCTCACCGGGCTCGGCGGGGACGAACTATTCGCGGGCTACGACTATTTTCAGCACTGGATAAAGATTCGTAATAGCCGAGCATTTCTTGCCCCGGCGTTTCTGCGCCGACAATCGGCGCGAGTCCTCGCACTTTCCGCGAACTCCAAATTTCACCGCATCGGCCAACTGATAGGCGCGGGGCGGCCCGAGCTTGACTCGATTTATCCGCTCTTCCGTCAGGTAATGTCCAAGCACCTGGCGGAACGTTACTGTGAACATTCGAACGGGCGAAGCACGATCGAGAGGGACCTCGCTGAGCGCCGCCCGGAGATCGAAAAGCTGCCGCTTCTCAGTCAGCTAACGATCGCGGAACTCCTCGGGTATACGCAGAATGTCCTGTTGAAAGACACGGATCAGTTCAGCATGGCGTCTGCTCTCGAGGTGCGCGAACCGTTCTTCGATTACAAACTAGTTGAATACGTTCTCACCATCCCGGACGAAATCAAGTTCCCAAGTTACCCGAAAAAATTGCTCGTCGAGGCCGTAGCCCCACTCCTGCCGGATGAAATTGTTCATCGAAAAAAGATGGGATTCGTGCTGCCTTGGCAGGAATGGATGAAGGCGGAGCTGAAAGATTTCTGCGAATCGCGTCTTAGATTGCTCTCCGACCGCGGGATCCTCCGCCGCGATTTTGTTGAAAGGCGTTGGAAGGCTTTCCAAGATGGCCGGCGAGGTGTTTTGTGGTCGGAGTTTTGGCATCTCGTTGTATTGGCCGATTGGATTGAGCGTAATGAGTTCTAAACAAATTGCGCGACGTTGGCGTTATCTGATCCAAGCCGTTTCCGTATGGCATCACCTGACACTACGGTCGTGCCCACCTCTTCGACGGAGAGCCCAGCAGCGACGTTAGCGATTTGAGCGGCCTGTGAGAGCGTCGCATTCGCTCCGAGAGCTGCCGCAAATGACGCGATCACCGTGTCGCCGGCGCCAGTGACGTCATATACGTCACGTGCCGCCGTGTCGAAGTGGACCGATGGCACCGACCTTTCAAATAGCGTCATCCCGTGCTCGCCTTCTGTTATCAATAACGCTTCCAGATCTAATCGTGAGACCAGGTCTGCTCCGGCTTTTGAGATGAGTTCTGGATCATTCTCATCGAGACTTGCGGCCTCAGCTGCTTCGCGGCGGTTGGGCGTGAGTATATTCGCGCCGGAGTATTTTGAATAATCCCTGCCCTTTGGGTCGACGATCACACGGACCCCTCGATTCTTGGCGGTCGCGATGATTTCTGCGATCACTTCGCCAGTCAATAGACCCTTCGCGTAATCGGAAATGATTACGACGGATGCCGAATCGAACGAATTCCGAATGGACCGCAGAAACGTTTCGGACGTCGCCGGTGGAATTGCAGAGCTTACCTCATTATCAAAGCGTGCGACCTGCTGACTGTGCGCTACGAGGCGGGTCTTTACAGTTGTCGGACGCCCGGCCACGCTCAGGAGCTCAAAATCTATTTTGGCCGTACCGAGAAGGTCGCGAAGCGTGGCCGAGTCGGCGTCGTCACCGCAGACTCCCGCGAGGGTCGCTTTCCCGCCGAGGCCGACTACATTCGCTGCTACGTTCGCCGCTCCTCCTAGCACTACGCTCGTGCCCGTAATGTTGACGATAGGGACTGGAGCTTCGGGCGAGATTCTGCCAACCGTGCCCCAGAGGTATCGATCGAGCATCACGTCGCCGATAACGAGAACGCGGACGTCCTCGAGTTTCGCGATAATGGCTGCTAGATCGGACAGATTCTTTGTGTTGGGAAGAGCAATAGAGCTACTTCATCTTGTCGTCGAGAATCTCGCACCAGATATGTGCGATTGTTATATGAACTTCCTGTATTCTAGCAGTTCGGGTTGCGGGTACCACAATACATTCATCGCAGAGAGACGCAAGTTTCTTGCCCGAGGCGCCAGTCATTCCGATCACGGTACAACCTCGATCCCGAGCCGCCATTACGGCAGCGATCACATTCGGCGAATTCCCGCTGGTACTGATGGCAATCAGCAGATCACCCTCACTCGCGAGGGCTTCGACCTGGCGTGAAAAAATGCGATCGAAACTATAGTCGTTCGCAAGCGCTGTGATAGCTGACGTGTCCGTAGTGAGAGCGATCGCCGGCAGCCCTTTCCGTTCCGCCTCGTAACGTCCAACAAACTCTGCAGCGAGGTGCTGCGCATCCGCGGCACTCCCGCCGTTACCGCAGATCAGAATCTTATTTCCCCGCTCGAAAGTATCCGCTATTATCTCTCCCGCTTTCTCAACAACCGGAACAATTGCGCCGAGTTTCGAGAAAACGTCCGCATGCTGTGTGAGCGACTCGGCAGCAATTCCTGCCGAAGCGGGCGGGCCGGGCTGCTCGACTGTGCGCAGTATTGACTCGACAATCCTCGTCGACGAGTATCCATCCAAAAGCGGAAGCGAATACACTTCTCCGCCGTTCCGTTTTACAAACGTCGAGCCGATGATCTCGTTCTCTGCCCAATCTCCTCCCTTAACAAGCACGTCCGGTCGCAGTTCTTCGATAAGCCGCTCAGGCGTGAGCTCGTCAAAAATGCGCACCTCATCTACGCTCTTGAGCCCGAGCAGAACATCCGACCGATCATTCTCCGAGCTGAACGGCCGACTCTCGCCGCGTATTCTCCTCACTGAATTATCACTATTGATACCGACGATCAGGCGGGTGCCGAGGGCCTGAGCGCGCTTTAGAAGATCCACATGGCCTGGATGGATGATGTCGAAGCAGCCATTTGTGAATACGATCTTCTCCATTCGATTAGGCTGCTGCCTTCTTCAGCGATCCGGCAAATAGATTTGCAAAAAACAGGCTTACCCCGATAACAATAATGTACCGAATGGTAGAGGGAAACATTAAGGCGTAGAAACTTTCATACGAAATCACGGTTAGTAGGAGAAAGTAAGCCGTCTTCTTCCACAGAGCGGGATTCGGGGTGTCTATCAGGGTTGCGTATAGAGTCCGAAGGTATATGCCGAGGATTAGCATACCCAGAGGGACCCCGACTGGGCCGAAGTTGCGGATAAGATCCCCGAATGGAGAGATCGCAAACGAATTCTCACTGTAATTGAAGTAAAGATCGCTGTAGGCGCGCGCGTCAGAGGTGGGCGGCTTATCGTTCCACACAACGCGCGGAATGAACGAGGTATATGCGTCGTTCAGGATGTTGTTCTCGAGACCGTAACTCGCCTCGTACGGCGCGAGTTTTTCATAGCGAGATACGACAACTGCGACGGAGCTGAAATTCTCGACGCGGTCGGCGAGAGCCTGTACGCTGTCACCCGCGAGCTTTCCGAGATCGGTGGTCGTCAAATAATCGAGCGTGACGAGCACCTGGCCGAAGTAGTCGCCCGCACCGATTCGCGACTCCGAACCCTTTATATTTCTAAACGCGGTACCATAAGTTGCGCCTATTACCGCAGCAAGGATCCCGATAACACCAAAGACAAGGAGCATTTTCCCCTTTAACTTCCGGCCGGAGTAGATGAATGCCATTGCTATCGGCATCAGGCCAATCAGAAGGCTGCTCCGACTGCCGAGCACGGCCATACGGATCGGGAGAAACGCGATCAAAAGGGCAAGCACGATGTACCAGATGCCTTCCCTCTTCTTCGCACTGAAAATCGCGAGCCAAAGGAGGACGGTACCTTCTGTCAGGATAACGAGAAGAAAGAAGAGCGTGCCGTCGTATATGTTGACCTCTTCGGCGCGCTGGAATCCGAGCAGGCCTTGCAGGAATCCAAGAATATTGAAACCGATTCCAACAAAAAGTAGGAGGATTCCCGGAAGCCAAACCTCCTCGGGCTTCCAATCCCATTTCGGGAGACGCGGTTCGATAATCTCAGCGATTTTCTTGCCGACTGGGAGAAAATAGCCGGCCGTCAATCCCAAAAATCCGAGTCCTATGAGTACCGCTGTATATGGGTAATTAAACTCTTGATCTTCGACGAAGGTCAAGAAATAGGGATTGATAAGTCCAAACGCGACGATAACGCCGCCGATGATAAATGCTGGGAAAACGTATGACCACGCAGCGAAAACTAACGGGTGAAATAGATCGAATTCGCCCTTGAAGAAGAGATAGACACTTGGAGCGAGCACACAGGCCCCGGCAAGCACGAGCCATGGCAACAGGTAGAGGCTCTCTAGCGAACTGCCAAAATCGTTCTCGATCCAGACATAGCTGATCACCGCGGCCGCGACCACGCCCCACAGCAGGACGATCGGCAGCACGAATGACGAGCGCTCGTTTCGCTGAGCTCTGAATTTGGACAAGCCGGGACTAACCATTAACTCCGTATCTGTCTAGCCACTATTATTCTGTTCTCGCCGCCGGTCTGACCTTTTACGAATGGTTCGAGCATCCTCCCGATGATGGCCGCGACTCTTCCCTTGATGTTCACTCCGGTCGCATAGTTTGTTCTATTGAAACCATGGTAAATGGTCTCGAACCCCGCTTCTTCGAGCATCATACGGAGCTTCCAAGTGAATATCGGCGTAATGTGTGCCGGCCGGACCGTTTCATACTCTCCAAATGACGCCATGCGACCGGAATAAAGGAAGATAAGGCGCGAATTGACCGCTTCGACATTCGGTGTTGTCAGAAACAGTAGGCCGTTCGGCTTGAGGATCTTCGCGCATTCCCGAATAAAGCGGAATGGATTCTCGAGATGCTCAATAATCTCTATCGCGACGATGGCATCAAATTTATTATGATCCTTCGAGATTTCGGCGGCAAACTCGCTGTCTAGGTCGTGTATCGAAAGAGGAATTTCGGCAACCTTCCAATTCTCGCTGCTGAAATCCACCGCAACCACGTCATGGCCTAGCTCCGAAAGTTGCCGGGAAAATGCCCCCTGGCCGGCGGCGAGATCGGCTACGCGTGCTGCGTTAGGGACAAACTCGCGTACTAAATCCAACACGCGCTCGTGCGTGCCGATCCCAGCCATTGAGGCGGGGCCATTATCTTCCGATCGTTCGTTCATTTCTGTGCAAGAGTGCAGCGTGCAATAACGCCGTCAGCGACCTGAGTCGAAATCTTAACGGCTACGTCGTTAATCAGATTGTAATACCACGGGTTAAACGGACGGTGCTCGGTCCCGACATCGTAGAAGTAAAAATCCTTCACCGTTAGGCCCGCCCGCTCTACCAAGAGTTTAAGGGTCCTATACGAAAAATAATACACGTGATCGGGGTGCACGGGTTCGTTTGTGCCGCCCTTACCTCGGAGAGCGTACGTTGTGAATCGGAGGGCTGAGTAAGCATTGATTGTAGTGATGATAAGCTCGGACTCCGCGTCCATGAAACGTTGAATTCCGTTGAGGAAAAGTCCGGGATTATTTAGATGTTCGATAATCTCGCCTGCGATAATCACGTCGAATTTTGTATCGAGGTCTACTTCGTCGAGCTTCTCAAGGTCGGCGCGATAGAGATTCTTCGAGCCATGGGCGGCAAGCATGTCGATTCCCTCCTGATCGTAGTCAAAGCCGAACAGCTCCGCTGCAACCGACTCAAGCTGATTGTGAAGTAATGCGTCCCCATCGATAGCAAGCTGCGTATACGGATAGTTTGTGCATCCCAAGTGGAGCACTTTTTTTCCTTTCGAGACCGACTTGATGATGTCGACTCGCTGTACTAGTTCAATCGGTTCACGCATTGCGTCGTCTTAATATGCTTCGCACGAGGGCGTGCTCGTCTTGAGTAACAAAGCCAATCAGGCACAGGACCAGGCCATAAACAGCAGCGCCGGCCGTCAAAGCATAGATAATCGTGGACCAGGCACGATCTAAGCTGGCCACGATGACACTTTCTACGATAGCAGCGGCGACTCCCGCGGCCGCGATCATCACGACAAGCCTTAGCCAAAACCTCAACCTAACGCTTCCAAAAATCCACTTTTCCACATAGAAGATCGAAAAGAATATCGTACCGAAACCGACAAGCCTTGCGATACCCACGCCGAAGCTTCCCAATGGATTGATGAGGAGGATCATGAGCGGAATGCATAGCGCCGCGCAGAGACCAAACACCTTAAAATTGAAATTGGGGTGCCCAAGGCCCTCGGTCATCTGCCACGTAATGGTGAGCACAGCAGCGCAGCCGAAACTGAGTGCGTGCAGTACTAAAAGGCCCGAAGACGCAGCGGCGAAATCCATCCCGAGATAGACGGAAAGAAAGGGTTCGCGTATTACGATTAACGTTGTGACGAGAAATACGACTACAGCACAAATTACTTTTGTTGCCTTGAGGTAGAGCCGTTCGAGGCGGTTAAGGTCGTCCTTGAGCTCGCTTGCAAGCGGAAAAATCACAAGCACAAGGCTGCTTACAAGGCCGTGAACGTACATGCCAAGGGTCATTGGCACCGCATAAAAAGTAAGCGCTTCCGGACCCAGCCGCCGAGTTATCCAGCCCCGCTCAAACAATAGGATCAGATTGGCGAGAATTTGATATCCGACAACGCCGGAACTGTACTTAAAGACGAGGCGCCAAATGTCTTTGTCAATCTTCAGGCGGAAGCCGAACTCCGGCAGCAACTTTCGCGCGGCAACGGCGAAGGCGATCGTCGACAAAAGCGTGGTGATAAGGCACCACGCTAACAACGCGTTTAGACCGAAGCCCTGCCAAGCGAGGACGACATTTCCGCCAACCAGCGCCACGCTCGCCCCGTTAGCAATCTTTGCGTAGACATCGAAGCGATGAAGTCCTTGCAGCACCGCGCTGAATGCCTGAGTGCACATTGTCAAAAATATGACGAAGGCAGAGATGTGCAACGCCTGCACGGCCTTTGAGGCGAGCGACGTGTCGATTCTGAGCACGTCGATAACAAGCCAGTCGGCGGAGAGATATACGAACACGATTCCCGCACTGCCCACCCCGAGATTGATGAGCAGAGTCGCGGAGATCACTTCGCGAATCTTATCGCTCTCGCCCGTAGCGCGGAACTCTGCGATATATTTAGTTATCGCCCGCCCAATAGCGAACGTAAAGGAATACCCGATGAACCCAACGATGAGAGCGTAAATGCCGTAATCCGCGACCCCGAGGGAATAGACGATCAGAGGTGTAGCAACAAAGCCGAGTGCAAGCGGCAACAGCCAGGCAGCCGACCCGTAGGCGACGTTCCGTAGAATACCGGAGCTGGTCTGCTTGTTCATCAACTAATCAATTCCGAGGGCCTCACGGTATGCCGCCATCGCGATCTTTGCGACCTCTCGCTCGTCAAAATTCTTGAGGACCCATGTACGGCCGTCTTTGCCGAGCCGCTGTCGGAGGCCCGCGTCCGCCTTCAAAAGGCTAATGCTCGCCGCCAGCTTCTCGTCATCACCTGCCTCGATTAGGATGCCGGTCTCGAGATCCTTAACCGCTTCAGGGATCGCGTTTACATTTGTCGAGATTGACGGGATTCCGAGCGCCATCGCCTCGAGCAGCGAGATGGGCAGCCCCTCTACAAAGCTTGCCAGGGCGAATATGTCAGCAAGCCGGAAAATCTCTAGTAGGTCCGTACGATCACCGCCGATTTCGTCCGCCGTAATGAGCCGAAATCTGTCGCCCAATCCGTAGGAGCGTGCTAGATCTAGATCCAGATCCGATGGGGCAGAGTTCGATATCCAGACAAAGGTTAGGCCTGATTCTTCCTTAAGCCTCGCCGCGGCGTCCAGGAAAGTCCAGCGACCTTTGCGATCGATAAACTGACCAACGCACATCACAACTAACGTGTCCGCAGGTATGCCATAACGCCTGCGTATTGAGTCGCGATCAATAAGTCGAGCGAGGGCCTCGTCGATTTCGACGGGATTTACACTGGTGTACGTGACTCTCATCCTGTCTCTGACGAAACTGGAAGGAAAATACTGGGCAAAGTAATTGTGCGAATCCTGATTTGACGGGAAAAACCAAAAGCTCGGAAATCTGGCTATCGCCTGCAGTTTTATTCTCCACAAGAGGCGTCGCCACAGCGGAGCCGGTCCCAGCGAATTGTGCGCAGTAATGAATACGCGCGTCTTGCGGGCGAGCCTTGCAAGAGGAATAAGTGATTGCCACGGCGAGAGCTCAACGTGCACGATCGAGTTCGTTAGGTCGTGCTCATTAATTTTCTTTAACAGTCGATTCTCGGAGCGAAGCTTAGTGAGGTGACGGCTAAGCTTTCTTATGAGAGTCGGTGCGGGTTTTACGTCCGCCTCGGTATCGACAAACTCGTATTGCACGCCCTGGTCTTCGATGAACTTGAGCAGCTGTTCGTCGGACGAGCGCGGTAGTATTACCTTGACGTCGAAGTGCTTCTTAACCTCCTTCATCAATGCCAGGAAATAAATCTGCGCTCCACCCCACTGAACGTAGTCCCAAGCGTAGATGAGTGTCGTGCGTGTCGGGTTTTTGTCCACCTCAGTCGCTTGCATTAGATGACCTTGTCGGCGAACGTCTCCGCGATAGGTGGCTCAAAATTTTTCTCGCCGTATGCCGGCGACTCCGTGTTCCGGCCCAGCGCGAGCCGTGCGAAAAAGATTAGGAACGCCGCTGCCCCATGCAGCCTCGTCGGAGCGGAATCGACGTATCCGTAAAATCGCCGACGAAGATTGTGTATGTGTTTGAGGTCAATGAAAAGGGCGTTGAATTTCTCGCGTGGTGACATTGAGACGACCCTTTGTGGCACGTAGTTCGGCTGACAGAATACGCGGGAACGCGGATCGATGATCAGGCGCCAGCCTCTTTTACGAAGTCGCGGCGTGTATTCCATATCGCCAAAGTTTGGATACCGCTTCGAGTCGAGCATCCCATGCTCTTTGATAGCCTCCGCCGGAACGAGAACGCAGTTTCCGACTATCTGCTCGACTTCCCACGGTCGCTGCGGAACACTCCAAACAGTTTGTTTCTGCCAGTGCCGCCAACCACCCGACAGAGTTTCCCAACGCGGCGATGTCTGAAAGAGCTTGTGCGGTGCATCCCAGAGAAGCAGCAGTGGGCCGACAATTGAGCGAGAATTACGTTCGGCAGTTTCGACTAGGTATCTCAGAAAGGCGGCATCGAAGACCTGATCGTCGTTCATCATCAGAACGTAATCCGCCCCACGCGCAATCGCGTCGCGCACGCCGACATTAGTACCTTCCGAAAACCACAGGCTACCGTCGCCTGGAATCAGTCTTACTTCCGGAAATTCCTCGGCAATTGCGGCTGAAGTGCCGTCCGTCGAACCGTCGTCGACGACTATGACATCGAGCCGGAAGCCGGATGTATCAGTCCGGGCAAGGCTTCGAAGGCATTGCAGCGTGATCTCCCGCCGATTGTGCAAGGGTGTTACGACCGCAACGTTTAACATCGCCCTTCTACTTTCCGCTTGTTTGGAATGTTTCACGAGCCGTGCCGCCCCAGAGAGCTTTTAGCTTCGCGGTGTTCTTCTCATCGTCAACTCCATTGCCGAATGGGACGTAATTCACATGTTGGACGTCTGTCAGCACCGGCTGCAGTTTTCGCCAAAAATCGAAGACGAGCACTTCGGAATTCTGATTCTTAAAATCGTCAGCCGACAACGAATCAAAAAACGGATCGGGCGTTGTAACGATAACCGCATCAGCTTGCTTCAAACACTCGTGAACGGAATCCAGGACGACGATGTGCCGGCGAATTCCTTCAAGCGTCATCTCGCTCGACATCGGGTCGAATGCGACGACGCGATAGCCACTTTTTGAAAGCTGTGTGGCTAAATAAACGCCTTGGGATTCCTCGGTCACGTGCGAAAAGGGTTTGTACGAGAGTCCGAGAACGGCGACAGTCGCTCCTTCACGAATCATCGGTCGCAGACGATCCGTCATTTTCTGCGCGATCCCTCGATTCATCGAATCGGTCGTCTCGGCGAGTCTCGCCTCGACGCCAAGCTCCTTTGCGATGAACGTTAACGCCACGTTATCGCGCGGGAAGCACGGACCGCCGTAGCCGATCGCGCCGGTGAGGTATTTCCGCCCGATTCGGTCGTCGAGGCCCAACGCGTTTGTGACGACATCTATGTCCCCGCCGGGAAGCTTCTCACAGATCTCCGCGAGCATATTTGCGAACGTGATCTTGGTGGTCACAAACGTGTTGACCGAGATCTTGGTCAGTTCGGCATTCTCGAGACTCATCCGCGCGCTCTTTTGTCCGTTCACCATTACCTGCGAATAGATCTCCTCGAGCTGTGCGCCGCTTCTCTCGTCGAACTCGCCGATCAGCGTGAAGTCGGGATTCAGAAAATCGCGGATTATGCTACCGAGAGCAATGAACTCGGGACTGTAGCACACGCCGAAATCCTTTCCGCATCGCTTCCCCGATTCCTTTTCGAGAATCGGAATTAATGCTTGACGGGTAGAGCCCGGCAATACTGTACTTGTAAGAACCACGTTGTGATAGGTCTTTTTCTTCGCAAGCGCCTTGCCGATTTCTTTGAAGGCCCAAGCGGCGTACTGCAATGAAAAAGCGCCGCGATCGTCGCTCGGCGTCGGAACGATCACAAACGAAATATCTGAATTGAGCACCGCATCCTCGTGGCTCGCTGTTGCACGTATTCGCTCCTTGTTTGCCGAGATAGTCGCATCGAGATCGGTTTCCTGAACCGGCGCCCGACCTTCATTCACGAGCTCGATCGATCGCTCATTCACATCGACGCCAACGACATTCAGTCCGCGGCTCGCAAAGGCCGCGGCCATGCTCGCCCCCAACTTCCCTAATCCAATTACCGATACGTTTTCAACCATGAATGTTTTATTTTGCACGTGCCGTTAAACACAGGTGCCAACCGAATGTTTTCTCGAGGCCGCGAAACACGCTGTCAGGCAGCATCCCCCAGTACCATTCTTTCTCATACTCGTATTTCACATACTTCGGGATTTGATAAGGGAATATGTGATCTACGAAAGTGTCTTCGATCTCGAATCCTTTTCCCAATAGATTGGCCACGGAAGACTTGCTGTACGAATACGTAACGGGGCAGCCGGTTTGAGCCTCCGAGTGCTTTGCCACGATGTCGTCAAGCTTCCAAAATTTTCCCCCTTCCTGCAACAGCATCCAGAGAACCTTCCACGAGTATCTGTAGTACACCATCAGTTTCAGCGTTGAGCCGGGTCCGACAAAGTTATCGCGGATCTGCTGCATTATTGTTTCTGGATGCGGAGAGTGATGGATGACTCCGAATGAATAAACCAGGTCGTACTTTTTCGGCTCAATATAATCGGAGAGCTTCTCCGCATTCACCTCATGAAATGAAATGCGGTCCGAGAAGCCGAAAACTTCGGCACGCTGCTTCGCAAGTTTTAGCGATTCGCTGGAGAGATCGACGGCTGTTACCTCGGCCCCCGCCCTTGCAAAGTTGATCGTATCGGTGCCGATGCCGCAACCGATCTCGAGAACCGACTTGCCCTTCCATCGATCAAACTCGGCAAAGCCCGGTATGTGAGGCTCGACCATGTATTTGCGAGCCTCGACCTGATCAAAATATTCTTTTGTGCCGATCGGAGCCGTTGAGTGGCGGATATTGCACGGGCGGCGATTCCAGTACTCACGAACGTCGCCGATGGGAACATTTACAAAGTTTTCCATGGCCTGAGAATCTTACTTGCCCACCGCGCTGACTGATTTTTCGTCGCTCATACGTGCACGAACCTGGTCCTCAATCCATGAATAAGTTTTTGCGAGGCCGTCCTCGAGCGAGATCGCCGGCTCCCAACCGAGAACTTCGCGGAGCCTGTCATTATTTGAGTTGCGGCCACGCACACCCATCGGTCCGTCAACGTGCTTTTTCTCGATCTCGGTGCCGGCGGCTGAGGCAACCATGTCAGCGAGTTCGTTGATTGTCACCATTCGGTCCTGGCCTAGATTGAGCGGCTCATGAAAATCCGAACGCATTAGACGGTACAAGCCTTCGACGCAGTCGTCGATGTAGCAGAACGAACGCGTCTGCTCGCCGTCGCCCCAGATTTCGATCTCGCTTTCGCCAGTCAGCTTCGCGTGAGCAATCTTACGGCACATCGCCGCAGGGGCCTTTTCGCGACCGCCTTCCCATGTGCCCTTTTCACCGAAAATATTGTGAAAACGCACAGTCCGCGTCTCAATACCGTAGTCGTTACGATAGTGGTGGCATAGGATCTCGGAGACGAGCTTTTCCCAGCCGTACGCGTCTTGGGGTGCGGCGGGATAGGCGTCCTCTTCCCGAAGCGGCGTCACGTTTGCATCTTCCTGAAGGTGCTCAGGGTAAATGCAGGCCGAACTCGTATAGAGGTAACGCTTGATGCCGTTCGTCTTTGCAGCTTCGAGAGTGTGGAGATTGATAAGCGAATTATTGTAAAGGATCTGCGCATGATGCGACGATATGAATCCCATCCCGCCCATGTCCGCTGCAAGAGCGTAAACTTCATCGACGTTGCGCGTCGCCTGAAGGCAGGCGTCCCAGCGCCGCAGGTCTAGAATTTCGAACTCATCCGCTTCCGTCTCCGCGAATTCGGGATACTTCAGATCGACGCCGCGAACCCAATAACCCTTCTCTCGCAGGTAGGTGACCAGATGGCTGCCGATAAATCCACCCGCACCGGTAACCAATACCCGTGTCTGCTTCTCCATAATTATTCTTGCAGTCGGAGGCTAATTGTCCTCCGCGGAATTCGAGCTCTTATAGTAGCTCTGATAGTAGTAGTAGTAATTATCCTGCGAGCTCAAATTGACGTTGTTGAGGACGACTCCGAGAATCTTCGCTCCGATATCCTGGAGCAGCTGTCGCGAGCGCCGGATAATCTGCCGTGACGACTTGCCCGAGTGAACTACAAGGATAACGCCGTCGACCATCGATGCGATCAGAACGCCGTCCGTAAAGGATGCAATCGGCGGTGAATCAATCACAACGTGGGTGAAGTGCTTCTGCATCGCCTTCAGCAGATTTGCCATCTGCTCGGAGCCGATAAGCTCCGCCGGATTTGGGGGAATCGGGCCCGACGTGAGCATATAAAGCTTTGTGTTTGGATCCTGCTTCACAATCGCCGTAATGTCGTCATCGGTAAAATCGCTCGACAGCAGGGTGCTCAGTCCTTCACCGTTTTCCACGCCAAAGACCTGATGTAGACGAGGACGTCTCATATCGGCATCGATAATGAGCACTTTAGCACCGGTTTGAGCCAAGCTGATCGCCGTATTGGTGGCCGTCGTCGTCTTACCCTCGGAAGGAAGGCTCGATGTAATGAGAAGCGATTTCGGCGCATGCCCTGCGGTGGAGAGCAGGATCGATGTTCTAAGCTGCCGGTACGCCTCGGCGAGTGCCGAATTGCTATCGGCGTAGATTAGAAGCTCGGAATTCGCGCGTTCCTCTTCCTCCTCCGCTGTCGAGCCACCGACGAGCAATAGCTTTCGCCTCGGTACGGAATCGATAGTCGGGATCGCTGCGAGGGCCGGCAGCTGTAGATAATTTTCGATCTCCTCAGTAGTCCGGATCGTGTCATCGAGGTACTCAAGGAAAAGTGCAAGGCCCATCCCAAAAATTGTCGAGAGGAAGAGTGCCGCGATCACCGTTGCGAGCCGGCGCGGTCCAACTGGCGTTTCGGAAGGAATCGCGATCTCGGTCACGCTGATGTTATTGTCGCTTCCCTGCGAAGCGACATCGTTACCGCTCACCTGCTTTCGGAGGTTGTCAAGGAATCCTTTGTTGGACTCGATATTTTGTTCAAGGAGCTTTAGGTTGACCTCGCCCTGATTCTGCGACTGGGCTTGATTGTACTGCTCATCAAATGCCCGCCGAATTTCATCTTCCTGACGTTTCGCTTGAAGATACTTTGTCCGGAGATTCTCGATGAGTGTCTTGACGCTCTGGTCGCGGTAGTCACCGAGCTGCCTGTTAAAACCGCCCACGGCCTTATCAAGCTCCGACTGGTAAGTATCGATTTGAACGTCGAGCTCTTTGATCTCAGGTGTCCCGGGTTGGAACTCTTGCAAAAGGCGCGCGCGTTCCTTTCGTAAGTCAGAGATCTTCTTGATCGTGTCTGTCTGCAACTGCTGGATCAACGTTTCGCGATCGGTGCGAAATCGCTCCGTCGCCTCGTCGGCCTGCGCCTTTAGCCGACTCGGGTCCGCGTCGACGGTGCGGTAGATGGCCTCGGCATTCTTACGAGAGTTCTCCGCCTCGAGGAGTTGCTTATTCAGGCCTGCTAGACGGTCCAAGACGATGGTCTGGGTCTCTGACGTCCTGAGGATCCCGACGCCTGCTGTCAGGCTGGAGAGTTTTTGCTCGTCCTGTCTAATCTGCGATTGCAGGTCGGCAATTCGATCCTGTAGAAAATCGTTCGTCTTGCGGCTCGTCCCGGAGCGTTTCTCCTGATTGGCAATCGAGAACGTCTCCGCAATGCCATTCGTGACGGCAGCCGCGAGCAAAGGATTCGTACTGCTAAAGCGAATTTCAATCAAGCGCGTGTCTTTGTTGGACGCTCTCGCCTCGCGAACGGGATCGATCGTAAGGCTGCGGCGGATAAGCTCGACGTAAGGAGCGAGCCGTACTGCCTCGGCGATATCCTCGCTGGACGCTAGAGATGAATTAGTCTCGAGGGGCTCTTGGGTATTTGAAGCCGCCGCAGCGCCCGAAAGGCCGATGGCTCGCGACAACCGGCCGAGCAGCGACGATCCGCCTTCCTTCGCGGCCTGAAACTCTTTCGTGGAGTCGAGATTGTTTTCCTTCACGACACGGCGAAGTAACGAGTCGCTCCAGAGCAGCTGCAGCTGAGTATTGAAATATGACGGATCCTGATTGAAGGATGGTCGCTGCCGATCGGCGGACACGAGGTCGGGATTATTCTGTTCGTTGTCGACCTGAACTACTGCACGCGACTCGTGAATGTTTGGCTTTCGAGCCACATAAATCGCAGTCAAGGTCGTGATCAAAACCGCAATGCCGACGACGAGCCAGAGTCGCTTCCGGATCGCGCGCCAATAGTCCATCAGCTGGAAGCCTTCGGCGGCTTCGGTGCTGCGATAAGACGGATATCGACTATTCTCGGCGATCGCGGGCTCAAACTGTCGCTCGATCTCTATCGTCTCGCTGATGGGGGTCGCGACAATGCTGCGTGTCTCTTTCATAAAGTCTAGGGGAGCGGGACCCGCGTAAATATAGACGGTATGCCGTTTGAGATCGCCTTTGCAAGCCCGTTGAGAATAGCTTTGGTTCCGTCCTTGGACACGGCGACAATGTCGTTCGGCTCGAGATACGGATCGGTCGCCCGCCCTTTCTCGATGTCATTGAGACTAAGGACGATCTCATCGCGTTCGATACTGTCCGGCTTCTGGCGAAGGATTCGGATCCGGTCCTTTTCCGACGCCGACTTTACACCTTCCGCCGACGCGATAGCCTGCGTCAACGTAATCGGCTCGCGAACTTTCAACTGGCCCGGCTTCTGCACATTCCCGTAAACATATACTACGTCCGCCTCTGAGACGGAAACAATGTCGCCGGGCTGCATCCAGAAGGACTTTCGCCCTTCCTGTATGTCTCTCAACTTAAATCCCACAACCGCAATATCATCGTCCGGCCGCGCCGTCGCTCCGGTCTCCTGACAGTTCGTACTGCTGCCCGCGCGGGCCACTACGAGCCGCGTGCCCGACTCCTTGTTCGGCCCACCCGCGAGAGCGAGCAACTCAAGCAAGTGCACTCGCTTATTTACGAAGAATCGGCCTGGATTCTGGACCGCTCCGATAACCGATACCGATTGCGATTTCTGCTCCGCGACCGTAACGTTTACTCGCGGGTCATTGAGATGACTGACCTTGTACGCCGCCTCAATGTCCGTGGAGAGTTCGCGCTCGGTGCGGCAGAGTGCTTTGACCGGCTGTGCCAGGCGATAGAGATAAATCATTCCGTTCGGATTCACCGCCGCCTTGATGTTGAGTTCGGGATGCTTGAAAACCTGAATATCGAGAACGTCCTGCAGGCCGATTCGATAACGAGCGTCGTCTGACGCGGGCCCCTGGCTACTTGCCGCACCGGCGAGCAGTGCTACGAGCCCCAAGGACAAGAATAACCTCATGTAGTGCTTCATAAATACCTTCCTAAACCAAACCGCGACTCGGGAAGAGATGGGGCTCAAAGGATCTGAAGGTCGATCCCATTGTTTCCAATTCAAACCGATATTCTAGCAAAGGTCCGATGGATTAGGAAACAAAGACTTTGTAACTTTTCCCAAATCCGATAGAATTTTCCTCTCATCAACGGTAATCAATCGATGGAAAACACGACGCCGATGCTTCGGCAGTATCTCGAGATAAAGAAAGTCTATCCGGGCACGATCTTGTTGTTTCGCCTCGGCGATTTCTATGAGATGTTCTTCGAAGACGCCGTGGTTGGCTCCCGCGAACTCGAGATCACCCTCACGGCACGACATAAAGACTCGCCAAATCCAGTCCCGATGTGCGGCGTACCTCATCACGCAGCGTCGAACTATATCGCTCGACTCGTGAACAAAGGCTTTCGCGTTGCCATCTGCGAGCAAACCGAAGTAGCGAAAAAAGGCGTGAAACTCGTGAAGCGAGAGGTAGTTCGCGTAATTACCCCTGGGACTGCTATCGACGACCAACTGATGCAGTCGAAGGAGGCGATTTACCTTTGCTCTGTTTGGGTTTCCAATAGCCGAACAGGCGTCGCGTTTCTAGACCTTGCCTCTGGTCAGTTCAGCGCTACGACGCTCGAGACGACGGAATGGGGAGATGTAAGCGACCATATTCAGCCCTATGCACCCCGGGAGATCCTTGTCTCTCCGGCGGATCGACTTCGGCTTGAAGAAGTACTTGGCCAAGGGCCGAGCGCGCCTCTATTCCAGACGGACACCGTGCAACGCCCGGCCGGTCCGGCCATAACGACGGTTGAGGTCGACGACTTAGCGGAATCGAATCGGCAACTCTGCGGTCATTTCGGGGTAAAGGACCTAACTGCGTTTGGGCTCGCAGATAAGCCCGAAGCCCTTGCGGCGGCGGCTATGTGCCTCAGATACGCGCGCAATACTCAACGCGAGATAGGCACACACATCAACTCAATCGAGTATCTCGAGACCTCCGACCGAATGATTCTCGATCCGGTTACGTTAGCAAATCTGGAGATCGTCGACTCGCGAAATCGCGACTCTAAGCAATGCCTTTTTGGTGTGCTTGATGAGTGCGTCACGGAGATGGGTTCGCGTCTTCTCAAGTATTGGCTTTTGCGTCCGTCTCTTCGGCGCAGTGAAATTGAGACAAGACTGAGCGCGGTCGAGGAGCTCGGTCGACTCGCCCTGCGTGACACGCTCCGGTTCCTGTTCAAGAGTGTCAACGATCTCGAGCGCCTAACGGGCAAGCTTAATCTGGGGACGGCGACGCCGCGTGATCTGCTCGCCCTGGCGAAAACCCTCGACCAGACGCCCGCGATAAATGAACAGCTTGCCGGTGCTACTTCCCTGCTGCTGCAAGTTCTGACCGAGAACATCTGTGAACTGCCGGAAACTCGCTCGCTCATCAGACGCTCTATTGCGGAGGAACCGCCTGCGAATTTCGCGGATGGTGGGTCCATCGGCGTCGGCTTCAGCCCGGAGCTCGACGAACTCCGCGAGGTGCTTGGCTCGGCGAAGCAAACGATCGCGTCGTTTGAAGAAACGGAACGCTCGCGATCGGGCATATCGACGCTAAAGGTTCGATACAACAACGTCTTTGGCTATTACATAGAGGTTTCGAAGGGCAATGTTGCGAAGGTTCCGACCGATTACGAGCGGCGGCAAACGCTAGCGAATGCCGAACGCTACACCACTCCGCAATTAAAAGAATGGGAGGTGAAGGTCCGCGGTGCAGAAGAGAGAATCGCTCGACTTGAACTCGAACTCTTCGCCGACGTTCGGGCCCAGGTTTGTGCGGAAACACGTCGGCTGCAGGCCACGGCGAGAGCCCTGGCAACACTTGACGCTGTATGCTCGCTCGCCGAGGTCGCCGCGATTCGGAACTACGTGAGACCGAAACTGCACGACGGCGATACCATTGAGATTAAAGGCGGCCGTCATCCGGTCGTAGAGGTTTCGCTAAGAGATGCGTTTGTTTCGAACGATATTCTGCTCAACAATTCGACAGACCGCCTCCTGATAATTACGGGAGCAAATATGGGCGGCAAGTCGACCATATTGCGCCAGACGGCGATCATTCAGATCATGGCCCAAATCGGATCGTTTGTCCCGGCTTCGTCAGCGTTCCTGCCGATAGTCGACCGCGTGTGGACGCGTGTCGGGGCCTCGGACGACCTCGCATCCGGACGTTCGACATTCATGGTAGAAATGACTGAGACCGCGGCAATCCTACACAACGCCACGCCCCGCAGTTTGATTCTGCTTGATGAAATCGGGCGCGGAACCTCAACTTTCGACGGACTCTCCATCGCGTGGGCGGTCGCGGAATATCTGCACAATTCAGAGATGCACGCAGCCAAGACGCTTTTCGCGACGCACTATCACGAATTAACGGAATTGGCCGAGCATCTGCCGGGTGCAAAGAATTATCAGGTAACGGCCGGGGAACGCGACGGCGAAGTTGTTTTCTTTCACAAGCTGCAGCCAGGCAAAGCGTCGAAATCCTACGGCATCGCCGTCGGCCGACTCGCCGGACTGCCGTCGACCGTTATCGAGCGTGCTAAGGACGTGCTCGCAAAGTTGGAGCAGTACGAACTCGCTGTTTTCAAGGCGGATAACCGGACAGGCCTTGCAAAGGCGGCGACCGCAAATGCCGTCGCCCAGGTCTCGCTTTTTGCCCTTGCAAATGAAGATACGATCGAGAGCATTCGATCCATCGATCTCGAGACGATCTCACCGACAGAGGCGAAGGAAAAGCTTGCCGAGCTCAAGACCAAAATCGTCTAGCCAAATCAAAAAAGGCCCTTTCCGGAGTATAATGTCACAAAGCCGGGAAGATTAAATACGGCCCCGATGTTGTTGGTAATCTCGTTCAGATCCAAAGGAGTGGAAATGGTGCGGCATAGTTCTGCGTTGCGTGAAGTGTGGTTGCTATCGCGGTGCGTGAAGTTAAAGTTCGTTGCGGCGGCCGTTCTGGGAAGTGTTGTAATGATGGTCTCAGTGTGTGGCAGAGCCCCGTCGAGCAACGTCGGCACGGCTCAGCAATTGCCTGAAACTCCGCCACTGGAGTACTGCGAGTTAGCGAACCATCCCGAAAAGTATGACGGCCAGACCGTCCGAGTATCGGCGACGTTGTACTTCATGATGCATGGTTACAAATTCATGGATAAAGGCTGCCTAGGCGACGACAAGGAAACGGCAGTCCTTCTTGATGGCGAGCATGAAGCGAAATTGGCGAAGGAAATGGGAATGGATGAGTACATCCCTTGGAATTTTCCAGAGATCGTGGCGACTGGAAAGTTCAGGCGCGTGACGCCTAATCGCAAGTCAGACACCGTCGCTGACAACTCGAACCTGATTTTCGAGATGGAAACTGTTGAGCGGGTAATAAAGTATCCGAACCGGTAAAAATCGCTCACGAGCGCTAAAAGTCCCTCACGAAGGACAGAAAGTTTGATAGGAACCGGTGCAAACCGCGTCCGAAGTCCCTCACGAAGCGCCCACAATCGCTTCCGGAGGGCATAAAAGCTCGAACCGAAGCGGTGAAAGTCTTCCGAACAACCTGTGAACTAAAAAAGGCCCCGTTCCCGGAGCCTTTTCACTATTCGCTTTGCACTGCTGCTACGCGTTGATGGTTGCGGAGACCACTTCGCTCCAGGGGCCTTTTTCGCCGCCTTTCGAAACCCAACGCAGCAGATAATGCGCGTTCTTCTTTCCGTCCGTTCCCGGATAATTCACGGTATAGGGTGAGCCCGTATCGAGTGCGAGGAAGGTGCATTCTTTTTCATCGGCCGGAGGGTCGCCGTCGAGTTTCACCCAAATCTCACAGCCCAGGACGCCGCCGGGTTTGCCTTCCGAATCAGGCGTTGCCGAATCGCGAAAGCTGATTATGTGCCGCAGCTTTGCAAGCTCGACCATCCCGAGCGGCACGCTTCCCGGTGCGGGCGAATCCGTTTTCGTCGTGTCGTAAGCGTCGAGATTGGCCTTCTCGAGCGTTTCGTTTAGGATTCCCGGCTTTGCGCGCGCCACGCCAAACTGCGTCCGCGCCAGCGTGATGAGGGCCTGTCGCGCCGCCTTCTTGTTTTCCAGAGCGGCGTCCTCGGCCGAGCGCGCCGCGTCAAGCAGGTTAAGGCTGTTGTCCAATTCCGTAATCGCACTCGCCATCGCCGTGGCATCCGCAGCCGTCAGGCCGTAATCCGTAGGGTTTCCCGTTACCGCATCGCTAAAAAGCGTTGTCTGCGCCACAAGATCGCGGTCAGAGAACCTCTGAAGATCTCTAGCTATCATATTTTTCTCCTTTTAAGTTTGGTTTTAACGCCGAAGCTCGGCATCGTTATAGCCGAAAAAGCCGCCTATGGCAAATATCACCGCCCGATTCCTCGCGGCCGAACGCCACTTAACCGCGGACAAACGCCGTCTGCCTACAGCCAAATGCCAAATATCCGCGGAAAATTGCCAATTGTCCCGGGATATTTCGGATTTTCCCCAACACACACGCCAAATATCCACGAGAAAACGCCAATTATCCCGGGATATTTCCCGATCTCCCGCAGACAAAGGCCGTCTTCCCACAGCCAAACGCCATTGTCCCGTGCCCCAAAACACAAAAAAGGCCGCAAACACGGGCCTTTATCCAAAACCCATAGATTTTGAAGCCTTAAGCCAAGCGGCTGAGATTACGTGGGGCGAAACCGAATACACACAAGCTAGGGGAAACCACACACCGCTTTAAGAACGTCGCTGTTTCGCCCTCACGTCCAATGATTTGTTCGGTTGCGCCTTGACTTACGACGCACTGTTTTAACAGCTATTTATCCTTCGGAAGAAATTTAATCTTAAATACTTCGTTAGTTTTCACTTTTACGCCGTTGGAATCTTTCTTGCTCTTAGTCATAAAGTAAGCCTTTAACCGCATTCCCATTAAATCTGCCATTTTAAGCTCATAATCACGCCCGTCTTTCATTTTAACGGTGTAAGCTTTCGGTAAGACTCCAACAAAGGTTTGAGTTTTTTGACCTTTGGTATATGTCAATGTAAATTCTCGCGTGTCCTCATTGGTAGAAGTTACTTCGCCAGACCACGTTTCGCCAGCGTAACCTTGCGGATAATAGTCAGGTTCAGCCGTTCCTTTTTGCGCAAGAGACCCGCCCGAAAAAAATAACAGCAAGGTAAAGGCAATGATTAGTTTTTTCATATGCAACTTAAAATCAAAATATCTTACGTTCAGGGTTTTATCACAGCAAACACGAGCAACCGAACGATTGAGATGACGTGGGGCGAAACCAGCTATGCGCAAGCTAAGGGTCAAAAGACTACGTAATAAAAGAGTCGCTGTTTCGCCCTCACGTCCATTGAATTGTTCGCTGTCACCGTTGTTTAGAATAAATTTCCTGGACTCTTTGTTCCCATCGTTTTTCAAGAGCCGTGATTTTGTCTTGATTTTTAAGATAAATTCGCACAACCTTTGGAAAACCGAAATTATAAACGTGCGGATAAAAAACCAACCGCTCCAAGATTTTTGTCCTTTCAATTTCGGACTTTGAATCTTTTAGACGAAGCAAATCCTTTCGTAATTCAAATTCTGGCAAATAATAGTTCGATTCAACTAAAGCATCTTCTGCTGCGGTAGTGCGCTGTTTTTGAACAAAATTATTGTAGTCGTAAAAAGTTTTAGCAGAAGCCCGAAGATTTTCGCTTAAATCGTTTCTTGAAAAGCTACCTCGATTATAAATTGAAGTTTCCAACCGAATAGTAGAGTTTTCGACAGATTGATTTTTGAAAACGGTGGCTTCTTTTGCTACAACTCGAACTTGTGAACCGACAGAAAACAGTTCACGCAATTTTTTTTTGTCGCTCATCAAACCACAACTCGGAGTTAGGCGAAGCGGAAAAACCTCAAAATAGGTTGCTTGTTTCGGAGAGTAAATGTTTTCAGAAACTTTCACCTTGAATCCGATAGCTTTGTCCTTAATTCCTTGAGAATCGTAGTCAACATTGTCAAGCACTTCAACAATTTCACCAACGAAAATGTATTGTGCTGTGTCAAAATCCGAAGCAGGTCGCACATACAAAGAACAACCGAAAGCCACGTTTGTAAAAAATAAAAACGCTACGGTTAAGAAAAGATATTTAATCATTGTTTTATTTTCACACTCCTTTGCAATTACCAAGAGACAGCGAACTATTGATTAACACCAACGCCGTCGATAATACGTCCAAATCGGCGCGCTATCAACGGGTTAGTTCAATCGCGAGTGATTTCAATCGATTTTGGTTAACTGATAAACTCCAGAGCAGCTTATCTCGTATTGTTTTCGAATGACTCAGTCCCTCGACTCGCTTCCTCTTCCTCAAAAAATCGGCCAGCTTTTCTTTATAGGAATTCCCGGCCCCGATCTTGACGAACCTACGCGCCGATTGCTCGATGAGATAAAGCCGGGCGGTGTATGCCTCTTCGCGAGAAATATACGCGATGCCGAGCAGACGCGAGCTCTAATCGCAGACCTCAAGGCGGCATTGCCGACGGCACCTTTTATTAGCATCGACCAGGAAGGCGGGCTCGTAGATAGGCTGCGCCGAATTGTCGGGCCAATGCCGGCCGCTAATAAAATACGGACAAACGCAGAGGCCCGACGGCTCGCCCGAATTATCGCCGCGAGTCTCCGCACGCTGGGGTTTAACATGAATTTCGCGCCGGTAGTGGATGTGATCGACGCGAATCGCGCAGAGGCCTCAAACGGTCTATACTCGCGCGGCTTTGGCGAGAGCGCGACCCAGACGGCGGAGCTGGCGGGCGAGTTTCTACGCGAGATGCAGGACGAAGGAATCATTGGCTGCCTCAAGCACTTTCCGGGGCTAGGTGCTTCCCGAGTCGATTCACACGAGGAACTCCCGATCATCGATGTAGATGATGCCGAGCTCGCGACCGTCGACTTACTTCCCTATCGCTCGATTTTAGCGAGCGGTTCTGCGAGGATGGTGATGACGGCTCATGCGACTTTTCCGCTGTCTCGAATGCAGGAACGAGACGAGAATGGCAAACTCCTGCCGTCGTCATTGAGCAAGAATTTCATCTCTCAATTGCTGCGGCGTGATATGGGCTTTCAAGGCGTCTCCATCACCGACGATCTCGAAATGGGAGCGATCGAAAAAAACTACGGGATTGCGGACGCGTGCGTTCGTGCGATCGAGGCCGGTCAGGATATGCTCGCCATATGCGCCGAACCAGAGAATATTGGTCGAGGCTACAATGCGGTGCTTAAGGCGGCACAGGCCGGCCGCGTTTCCGAATCACGGCTGAACGAATCGCTGCAACGAATCGCCGCGGTAAAAAATCAAATCCCCAAGCAATCGATATCTGAGCTCGCAAATCTCGACCATCTTTCAGAAGAGATCAAGGAATTCACTGCCGAGCTCGCCCGCTAAATTAAGGAGATAAACTTTGCGCAAACTTTCAGCCCTATTAATTTTCATCGTTCTCTTCTCGCTGCTTTCTTCGTGCCGCCGACGCGACGCCGGTGTGGTCACCGTGGCACTGCCTGAGACATTCTCTACATTCAACACGCTGACGTCCGAGAAAAGTGATGCCGCGGCGGAACGAGTGAAGAACTTACTGTTCAATACTCTCGTTAGAAAGGATGCAACTTTCTCGTACACGGGCGAGCTCGCGAGAGATATTGTGACTTCGCCGGACGGTCTCACGGTAACTTTCCTGCTGCGCGATGGCGTAAAGTTTCACGACGGGCGCGAACTCACTGCAGCCGATGTGAAGTATACGTTTGACGAATTGTTCAAAAGCAAAGGGTTTAAGTCGTTTGCGTTCTACGATCCCGCATCGGCAACGAGCGATGGGAAGCCTTTGGCGAAAGCGCCCGTAGGAGCTGGCAAACCACACATCGAATCACTCACGACGCCGGATGCAAAGACAGTTGTATTCAAACTGTCCCGGGCGAGTTTGAAAAATCAGCTTCTTGCAAATCTTGTTGCGGTTCCAATCGTCGCGGATGGCACTGTCGCGCAGCTTGCATCGGCTCCGATGGGCACAGGGCCTTTCAAGTTTGTCAGCATCGACCCGTCGCAAAGCGTTGTTGAGCTCGCCGCTCACAGCGATTATTGGGAGGGTGCCCCAAAGCTTGAAAGAATTCGTCTGAAAACAGTTACGGACGCGAATTCCCTACAGGCGGAGCTTGCGACCGGAGCGGTCGACATAGCCCCAAACCCGAACAATATTTCGCCCGATACGGTAAAGGCGTTCAGTGCAAGCCCCAACCTAAAAGTGGAACAGTCTGACGGCTCAAACATCCAGTACCTCGTATTCAATACGCAGGCTGCACCTTTAGAAAACGTAAAAGTCCGTCAGGCTATCGCCTACGCAATAGATCGGGAAAGGATCGTTCGCGATCTACTCTTTGATCAGGCGAAGATTGCCGATTCTATATTGCCGGTAGCGTCTTGGGCATACAGCAGCGGGACTGTGTATCGGTTCGACCCGGCGAAGGCGAAACAATTGCTGCAGGAAGCCGGTTACAAGAATGAGAAGATCCTATTTAAGTACGGTTCGGGGAATCTGGCAGTTAATCAGTACGCACAGGTTATACAGAGTTCGCTGACGGACGTGGGCCTCAATATCCAGATCGAGACTCTCGAGCGCCAGGTTGCACTCGGTCAGGTCGCGCAAGGCCAATATGGCCTGTTCACTGGTGTGTTTGTCGGAGGCAATCAGGACCCAATCTACTTTCGTGACCTCTTCAGCTCGACTAAGATCCCCACGGCTCAGATCGCGGGTTTTAACCGGAGCCGCTACGCAAACTCTGAGATTGATAAGCTTGTCGAGGAAGCGGCCAACATTACGGATCAGGCAAGAGCAAAAGAAATCTATAGCAGTATATGGAGCACAGTATCATCGGAAATGCCTCTCCTGCCGCTCTGGTATCCTGCGAATATCGTAGTCGCGAATAAGCGTATCGGAAATATCAAGATCAGCCCGAGCGGAGACTGGAGTTTTATAAAGGATATTACGGTCAGCAACTGATTGATCGTGGGCGCGGATGAACTTGACAATTCCCTGCCACGCTCTAGAATAATCACTTGCCACGCGGGAGTAGCTCAGTGGTAGAGCGCGACCTTGCCAAGGTCGAAGTCGCGAGTTCGACCCTCGTCTCCCGCTCCAGCTTTGAAAGGAGGAAGGGTAACGGAGAAGGAGTAAAGTACTAGCTTTGCTTTCTCCCTTATCCTTCCTCCTTAGTACTTTGGGACTTCGGCGGCGTAGCCAAGTGGTAAGGCAGAGCTCTGCAAAAGCTTTATTCATCGGTTCGATTCCGATCGCCGCCTCCACAATCTAAAATTAAAAAGGGCGACCCAAGAGAGTCGCCCTTTTTTACTGGTGTTCGGGATCGCCCTAGGGATCCATTCCCTCGAAGTTAACGTTCTCGAGATTTCCGTTAAGCGTGATATTTTGGGGCGCCCAGACCCAACGCTTAGCAAATACCGAGATCGTGTAAGCCTGGCCTGTCGGGATCTCTTCGAAGTAGTAGTAGCCAAACGAGTTTGACTGAATAACCCTCGTAAAGCCATCTGGCCCTTCCAGAACAACTCGACCTCGAACGCCCACAACGCCGCCCGGACCTGTAACACGTCCGGTAATTGAGGCATTCGAGGCAATAGGCGTGCTCGGAATCTGGACGGCAACCGTTATCGGTGCCCCTGTCTTGTAGAAACCGACTGTAGCCGAGCCCGTCTGCGGAGGGCGGTTGGAATCGAAGCGGAAGTTATACATCGTTCCCCAACGAATCGCGTTCGCGTTAGCGTTTTGAGCGAGCGTTTCACTCGCCCAGGTCAGGGCCCCGCCCGCCTGCGATGCCGTCCAAGGGGCGTTGCTAAAGCCTGCGCTACCGGCCGTGCCATCTGCCGTCGAGCCTGGATGCTGCAGCGGCGAGCGAAAACCTATGTTACTGACCGTCACACCCGCGCCGGTCGGGATCGACAGCGACGATATCGCCCGGTCGAGGTTCTCATTGTAAACGGCGTATTCGTAATGCCAGACGCCTGCCGACGGATTAGTAACCTTGTACGCGATTTCGCCGACGCCGTCGCTCGGGTCAGGTCGGAAATCGACGTGCGTCGCTCCTGTCCAGGCAGAGACAGCCCGTTTCATCCGCTGCGTGCTTCCGTTGGGACTAAAGCTGAAAGGGCTGGCGGTTCCGTTTACATTGTATCGGCGATACGACACATTATTGAACATGTTGCACTGTCCTGGATTGGCCGTGCACCACGCGTATTCATGAGGCGTCACGTACTGTGCCTCCGCGTAGTAGGTGGCTCCGGCATTCATGTCGGTCCGGAGATCGTTAATCTCGGTCAAAATGCGATGAGTCGGGCCGAGGTGCGTATGGCCGGTGTGGCTGTTATTGGGAGTCGCCGAATCGTTGCGCGGATAGAATCCCGTATAAGGGTTAACCCAGGCACGGGCTCCAAGATTCGGTCCCGAGTTGAGCCCCGCCGAATATGGGTCGGAGCATCCCGAGCCGAGACGCGTCCCGCCGACGCCATTGCAGCCAAATCCGCAGAGGTTCTGCGTAAGGGCTGTAAAGGCGTGCTTCATTTGCGATTGGCCGATCTGCTCAAAAGTTTGGTCGTTGGTAGCTCCACCGCTCATACGGTACATATTCTGTGGGATAACGGGATGATCGTTGCTAGGATTCGCGAACCAGTTGAGGTCTACAATACCCGCGTTGCAGGAGTCAGTACCCACGGCGAGCCCGACCTGTGTCCCAGCCGATGAGCCGAACTGCGCGAGGCCGATGAGATCGCCAACAATGACGTCCGGCCCCGGAACGCCGCCGAGCGGGTCTTCGGCGGGCAGTTTTTCACCGATAATTTCGCCTTCTTGTATGGTCTGGACTTCGATGGGCCGCATCTTGGCTTGGATGTTGAGCTCGCCTACGAGCGCACCCGCCTCACTTGGGCGTCCCAGCTCGTTTGCAAATTCCTGCGAGAGCAGCATTCGGCCGTTGCGAATCGACAGCACGTCCGTGTAAGGCTCGAATTCATATTCGTAGCCCTCGACGTTAAAATAGACAAAGCCTGAGTGAGCGTCACGGACGATTAGATCGTATTGAGCCCCGAATTCGAGGTGCTCTACCAGAAACTGTCCCGACGACGGTGCAAGCTTGCTGGGCAGCGTGGCAATGTCGTCGAGCGTTACTCGCATCGCGCTCGGCAGCGGGCCCCGAATCTCGTCGTTAAAAATGACGTAGGTGAAAAAGGAGTTACGATCGGCTGTCAGCCTCAAAGTCCCGTTGGCTCGCCCCTTCGCTGCCTTGCGCCCCTCGAGTCGCGCGACGTTAAGATTCATTCCCACGGCGGCCTCGGATACGATCATTTTCTCCAGCGTGCCGGTATTGGAATTTGCCGCTCTTTCCTGGACGGCCGTAAAGAAAACTTCTGAGCCATTGCCCATCAATCCGGACAATGACAAAAAAGCAAGTAGAATGGTCTTCATAATCTAATTCCCAGCCGTTTCGGCTCGCTACCATCGATTTGAGTGAGGGGTGAATTATAGAAACTACAACTTATTTTTTACACTGTTTTTAGGTCAAAACGCAAATCCTGAGACCACCCCTCGAAGTTACGATCACTAATGAAAGACGGCTGCGAAAGCAAAAAGGTCGACAAAGTACAGCGGGCTTCGCTCCCGGTGATGCCCGCCTCCGGATCCGCGAAATCGGAGACGAGCAAATGGCGGGCGGCATCGCTCGTGGTTCTGCAGCTCCTGATGGTCGCTCACATCATCCAATGGCAGATAACCGGTCGCACAGTGTCCCCGATCGAGCCCTCCGAGACGATGTTCGCTTTGCAAAACGGAGCGATTAACGCCGGTGCAGTCTTCTTTGCGCTTGCGATACTCGCAACCTTGATTTTCGGTCGGTACGTGTGCGGTTGGGGCTGCCACGTTGTCGCATTGCAGGATTTCTGTGCTTGGCTGATGAATAAGGCGGGCTTGAGGCCGAGGCCCTTTCGCTCCCGTCTGCTCATATTCGTGCCAATGGCCGCGGCATTTTATATGTTCGTCTGGCCTACCGTTTCCCGAGCCTTCTCAAAAGCTGCGAGCGAGCCTCTGATTCCCGCATTTACAAATCATTTAATCGTCAGTGATTTTTGGGCGACCTTTCCGCCTCTCTGGGTTGCGATACCGTTTTTGTTTATCTGCGGATTCGTCACCGTTTATTTTCTCGGGTCCAAGGGTTTCTGCACATACGCATGCCCGTACGGAGGCGTGTTCGTCTTGGCGGACAAATTCGCTCCCGGCAAAATCCGCGTCACGGATGACTGCAACCAGTGCGGAATTTGCACAACGACTTGCATGGCGAACGTCACCGTACACGCCGAGGTGGCCAAATACGGAATGGTGATAGATCCGGGCTGCATGAAGCACATGGACTGCATCAGCGTGTGCCCGAACGACGCACTGTATTTTGGATTCGGCAAACCCTCGGTGATGGTCTCAAGGGAAAAGCCTAAGAGTCACCAACTCACGTGGCCGGAGGAGATCCTGGCCGCCGGTGCGTTTGTTGTCAGCTACTTCGCCGTCTGGGACGTTTACCAGATCGTGCCGATGCTGCTTGCATTGGGGCTCGCCGCGATCAGTGCATTTTTGGTCCTGCGAACCGTACAAATATTCAGCGCGGGCGAACTTTCGTTTCTCAATTGGAAATTGAAATCTGCGGGACGCTTCCAGATCGCGGGATGGGCGTTTCTGATGTTCTCGACCGCGTGGATGGGCCTCGTCGCCCACAGCGGTTTCGTCCGCTATCACGAGCGTGCGGGAGCGATTGCCTTCGAAAACGTCCGCATTCCGGATGAGCTCGCGCTTGCCCAGCCGAATCCGACCATTTGGCTTGCCGAAGCCGAGAAGGCCACCGTGGCGAGCGGCAGGGATCATCTCAACACCGCGATTCGTTGGGGGCTGCTGACGAATTCGACGGCGGTTCCGCGCCTGGCGTGGTTCGAGTATCTGTCTGCGAATCCCGAACGAGCGATCGCCCTTCTTGGCGACATTGCCGAACATCAATCTGAACAGCCGAAAGCCCTCAGCCTCTACTACCGCGGGGCCATTCTCAACCGCCTCGGACGTCATCAGGAAGCTCTCGAGAGCGTCGAGCGGGCGATCATCGAGTCGCCGGAGCTAGGAACGGCCCGCGAAGAAAAGGGCGAGGCTCTCTGGCGAATGGGGAAAAAACCCGAAGCGTTTGCCGTGTGGACCGAAGCTGCTCAACGGAATCCGGGCCTGCCGGTCTTGAACAATTTTCTTGCCGGGGCGGCCCGCGAACTTGGCCAGCCGAACGCCGCGATGTACGAGGCCCGCGCCGATCAGCGGACCCCGAACGACGCCTATTTCATATTTATGCTTGGCCAGCGAATGCAAAACGTTGGAATGACCGCTCTCGCCGAGAAGCACTTTAGAAAGGCCGTTCAGCTAAATCCTTCGCTTCGTAGTACGAGTCGCTCTGACAACAAGTGAATTAAAAAAGGCCGCGTGAGCGGCCTTACCTATTCACTCTTCACTGTTCACTCTTCACTGCCCTCACGGATTTACGGTCACGTACGCGGGTTCGGAAGGCTGGCCGTAGTCGGCGTTTGATTTGCGAAGCTGCACACGCACCTGGATCTGTTCGGCGTCGCCGGGCGTTGTCAGCGTGATTGTAATGTCGGCGGATTTGCCGCTGCACGTCTCCTGCTTCGTCCAATTGCCGCCCTTTCGCAGGATGTAGACGTCCCACATCGTGGCATCGCCTCGTCCGGTCACGACTACCGAGAAGTGAGAATTATTCGCTGCGCCAAAGACGTCTATCGTCGGCTTAACGTCGTTCGGATTTAACGGAGTCTGAGCGGTCGCCTCAAATCCCATCGCCTCGCCGTCGGCCTCCGCGTAGTTGGAGAGGCCGACTACCTCGCGTCGAACTTCGCGGATCATCGACTCAATGCCGGGCGGCACCTCGGCGGGCTTGCCCGGCGGCAAAGCGGTGTTTATCGGGGCAGGCGGATCGGCGCCCGGATCGTTCCCCGCGATCGTGCCGAAATACTTCGACAACTGCTTGCTCGTCTCGTCAAACGAATGCCGCGCAGCCACCCAATACTGTATCCACTCGCCCGCCGCGTTCAGCTCGGCCTTCCGCGTCGACAATATCGGATACTTCCCCTCAAAATCCGGCAGCCGCAACAGAAAATTCGCCCACCAAGCCGACAGCGCGTCCATTGCGCTCGGATACCAGTCTGCCATCAGTTTGTCCTCCTAAGATTGATGCGATTTAGAACGAAAAGAGGATAAAGCGGGATTCTGCGAAAAGTCAACTGATTTGCCCGCGAACCCACGGGTTCTCACCGTCACTCACCGGGTTTTCATCACAACTCGTCGGGTTTTGGTCGCAACTAGCCGGGTTTTGGTTGCAACTAGCCGGGTTTTGGTCGCAACTAGCCGGGTTTTGGTCGCAACTAGCTGGGTTTTCGCCACAACTAGGTGGGTTTTCGCCAAAACCCTAGGGTTTTCATCACAACTCGTCGGGTTTTCGTCGCGACTAGCTGGGTTTTCGCCAAAACCCAAGTATCTTCACCTCCACAAAACCAACCGCCATCAACAAAAAAGCCCGCAAACACGGGCTTTCTATCCAAAATCGGCCAATCGCCCTCACGTTCATTTGTTCGGCTTGCCTAGGCTTAAAATTTTTTATCACTTACTGTTTAGGCGTACTCATCAATTCCTTAAACTTTTTGTTGTCTGCGTCGGCTAAATCTTTACGCCCGATTTTTTCGTAAGCGTCGGCACGCACAATATACGCCATTTCGCTGTTCGTGCCTATTTCAATAGCTTTAGTAAAGTCCCTAATTGCTAATTCGTATTCTTTTTTGATTACATAACTAGAGCCGCGATTGAGATATGCCAAGTCAAATTTTGGGTTTAGTTCAATAGCTTTAGTGAAGTCAGCAATTGCGCGGTCATCATCTTTTTTATTGGAATAAGCTGCGCCGCGACGACCATACGCATCAGCATAATTCGGGTCTAATTCGATAGCTTTAGTAAACTCAGCAATTGCGCGGTCATTTTCTAGCTCTACGGCAAAATCGATTCCGCTATTTCGAAGTTTTTCTGCTTCTGCGTTATTTGTGCCTCTGTCAGAAGCGAAAGCCGAATAGCTTGGCGATTGTTCCTGAGTTTTTGGCTTTTCGTCCGATTGAGCGTTACAGCCTTGAACTAAAACCGCTAACGAGAAAACCATTACGATAAATCTCATTAATATTACATTCATAGAGTTGATCTACTTGGTTTAGAACTTAACGTACTTTTCGCACGAAGGCCTAACTTATGATTGAGCGGAATGCTCCCGCATAACACGCGTATTTTGCGACGGTCAGGGTCGGGCCTGCGATTTGCGCCGTTTCACCGCGTCTCAGGCTTTGGAATATGATGATACATCGTCCCGGGCGCGCTTTGAAGCGGAAGTTTACGGCCCGCGGGAAAGATTGGGG
>Ga0136640_10000056_pt1 | contig 36043 bp, 37 predicted proteins | sample AntDrymUQ8642106_2_FD_105498 | JGI IMG/M metagenome (GOLD analysis project Ga0136640, IMG submission 105498) | Polar desert sand microbial communities from Dry Valleys, Antarctica - metaG UQ864 (21.06) | ecosystem: Environmental > Terrestrial > Soil > Desert | place: Antarctica: Dry Valley...
GCCTTCAGCGCAGGGCGGGCAGGCGCAGCAGGAGCGCCTGGAGCATCAGCTCATCGGTCGGGTTGCGGATGAGGGAGTCGGTCGCCTCGGCCAAGAGGCGCACGGCAGCGGTGACCGCATCGACCTGGGCGGGGTCCAGAGCGCGGCCCGTACCGCCTGCGCTGGACGGCAGGAGCCGATCACGGTAGGTGCGGGCCAGCTCCCCGAAGCCCATGCGCAGCTCGTCGGTTCGGAGACGTCGCAGCTGGCGTCGGTGTCGCTCCTCGAGCGCGCGAGCCCCCGAGCCCCGCTGGCCGTAGCGTTCGATGCGCTCGGTGAGGGCGTCGGCCTCGGCATGTTGGCGATCCCGCAGCGGGAGCGCGGCATCGTCGATGGCCGCTCGCAGCTCGGCGACGGCAAGGGCCACCGTGGCGCCGGAGCCGTCGAGACGGGTCGGGATGGCCCTCCAGGCGTCGACACGCAAGGCGAAGCGCTCGTCACGAGCCAGCAGGCGGGCCCGGTCCAGGTCGCCGTAGGCGGCGATGGAGACCCGGGCCGCTCGCTCGGCGTCGAGTCCGTCGGCGACGAGAACACTGGCCACCACGTCGTCAGAGAGGGCTGGGAAGCCGATCTCCAGGCAGCGCGAGGCGATGGTGATCAGCTCGTCGGGCAGGTCGTCGGACAACACGATGAAGACGGTGCCGCCGGGCGGTTCCTCGATGCTCTTGAGCAGCTTGCCCGCCACCTCTGGCTTGTTGGTGATCAGGTGGAACTCGTCGAGGACGAGCACCTTGCGACTGCCCTCCATCGGCTTCAACGCCGCGATCCGGATGATGTCATCGACCTGCTCGGCGGAGACGAACGCTCCCACACGGCGCACGATGGTGATGTCGGGGTGCTGGCCGTCGGCCGCCAACCGCCGGTGTCGCGCCGCGTCGTCGGAGGTAGCGGCCGACGCGGCCAGCACCTCCCCAGCGAAGACGAGGGCGGCGGTCTCCTTCCCGGCACCCGGGGGGCCGAGGAAGAGGAAGGCATGGACCGGGTCAGGAGCCGAGGCCCGCAGCTGGGCCACGGCTCGCTCCTGGCCCGGGACGGCCCTCCAGGGATCGAGGCCCGGCTCGACGTCGATCGCTGCGCCGGTGTCGCTCACCAGTCCCATCGTGCCCGACCAGAGCGGTCAGGACAGGAGGCCGAGGCGTTCGGTCACCACGGCCCGCACCCGGAGCTCGACCTCAGCAACGGTGCCCTCGCCCGGCACCTGGACCCAGCGGCCCGGATCGGCCTCGGCGAGCTCGGCGTAGCCCTGGGCCACCGCGTCGCCGAAGGCCGCGCCCGCGGTCTCGAGCCGGTCGCGACCCAGCCCGATGCGGGCGCGTGCCTCACCTCGGTCCACGGCGAGCAGCACGACCACGTCGGGCTGGAGCCCGGCGGTGGCCCACAGCGAGAGCCGACGGATCTCCTCGACCGGCAGGCCGCGCCCGAAGCCCTGGTAGGCGAGCGAGGAGCCGAGGAACCGGTCGGTCACGACGTGGCGTCCGGCCACCAGGGCCGGGGCGATGACCTCGGCCACGTGCTGGGCCCGGTCGGCCGCCATGAGCAGGGCCTCGGCCCGGTCAGCCAAGCCGTGGTCCTCGGCCTCGAGGACGATCGCCCGCACCCTTGCACCGAGGACGGTGCCACCCGGTTCGCGCGTCAGGACGGCTCCGAGGTGGTCGGCCAGGAGGCGGGCCTGGGTCGACTTGCCCGATCCATCGGTGCCCTCGAAGGCGACGAGCCGCCCGGCACTCACCGGTCCGCCCGCCCTACCTCAGCCGACCGACGGCGATGGCGGCGAGACCTTCTCGGTCGCCGCCTTCTTCCTGGCTGCAACCTTCTTCTTGTTGGCCGGCGCCTTCTGGCGCGCCGCCTTCCGCTTGGCCGGGGCCTTCTTCCTGGCCGACTTCTTCGCGCCTCGGGTCTTCTTCACCGGTTCCCGCTCGCGCCGGGCCTGGAGCAGCTCGGCGGCTCGCTCGATGGTCATGGCCTCGACGGTGTCGCCCTTGCGCAGGCTGGCGTTGACCTCGCCGTCGGTCACATAGGGGCCGAAGCGGCCGTCCTTGATCACGACCGGCTGGCCCGAGACGGGGTCCTCGGCACCGAGCTCTCGCAGCGGGGCGGTGGGGCGCTGGTTGCGGCCCCGCTTGGGCTGGGCGAACAGGGCCTGAGCCTCGGCGAGGGTGACGGTGAAGAGCTGCTCCTCGCCTTCCAGGCTTCGGCTGTCGGATCCCCTCGTCAGGTAGGGGCCGTAGCGACCGTTCAGGGCCGTGACCTCCTCGCCGGTGTCGGGATCGGTGCCGACGACGCGGGGCAGGGCGAGCAGGCGCAGGGCGTCGTCGAGGGTGAGATCGTCGAGGGACTGTGTCGACAGCAGCGACGACGTCTTGGGTTTGACCTTCGATCCCTCCTCGACCTCACCCAGCTGCACGTAGGGGCCGTAGCGACCGGGCTTGGCGTAAACGACCAACCCTGACTCGGCGTCGGTGCCGAGCGGCTTGTCGCCCTTGGGCGCAGCCAGCAGCTCGAGAGCTCGATCGACGTCGAGCTCGTCAGGGGCCAGGTCGTCGGGAACCGATGCGGTGTCGTCGCCGCGCCGCACGTAGGGCCCGTAGCGGCCCGGCTTGACCACCACCTCGACGCCATCGGGGTCGGACCCGATGGGGATGGAGTTGATCGCCGCCGCGTCGATGGTCTCCAGGCCGTCCTTCACCAGACGGTCGAGACCCCGCTTTCCCTCCGGGGACACGGCCGACGTGGGCTGGCCACCATCACCGAACCAGAACTGCTGCAGCCATGGCTCTCGCTCAAGCGAGGCATCCGCGATCTGGTCGAGCTCGTCTTCCATGCGAGCCGTGTAGGCGTAGTCGACGAGGTCCTCGAAGTGCTCCTCGAGGAGCTTCACGACCGCGAACGCCGTCCACGACGGGACCAGGGCCGTGCCCTTCTTCCAGACGTAGCCGCGGTCCTGGATGACCTGCATGATCGAGGCGTAGGTCGACGGCCGGCCGATGCCCAGCTCCTCCAGCCGCTTGACCAGAGACGCCTCGGTGTAGCGGGCCGGGGGCGACGTCGTGTGGCCGTGGCCCTCGACCTCAGCGTCGTCGAGGCGCTGGCCCTCGCGCAGTGGGGGCAACAGGCTCTCGCGGTCGTCGAGCTGGGCCTCGGGGTCGTCGGCTCCCTCCACGTAGGCCCGCATGTAGCCCGGGAAGGTGATGGTTCGCCCCGAGGCCGACCACTCGGTGGGCGTCGGTGCCTGCACCCCGGCCTCGACCGCATCGGCCACGAGGCGCACCGACAGGCTCCGACCCCGCGCGTCGGCCATCTGGCAGGCCATGGTGCGCTTCCACACCAGGTCGTAGAGGGCCAGGGCATCGCCACGCAGCTCGCCGCGCAGCGACTCAGGGGTGCGGAACGCCTCGCCCGCGGGGCGGATCGCCTCGTGGGCCTCCTGGGCATTCTTCACCTTGCGGGCGTACGCCCGGGGCCCGTCGGGCAGGTACTCGCGGCCGTAGAGCATCTCGATCTGGGACCGTGCGGCGCGCACCGCGGTCTCCGACAGCGACGTCGAGTCCGTCCGCATGTAGGTGATGTAGCCGCCCTGGTAGAGCTGCTGGGCGACGCGCATCACCTGCGCCGCCGACATCCGCAGCTTGCGACCCCCCTCCTGCTGCAGGGTCGACGTCATGAACGGAGCCTTGGGCCTGGAGGTGAACGGCTTCTCCTCGACGCTGCTCACGGTGAACGTGGCCCCGTCGAGGCCGTCCTTGAGCGCCGTCGCCCGGGTCTCGTCGAGGACGATCACCGGCCCTCGGCTGGCCGCCCCGGTGGCGTCGAAGTCACGGCCCTGGGCGACCCGCTCGTCGCCCACCCGGACCAGCCCCGCAGTGAATGCGGGGTCACCGGAATCGGCGGACGTGAACGCGGCGGTCAGGTCCCAGTAGTCGGCGGAACGGAACGCCATGCGCTCTCGTTCGCGCTGCACCACCAGGCGCACCGCTGGGCTCTGCACCCGGCCGGCCGACAGCCCCTGGTTCACCTTGCGCCACAGCACGCTCGACACCGGGTAGCCGAACAGGCGGTCGACTATGCGCCGCGACTCCTGGGCGTTGACCAGCCCCATGTCGATGTCGCGCCACTCCTCCACAGCACGCTCGATGGCCGGGCGGGTGATCTCGTGGAACACCATCCGCTTGACGGGAATGCGCGGCTTGAGCTCCTCGAGCAGGTGCCAGCTGATGGCCTCGCCCTCCCGATCCTCGTCGGTCGCGAGATAGAGCTCATCCGCGTCCTTCAGCAGTGACTTGAGCCTCCGGATCACGTCCTTCTTGCCGGCATTCACCTCGTAGGTCGGGGTGAAGCCGTGGTCGACATCGACGCCGAGGCCTCGGGCCGGGAGATCACGAATGTGGCCGATCGACGATTCCACGACGAAGTCGTCGCCGAGGATCCCCTCGATGGTGCGCGCCTTGGCGGGCGACTCCACGATTACCAGTGACCGGGCCATGCGCGGGGAAGGGTATGGGTCGTCGCCGTCACCGTGTCAAGAACCGCGCCCGACCGAGCCAACCCGCGAGGTTGCCACGGGAGGTCCAGAGGACGGTCGGAGGCCACCGACGAGGCTGTCGGCTACACACTCACCCATGCCCGAACCGCGTCCTCACCGTGAGGAGATCGTGGTCGGAACCCCAGCAACGGTCCGGCGCCGTCACGAGGCGAGGCTGGTCGCTCTCTTCGTCGTGGCTGCGCTGCCGCTGGCCCTGATCCTGTGGCTGATCCTCGACAGCCTGGCCGTCGCCGGCCTCTTCGTCGTGGCCTGGACGTTGTTCTTCTGGTTCGGGATGCGGCGGCGCCACTCGCCGGTGCTCCGCCTGACGGCCGACGGGTTGTCCTACGAGCCGGGCCAGTTCCAGGTCCGCTGCGGCTGGGCCGACATCGACGCTCTCGGTCCCGTCGACCTGCCCGACGGCCGCGTCGAGGCGCTGGTGCTGGACGAGGGCCACCTCCACTGGGCCGTCGATCACGCCACCCGACGCAAGGTCGAAGCCCGGGGCTGGGACCGGATCGTGCCCATCGGCTCCTTCGAGCCGGAGTGGGAGTGGGGCCAGATCGGCCGCGCCTTTCGACAGTGGGCCCCGTGGGTCTTCGACCTCCCTGCCCCCGACGACCAGCTCCCGTGATCCCGGCTGCGAACGGTCAGTCGTCGGTGGAGGGGCGACGACGCGAGGCCTTGCGCTCGGATCGCTGGCGCTTGCCGACCAGGCGACGCTCGACGCTGCCCCGCGACGGACGGGTCGGGCGACGCCGACGAGGCGGCATCATGGCGTCCAGCAAGGACTGGGCCAGGCGCTGACGGGCCAGCTCGCGGTTGCGGGACTGACTGCGCTCGTCGTCAGCGACCACCCTCACGACCGAACCGAGCTGGTCAGACACACGGCGCTTCTGAGCGGCGCTCAAGACCGACGAGCGGGCCACATCGAAGCGCAGCTCGACGCGGGTGCTCGCCTTGTTGGCGTGCTGGCCGCCGGGTCCGCCCGAAGTGGTGAAGGTCTCGGTCAGCTCCCAACCCGGCAGGGTCAACCGCCCAGGGATCACCAGGTCGTCGGAGGCCACACCACATCGTCGCACCCGCCACCCTCCGAACTGGTGAAGATCTGACCGGCCCTGGCCGGCGGGATCTACACCAGTTCGGCCACCGCCTCGACGGCGGATAGTCGGTACGGTGCCGCGACATGGACTTCGCCCTCTCCCCCACCTGCGAGCGCCTGCGTGGCGAGCTGCTCGACTTCATGGACGACCACGTCGAGCCGGCCGAGACGACCTTCGCCGCCCAGCTGGCCGAAGGCGGCGATCCCCACGGTCACCCGCCGGTGATGGAGGAGCTGAAGGCCGAGGCCCGGCGCCGGGGGCTCTGGAACCTGTTCCTGCCCCACAAGACGGAATGGACCGAGGGCCTGTCCAACTCTGACTACGCGCCGCTGGCGGAGATCATGGGCCGCTCCGGCATCGCATCGGAGGCGTGCAACTGCTCAGCGCCCGACACCGGGAACATGGAGGTGCTGACCATGTTCGGCACCGACGAGCAGAAGGAGCAGTGGTTGCAGCCGCTTCTGGAGGGCGAGATCCGCTCCGCCTTCGCCATGACCGAGCCCCGAGTGGCCTCCAGCGACGCCACCAACATCGAGTGCCGCATCGAGCGCGACGGAGACGACTACGTCATCAACGGACGCAAGTGGTGGATCTCAGGAGCGATGTCGTCGCGCTGCCGGGTCCTGATCCTGATGGGCAAGACAGACCCCGGTGCCCCTCGGCACCTGCAGCAGAGCCAGATCCTCGTACCCGTCGACACGCCCGGGGTCACCGTCGAGCGCAACCTGACGGTGTTCGGCTACGTCGACACCGAGGGCCACGCCGAGATCGCCCTCGACGACGTGCGGGTGCCAGCCACAAGCCTCATCGGCGAAGAGGGTGGCGGGTTCGGCATCGCCCAGGCCCGCCTCGGCCCCGGGCGCATCCACCACTGCATGCGCTGCATCGGCGCCGCCGAACGGGCCCTCGCCCTGATGTGCGAGCGGGTGCAGGCGCGCGTCGCCTTCGGGCGCCCCCTCGCCGAGCAGGGCGTGATCCGGGAGTGGATCGCGGATTCCCGCATCGACATCGAGCAGGCTCGCCTGCTCACGATGAAGGCGGCCTGGCTCATGGACACCGTCGGCAACAAGGGCGCAGCCACCGAGATCTCGGCCATCAAGGTCGTCGTGCCGAACATGGCCCTGCGGGTCATCGACCGGGCCATCCAGGCCCACGGTGCCATGGGGGTCGGCCCCGACACCGTCCTGCCCCGTCTCTACGCCGGCATCCGCACGCTGCGCCTCGCCGACGGTCCCGACGAGGTCCACCGCCGCCAGGTGGCCAAGCGCGAGCTGGCTGTCCACCCCTCCGGGTGACCGCGGCGCGTCGAGGCCGCGCCGGTCGGCCCCGACGGCGCCGCCTGGGGCAGCGGGCTCGCCGGGTCCTTGCCGGCGTGCTGGTGGCCTTCTCCGGTGCCTTGCTGCTGCGTCCGATCCTGCTGCTCGGGGCCGCCCTCGGCGACGGCGACGGCGACGGTCTGGGCGTGGCTCTGGTCGCCGCCGTGTACCACGTCGCCATCTTCGTGCTGGCCCTGTCCCTGCTACGCCGAGCCAGCCGAGCTCGCTGAGGTTAGAGAGCGTCAGGAGGCGGAGCCGCAGCCGCCGCGTACAGGGCGGCCCACACCCGCGTCCCCGTCGACCCCGACGTGATGTCGTACTCGTCGGACAGTGTGCGGATCAGCGGGAGGCCGAGCCCGCGCTCGACGGTGAGGCGAGACGGGTCGGTGACCGACGGAAGGGCATCGAGGGCCTCGGGGTCGAACCCGTTGCCTCGGTCCTCGACCACGACCTCGACGCGCGAGGCGCCCAACCGGCACTCGACCCTCATCGCCACGGCCCGGTCGCGGTCGGTCCCGTCGGCATCCGGCCCGTCCGCGTCGTTGCTCGACGCCCGATCACGCATGGCCTCGATGGCGTTGGTGCAGGCCTCCGAGACGATCAGCCGCAGGTCGTCGACTCGTTCGTCGTCGAGCAACGGGTCGATGCGAGCGGTGCCGGCCACCACCATGCGGGCGAGGGCGAGGTACTCGGGAAGGGCCGGGACCTCGAGGCGTACGACGTCGACCTTCACGCTGGAGCAGGACCATCCCTGTGCCGGCCGGCGGATCGGTCACCTCGCAACGCCGTTCGCCCGAGCTCTCAGGCGGCCGCAGTGGCCTCGTCGACCGACCGGTGGATGGCGAACACCTTGGTGAGGCCGGTGATCTCGAACACCTTCAGGATGCGGGGACCGGTGCAGACGAGGGCGAGGTCACCATCGTTGGTGCGGACCCGCTTGAGCGCACCCACGAGCACGCCGAGGCCCGTCGAGTCGATGAAGTCCACCTTCTCGAGGTCGACGACGATGCGGGTGCGGCCCTCCCCGACCAGGCCCACGAGCCGCTCCCGCAGGCGAGGGGCGGTGGCCACGTCGACCTCGCCCGACACCGCCAGCACCGACCACCCGTCGCGCTCGGAGAGCTCCAACCCCAGTTCGATCACGTCAGGCTCCTCAACGCCGGGCCTCTCCTGATGCAAGACGGGGCCAAGGTACACCGTGGAGGTGCCCGCTCCTGCTCGACAGGGGTGTAGTTACGACGATGTCGTTACGCTGTCGCCTACTGACCGGGCCCGGCCTCTTCGAGCCCGGTCGGCTGCGAGGCCATGACCCTGCTCACCGATGCAACCACCGACTTCCTCGTCGAGGTCCTCGAGCGGCGCGCCGAGGGACTGGTGCACCTCGAGACGCTGCCCGCTCGCCCCGCCAGGGAGGCCATCCTCGACCCTCGGTTGCCCGAGCGGGTTCGGTCCCACCTGCCCGACCACGCCCTCTGGTCTCATCAGGTCGAAGCCATCGAAGCCGCCCGTGATGGACGACACGTGGCGGTCGCCACGGGCACCGCCTCGGGCAAGTCGCTCTGCTTCCAGATCCCCATCGCCGAGGCGGTCACCGAACCGATCCGCACCGGCACCGCCCTGGTGATCGGCCCCACCAAGGCCTTGGCCCAGGACCAGCTGCGGGCCTTCGGAGCCCTGGGCGTCGGCGGTCTGGTGGCCGCCACCTACGACGGCGACGCCTCCCCCGAGCAGCGGACGTGGGCCCGGGCCCATGCCAACGTCATCCTCACCAATCCCGAGATGTTGCACTGCGGCCTGCTGCCCCACCACGACCGGTGGGCAACGTTCCTCCACCGTCTCCGCTACGTCGTGGTCGACGAGCTGCACACCTTCCGGGGCGTGTTCGGCAGCCACCTCGCGCACGTGCTGCGCCGGCTCCGTCGCCTCTGCACCCGCTACGGGTCCGATCCCACCTTCGTGTTCGCCTCGGCCACCATCGGTGAGCCGGCGACGCTGGCCGAGGCGCTGTGCGGGTCGCCGGTCCAGGCCGTCACCGACGACGGGTCACCCCGGGGCGAGCGGGTCGTGGCCCTCTGGAACCCTCCGCTGCTCGACCCGGCCACCGGCGCCCGGGTCTCGGCTCACCGGGTGACGGCGACCCTCCTCGCCGACCTCGTCGGCGCCGGCCATCGCACCATCGCCTTCTGTCGCAGCCGGCGAGGCACCGAGGTGGTGGCGGCCGAGGCCCGATCCCGCCTTCCCGCCGACCTGGTAGACGCCGTGAGGCCCTACCGCGGCGGCTACCTGGCCTCGGAGCGACGGGAGATCGAGGCCGAGCTGTTCGGCGGGCGCCTCCGCGGCGTCGTGGCCACCTCTGCCCTCGAACTGGGGGTCGACGTCGGGGGTCTCGATGCCTGCATCCTCGATGGCTTCCCCGGCACCATCGCCTCGCTGTGGCAGCAGGCCGGGCGGGCCGGTCGCTCCCAGCAGCGGTCACTCGCCGTGCTCGTCGCCGGCGACGATGCCCTCGACCAGTACCTCATGGCCCACCCCAACGAGGTGTTCACCCGCCCCCCTGAGCCGGCGGTGGTCAACCCGTCGAACCCCTTCGTGCTCGACGCCCACCTCGCCTGCGCGGCCTACGAGACGCCGCTGTCGGCGGGCGACGAGCGGTGGTGGGGCGACGACCTCGACGAGGGGGTGCGGCGCCTCGTGCATGCCGACCGGCTGCGGATCAGGGGTGCAGCGCGCCTGCGGGGCCTGCCCGACGACGGGCCGCGCGCGGTGTGGGCGACCCGGGGCTACCCGTCGTTCGGCGTCGGCCTCCGCAGCGGTGGGGGGCGAGAGGTCCGCATCGTCACCGGCGACGGCTCTCTCGTGGGCACCGTCGACGAAGGCCGGGCGCCCGAGGTCGTCCACCCCGGCGCCGTCTATCTCCACCAGGGGGCGGCCTTCGCCGTGACCCGCCTCGACCTCGACGATGCGGCGGCCTGGGTCGAGCCGAACGACGGACGGACCGCCACCCAGGCCCGGTCGGCTGTGCAGATCCGGGTGCTAGCCGAGGAGCGCTCACGCCCCGTGGGCCGGGTCCGCCTCGCCCTGGGGTCAGTCGAGGTCATCTCGCAGGTGACCGGCTACCAGCGCCGAGATGTAGCGAGCGGCGAGGCGCTGGGCACCGTCGAGCTCGACCTGCCGCCCACCCGCCTGGTGACCCGGGCCTTCTGGTACTGCGTCGACACCGGGCTGCTGCGCCGGGCCGGACTGGGGGCGCCAGCCTGGCCCGGCACCCTGCACGCAGCAGAGCACACCGCCATCGGGATGCTGCCCCTCTTCACCATCTGCGACCGCTGGGACGTGGGCGGGGTCTCGACGCCCTGGGCGGCCGACATCGGCGGCCCGGCGATCTTCGTCTACGACGGCTATCCGGGTGGGGCCGGCATCGCCGAGCTCGGCTACGAGGCCGGCCCCCGCCACCTGGCGGCCACACTCGAGATGCTGCGCCGGTGCCCGTGTGCGTCCGGCTGCCCGTCGTGTGTGCAGTCACCCAAGTGCGGCAACCTCAACGAGCCCCTCGACAAGGCCGGAGCAATCGCCCTCCTCGAAGCCGTCAAGATCCCGATCGGGTCTCGTCACTCGCTCGCTGGCGCAGGAGCCGATGGCGTCGACCAACCTGAGCCCGGCGCAGCCGTTGGGGGTCTGGGGGTCTCCCCCAGGAGTGCGGAGCCGATCCAGCTTGCTGGTCGGCGAGCAAGGCAGCGTCGCCGAAGGCGACCCGATCAGCTCGTCGGAACGGAGCGAGCGAGTGACGACGAAACCCTCAGCGCTCGACCCGCATGGCGGCTGATGCCCTGATCTCGACGTCGGGGAGCAGGGGACCGACGACGGCGACGTCGGTGCGACTGGGGCAGGCGACCTCGACGCGCAACGTGGCGCCCACCTCAGCCGGACGGTCGACAACCGTCCGGCACCCATCCCGACCGGTGCCGGCCACGGCCTGAGCGGCGGCGCCCGGGCGCCCGTCGACCGCCGCCGCCCGGGCGCCCTCCCGGGCGGCGTGGACGGCACCGACGTGATCGGCGACGACGAGTGCCACCTGGACCACCAGGAGCAGCCCGATCATCAGGACGGGCAGGGCCAAGGCCATCTCTACGGTGGCCTGGCCGCGCTGGACCCGGCGGAGTGGCCGCGGCGCCCTTGGAGACGAGGCGCCGGGGGTCAGAGCCGGCTCTTGAGCTCGTCGAAGACGGCGTCGAACAGCTCGCCGATCCGCCCTGAGCTCGTAGCCCAGGTGACGAGGGCGATGGCGACCACCGCCGCGCCCAGCAGCACCAGGGCGTACTCGGCGGTGGCCTGGCCGTCGTCGGCGCGACGAAGGAGCTGGCGCCGCAGGCGGGTCAACGAGACGTGGACCGCGGCGAGGATGGAGATGGTGGGACGGGTGAGCAAGGGGACCTCCGACAGGAGTGGGCAGGAGGGATCGGCGCGTTGACGCACATCGTCTCCGGCAGGTGGTGATGCGACGGCCCCGGGGGCCGCGGACCGGCGGCAGCAGCCGCGAGTGACCTCAGCCCTGGAGCTGGCCGAGGGCAGAGATGATCGGAGGGAAGACGGTGAGCAGGACGAAGGCGGGGAGCGTGCAGCAGACAAGCGGGAAGAGCATCCGGACCGGGACCTGCCGGGCTCGAGCCTCGGCGATGCGTCGGCGGGTGGCCCGCTGCTCGTCGGCCAATCGGGCGAGGGGCTCGACCACGGGCGCCCCGTCGCAGTGGGCGGCGACGAGCACGCTGAGGAGAGGACGGATGGCCGGGCTCGCATCGGCCACCCGGTTCAGGGCGTCACCGAGCGGCTCCCCATGGCGGAAGCGACGTTCGGCCGCCACCAGCTCAGGGCCGACCGGCGCCGGTGCTCTTGGCCCGACGACGGCGAGCCCGAGGGGGACGGTGAGGCCACCGGCCAGGGCCAGGGCGAACAGGTCGACGGTGTCGGGGACAGCGTCGGCCCAGGCGTCGGTCGCGGCACGGGCCGACCGTCGACGAGTCAGGCGAGGCAGGAGCGCACCAGCAGCGATGGGCAACAGGGCCAGGATGGGCGAAATGGGCAACAGGATCGCCACGCCGACGCATGCCGCGCCGAGGGCCCGGTCGACGTCGGGATCTGGGGGGAGGCCCAGCGCCCCGCGCAGGACCCGTCCCGCCCTCGTGAGCGGGCCGATTCGTACCCTGCCGAATCGCGCCGACGACCCCAGCCGGCGAGTCGGGCGTGGCCGGTGGCCCCACATGGCCGCGGCGATCAGGACAGCCCACGAGCAGCCGAGCACGGTGGCAGGTTCCATGTCAGCGGTATCCGGCCACGATGCGCTGCATCCACCACGCGCCGGCGCAGTCGAGGGCGGCGGCGGTGACGACGCAGGCCAGGCCGAGAGGAGTGGCCAGCAGGGTGTGAGCTACTTCGGGGTCCGCCGCCGAGCCGAGGACGGCAAAGGCGATCGGGAGGCCGATCAGCACCGCAGCCGAGGCCCGGGCCTGGCTGGCCAGGGCCCTGGTCTCCTCAGCGACGGCGCCCCGAGCCCGCAGCGTCGCCGCGACCGCGTCGATGGCTCGGGACCGGGCCCCACCAGCGAGAGAGGCGACCTCCAGGGCGCCGACGGCCAGGCGCACCGCGGGTCGGGGATGGGCGGTCTCCCATCTCCTGAGGGCGGAGCCCAGGTCGAGGCCGCCGCCGACGCGGGCCGTCACCGCTCTCAGCGCTTCGGCGTGGACGCCGCCGACGACCTCGGCCGCGTGGCCCAGGGCTGGGACCAGGTCGAGACCTCCCCGCACGCTGCGAGCGACGTGTTCGAGCAGAAGCGGGAGCCCGGCGTCGGCGAGCCGGGCACCGCGTCCTCGCGCCGACCGCAGACCTATCGCGCCGCCAGCCATGACGACGCCAGCCACGACCATCGCCCCGGCCACCTCGCCCCGCAACCATCCCAGGACAGCAGCACCGGCAACGGCGGCCGTCGCCCTCGCCGCCCACCGGGCCGGATCGCCGTCGACGCCGGCGTCGCGTAGAGAGGCAGCCCACCAGGCGTTCGGACCCGTGGTCAGCCTCGCACCCTCCCGACTCGTCGAGCCCGGGGCCACCGCGAGGTTCGACCTGGGCGAGCCGCCCTGAGGCGGGCCACCCCGGCGGGTGCGCTCGCCTTCACGACGGGCGTCAGTCGCCCTTTCGCGCCGACCGCACTCGGCGAACACGGCGGCCAGACCCAGACCGAGGGAGGCGAGCAGTGCGGCTGAGCTCACGGGGCCCCGTCCGATCTCGACGGCGTCCGCGATGGGCGCTCTGGTGATCCCTGGACGACCTCGGCATCAGCGAGGCGCCGGGTGCGGGGCGAGGCAGCCGGATCGGGGGCGACCTCGGCAACCGCCACGACGCGCCGGGCGCCGCTGCCCTGCCGGGCGACGTGGACCACGAGGTCGACGGCGCTGGCGATCTGCTCGCGAACCGCCACGAGGGGCAGGTCCGCACCCATGAGCACCATCGTCTCCAGTCGTCGCAGCGCATCGTCGGGGCCGTTGGCGTGACACGTGCTCAGCGACCCGTCGTGGCCGGTGTTCATGGCCTGGAGCATGTCGAGGGCCTCCGCACCTCGGACCTCGCCGACGACTATGCGGTCCGGTCTCATGCGCAGGGCCGCTCGCACGAGGTCGCGGATGGTGACCGCGCCCGTGCCCTCCACAGAGGCCGGCCGAGACTCGAGGCGCACGACGTGCTCGCCGGGCAGCCGCAGCTCCGCTGCGTCCTCGACGGTGACGACCCGCTCGTTTTCAGGGATGCCCCCGGCCAGGGCGTTGAGCAGCGTCGTCTTGCCGGCACCGGCACCGCCGCTGACGAGGATCTGGCGTCGATCGGCGACGGCCTCACGAAGCAGGGCGGCGACCGGCGCAGCGGCCAGTTCGTCGAGGGGCAGGGCCCGGGCCCCGAAGCGACGAATGGTGATGCAGGGCCCGTCGACCGCGAGAGGTGGGACCACGACGTGGATGCGCGACCCGTCAGTCAAGCGGGCGTCGGCCACGGGGCTGCTGCGGTCGGCGCGGGCACCGACCGGTGCCAGCACCCGCACCACGAGCTGATCCACGGTGTGTCGATCGAGGACCACGCCGCTGCGCTCGAGGGCACCTAGCCGCTCGACCCACACCGGACCGGGCCCGTTGACCATGACCTCGCTGACGGTCGGGTCAGCGAGGAGAGGCTCCAGGACGCCGAGGCCCGTAGCCCGAGCACGCACCAAGGTGGCGACGCCCGCCGCGTCCGCAGGAGAGAGGACCGGCGCGACGTCTCGCACAAGGGCTTCGAGCGCTCCGTCGGCCAAGGCGTCGTCGATTGACGAGGCGGCCAGCACGTTGTCGTAGACAAGTTGCTCGATCGCGCTCACGTCACAGACCGGCGCCCGGACCGGCGGTTCGCACCGGTCGAGCTCGATGAGTCGCCGGAGCTGCTCGCCGTCACCGCGCCACCGGGGCCGACGGGTCTGGTCGGTCCGCGACCTCACGCCGCCAGCCGCAGCGGTCGCTCGAGAGCCCGGGGCAACCGGCGAGCCAGCAGCCCGGCGTCGACGGCGCGGGCCACGGCCGGATCGAGTGGGATCTCGGCCACGACGGGAGCGCCGACCACGCTCTCGACGTCGGCCCGATCGAGGGAGCGGCCGGGCTCGGTGATGAGCACCACCCCCGAGGGTCGGACCGGCGGGTTGGCCGCTCGCCGCAGGGTCAGGTAGCAGGCTCGAGCGACCAGCAGCGAGCGCGACGCCTCGGCCAGCAGCGACAAGCAGGGACTGTCGACGTCGACCACGCCGGCGTCGACGATGACGGGGCGGTGGTCAGCGGCCAACAGGCGGGCGAGCACCTCGTGACGTTCGACGGGCCCGGGTCGTCCCCGCCCCCGCGGCAACAACGACAGATCGCGTCCGACCGACAGCTCGAGGCGGGCGAGGGCATCGCCGGCCACATCGGGCCCGGCGCGGGTCCACCCCGACAGACCGGGGTCGTTGGGGTCGGGCAGGCCGAGGGCGGCGGGCAGGTCGCCGGCGAGGTCGACGAGCAGGGCGCCGCCGTCGGCGGCGCGGGCGAGGGTGGATGCGAGCGCAGCCGACACGACTGTGGTGCCGACGCCACCCTTCACCGACCAGCAGGTGATGAGCACAGGGCCTCCCGGGCGCGGAGAAACAGGGGTCTCAGCGGGGGAAGCGAGGCCCCCACCTTCCCCCGCGGCGCGCCACGGTCAAACCTCTCGCGCCCGTCGATGCCGGAACCCTGACCCGATCACCGACAGGCACCGGCCGCCTGCGGCGTCAGATCAGACGGCGCGCAGCTTCTTGAAAGCCAAGCCTCCGAGGACAGCGACGACGGCGAGGATCAGCAGCTTCTTGGCCATCGACGCACCGTAGCCCCACGGCGCCGTCCCGTCAGTCGGCGACGCCCTGGACGGCGACGACCGATGCGTCAGGAGGACGGCTCACACGAGGCAGTGCCGTACGGTCGTCGCGATGGAGCTGGTCCTGATCCGACACGGAGAGCCGGAGTGGGTCGTCCACGGCCGCAACCGCAACGACCCCCGCCTCACGACTCGGGGACGTGCTCAGGCCCTCCAGCTCGCGGGGCGTCTGGCCGACCCCACCCAGGAGCCGGTGAACGGCCGGATCGACCACCTGGTGGTCTCCCCTGCCCGCCGCGCCGCGGAGACCGCGCATCCCATCGCCGAGGCCCTAGGCCACGCGGCGGTGACCCACGACTGGCTCCTCGAGCTCCAGATGCCCGACTCGTGGGACGACCAGCCCATCGAGGTGGCCCAGGAGGCCTTCGCCCAACAGCGAGGCCGACCCCGCCACGAGTGGTGGGACGGTCTGGATGGCGCCGAGCGGGTGTCGGACTTCCACGACCGTGTGTCAGGCGGCCTCGACCAGGTGCTAGCCGGTTGGGGTGTCCGAGCGACCGACGATCCGAGCCTCTGGGAGATCGACGACCGCGCCCCGCAGCGAGTCGTGGCGGTGGCTCACGGCGGCACCAACAGCACCCTCGTCGCCCACCTGATCGGCGTGCCCAAGGAGCCGTGGGACTGGGAGCGCTTCCACATGGGCCACGCATCGGTCGCCGTACTGCGAACCCAACCGATCGCCGGCGCCGCCATCTGGTCGCTGTGCGCCCTGGGCGACGCTGCCCACCTCGACATCGGAGACCGCACCGCCTGACATCAAGACGTCCCGGCGACGATCGTTGCCGCTCGGGACGATCCGTCAGCCGGGGCGAGGATCGAGGTGGTTCAGACGGCGAGGAGGTCGCGGGCGCCGGTGTCTGAGGAAGGGTGTCGTAGCTTCGACATGGCCCGGGCTTCGATCTGGCGGATGCGCTCACGGGTGAGGTTGAAGTGCTCGCCGACCTCTTCGAGCGTGCGGGGCTCACCCCGATCGAGGCCGAAGCGCAACTTCAGGATCTCCCGCTCGCGGTCGTCGAGGGGCGCCAGGAGACGGTTGATCTCCTCTGGCAGCAACGCCGTGGCCGCCACCTCGAAGGGGGACTCGGCGGAACGGTCCTCGACCACATCGCCCAACTCGGCGTCGCCGTCCTCACGCAGCGGCTCGGACAACGACAGCGGCTCGGCGGCGAAGCGCAGCGCCTCGGTGACCTTCTCCTCAGGCATCTCGACCTCGGCCGACAGCTCGGCGAGGGTGGCCGGGCGGCCCATCTTGAGCTCGAGGCGGGCCCGGGCCTTCTGCAGGCGGGCCAGCGTGTCGCCGGCATGGACCGGCAGGCGGATGGTGCGACCGGTGTTGGCGATGCCTCGGGTGATGGCCTGGCGGATCCACCAGGTGGCGTAGGTGGAGAACTTGAAGCCCTTGCGCCAGTCGAACTTCTCGACGGCGTGCATCAGGCCGAGGTTGCCCTCCTGGATCAGGTCGAGGAGAGGCAAGCCGGAGGCCTGGTACTTCTTGGCGATGGACACGACCAGGCGCAGGTTGGACTGCACGAAGGTGCGCTCGGCCTGCTCGCCGTCGCGGGCGGTGCGGCGCAGCTCGCGCCGGCGGGCCGGGGTCACCTTGTCGCCAGACTCCAACGCAGCCCGGGCTTCGGTGCCAGCTTCGATGGCCTGGGCCAACCGAACCTCGTCGTCCTTGGTGAGCAGGGGGTACTGCCCGATGTCGGTGAGGTAGAGGCGGACCAGGTCCTCCTCGTCGCGCTCGACGCGCTCCTTGGCCAAGATCGTCATCCTCTGCTGGTGGTTGGTGGCGGGTGGGAAACCGTGGACGCCTCTGCCGCGCCCGCGACCGGGGGGAATCCCGGACACGGCACACCGGGGTGCACACCGCACCGGCCAGGCTCTCTGCCTGACCACGATACCGGCCCGGTCAAGACCCTCCCCACCCCGGATCAGATTGCACCACCGAGCGCGCGAGGGCGGGGACGGAGGGTCGGGGTCGGAACAAGGGCAGCTGCCGGCGGACCGGGCTCGTCTGGGCTCAGCTCGGCCCGGACGGGGGGCCCGGAGCCAGGAGCCCGCCGCCGGCCACGACGGCAGCTTCGGTTGCCCCGGCGGCGTCGGCTGCGGTTCGAACCGCGGCTGCTCCGCCCAGGTCGACGGCAAGCTGGAGCAGCCCCTGGCCGTCGTGCCAGAGGTCGACCAGGTCGAGGTGGGCATGGCCCAAGGTGCGGGCCAGGCTGCGGTCGGCGACCGCCGGCCGGCGGGCCTCGGTCCTCCAGGCCACGAGCAGGCGGGGCACGAGAACCCGGTGCAGACCAGCCAGCCGTTCGATGCTTCGCTCAGCGGCGGCGAGCTCGGCGAGGCCCTCGACGGCTTCAGCAGACGGAGCCGCGACCCACCGATCGGGGTCGATGCTTGCGGGCCTCGGGAGGTGGTGGCGCAGAGCACCGGCGTGCTCGCCGAGCACTCGTGAGAGCTCGGCCAAGTGGATGCGGACCGCAGCCTCGGGGGCGGAGGGCACCCACGCTCCCGTGACCTCGAAGAGTCGCTCCACCCACCAGATCCACGCCCCTAGCGCGGCGCCCCGACCAACCATCCCAGCCGGCCGGGTCGGCCCGCTCGGGCCGGGGGACGGATGCGGCGGGTCGTCGGCCATGGCCGCCCCAGCGTAGGTGCGACGCCCTCTGGCGCTGCGCCCGTACCGGGGGTGGCGAGCGCCGTGGTCAGCCGCGGAAGGCGTTGGTGATGGGGAGGCGGCGATCCTTGCCGAAGGCCTTGTCGGTGACACGAGGGCCGGGCGGGGACTGGCGACGCTTGTACTCGGCGGTGTCGACCAGGCGGGTGACGCGGCCGACGACCTCGGCGTCATGGCCGGCGGCGACGATCTCGCCTGCGGTCTGGTCGAGCTCGATGTAGGCGTGGAGGATCGGGTCGAGCACGTCGTAGGGCGGCAGGCTCTCGTCGTCGCGCTGGTCGGGCCGCAGCTCGGCCGAGGGAGCCTTGGCGATGACGCCCTCGGGGATCAGGTCGTGACCGGCTCGCTCGTTGCGACGGCGGGCCAACTGGAACACCCGGGTCTTGAGCACGTCCTTGATGAGTGCGTAACCGCCGACTGTGTCGCCGTACAGGGTGGCGTAGCCGACCGCCGCCTCGCTCTTGTTGCCGGTGCTGAGAACGAGCCAGCCCATCTTGTTGGACAGGGCCATGAGCAGCTGGCCGCGGATGCGCGATTGGATGTTCTCCTCGGTCGTGTCCGGCTCGTGACCGGCGAAGGAGGGGGCGAGCATTTCGAGCAGCGAGACATGGGCCGGCTCGATGGCGATGGTGCGGTGGTCGATGCCGAGGTTGGCAGCCAGCTTTTCGGCGTCGCTCAGCGAGTGATCGCTGGAGTAGCGCGAGGGCATGGCCACGGTGTGCACCCGCTCGGGGCCGATGGCGTCGACGGCCAGCACCGCCACGACCGAGGAGTCGATGCCGCCCGACAGGCCGATCACCACCTCCGAGAACCCGTTCTTGTCCACATAGGAGCGGGTGCCGAGCACCAGCGCGTCCCAGACCTCGTCGTCAGGGTGGCCCCACTCGGGGATCGCAGCGATGGGCCCGTCGGGATGGGCGGGCGGCGCTCCGGCCAACACCGTCGTGGGCGTGACCTCCACGAGGGGGAGCTGCTCGTCGACGGGGCGGCCGCGAGGGTCGAGGAGGCGCTTGCGGTACACCGATCCGACCTCGACGTCGACGATCATCACGTCGGTGACGAACTGTCGGGACCGGGCCAGCAGGGTGCCGTCGGCGGCGAAGGCCATCGAGCCGCCGTCGAAGACCAGCTCGTCTTGACCGCCGACCTGGTTGACGTAGACGAGCGCAACGCTGGCATCGGCCGCGCGGGTGGAGAGCATCCGCTCGCGCCGGCCCAGTTTCCCCTCCGCGAACGGCGAGGCATTGATGTTGATGACGACCTCGGCCCCGCTGTCGGCCTGGTCGGCGATGGGGCCAGCCGGGTTCCACGCGTCCTCGCAGATCGAGACGCCCACAGGCACGCCGCGGACCGCGTACAGGGCCTCGGGCTCACGGCCCCGGGCGAAGTAGCGCAGCTCGTCGAAGACGGCGTAGTTGGGCAGCTCGCACTTGCGGTAGATGCCGTGGATCCGGCCCCCGGCGCACACGGCGGCCGCGTTGTGCAGGTCGCGAGCCAGGTCGACGAAGCCGACCACCGCCACGCAGTCGCCGGTCGCCTCGGCCACGGAGTGCAGGGCGTCGATGCCGGCGGCGACGAAGCCCGGTTTCAGCAGCAGGTCCTCGGGCGGGTAGCCGGTGACGGCCAGCTCAGGGAAGGCGGCGATGTCAGCGGCAGCGTCGACGGCCGCGCGGTAGGCGGCGAGGATGCGCTCCACGTTGCCGTCGAGGTCGCCCACCCAGGTGTCGATCTGACAGGCGGCGATGCGCAGGCGACCCACCACTCCAGGGTACCGACCAACCTGCATCCGGTGCCGTAGGCCGTTCGTAGGCATCAGAATCAACCGATCATCCCCGACGTCGGCCACTCCACTGTCGCCTCGGTGATCCGCGCCTCGGCCGATCCGGGGCGGGCCGGGCGGACCGTGTCACGCCTGGGCCCGTCGCCGCTCGCCCGGCTCGACGAGGATCCGGCCCTGGCCGCAGCGGTGGTCGCGGTGGCCGCGGCGAGCGGGTGGGTGGGCCGGCTCCTGGCCAGCGACCCCACCTCCATCGACGTGCTCGCCGATCTCGACCGCCGTCGGACCCTCGTCGCCGGTGATGCCGCAGCCTTGACCCGATGGCGACGACTGGAGGTCCTTCGCATAGCGGCTAGGGACCTGACCGGGATCGACCCCCTGGAGGCAACGATGGCTGCGCTCTCGGCCATGGCTGCCTCGGTCCTGGACGCGGCGCTGGGTCTGGTCGGGTCTACCGGCCTGGCTGTGGTCGCCATGGGCAAGGCCGGGGCCAACGAGCTGAACTACTCCTCCGATGTCGATGTTGTGGTCGTCGGTCGGGACGGGGCCGAGGCTGAGGAGGAGGCGGCTCGCCGGTGCCTCGGCGTCGCCCGATCCGCCCTGCGCATCGATGCCGCCCTCCGGCCCGGCGGGCGCAACGGGAGGCTGGTCCGCACCGTCGACGGCTACCGGTCGCACTGGGAGCGCTGGGCCGAGCCGTGGGAGCGCCAGGCCCTGCTGAAGGCTCGATTCCTGGCCGGCGACGACGAGCTGGGCCGGGCCTTCGAAGAGGCGGCGGCCGAGCACCTCTGGGGTCGGCCCTTCGACGCCGAGGCGATCCATCAGGTCCGGACCATGAAGGCCCGGACCGAGGAGCGCGCCCGACTGGCCCGGGGTGGGGCCGACGAGCTGAAGCGGACACCGGGCGGCATCCGAGACGTGGAATTCTCGGCCCAGCTCCTCCAGCTCGTGCACGGCCCGCTCGACTCGTCGTTGCGCGTGCGAGGCACGCTGCCAGCCCTCACCCTGCTGGCCGACGGGGGCTACATCGACCCCGTCGACGCGGGCTGGCTGCGGGCGTCGTACCGGTTCCTGCGCCGGGTTGAGCACGCCGTCCAGCTCGACGAGGATCGCCAGACCCATGTGGTCCCGGCCGGACGGGGAGAGCGGGACCGGTTGGCGCGCGTGCTCGGGCTGCGGGACACACCGAAGTCATCTGCGGTCGAGGAGCTCGACCGGGAGCTGGCCGCCTGTCGGACGACGGTGCGCCGCATCCACGAGCGGGTGTACTTCCGGCCGCTGCTCGACGCCTTCGGCCAGCACGACGCTCCGCTCGATGAGCATGCAGCGGCCCTCCGGCTCGCGGCGTTCGGCTTCACCGATGCGGAGCGCACCCGCCAAGCCGTCTCCGAGCTCACCCGGGGCCTCACCCGCACCTCGCGGCTCATGGTCCAGACGCTGCCTCTGCTCCTCGACTGGCTCTCGCGCTCTCCTGATCCTGACGGTGGCCTGCTCGCCCTGCGTCGCCTGGTGGACGCTGACGCCCGCGCCGTCGCCGCCGCGTGTCGTGATTCGCCCGAGACGGCCCGCCGCCTGTGCCTGCTGGCCGGGACGAGCCCGCAGGTCGCCCATGTCATGGGTCGCGAGCCAGATCTGTTAGGCCGCCTCGGCCCGACGAGACACCGAGGCGACCAAGGCCATCCACGCGTTCCCCTGTTGGCCCCGGCGCGGGGAGACAGAGATGACCGCCGTCTCTCGCTGCGACGGGCGGCGCGACGAGAGGTGGCGCAGGTCGCCGCCGCCGACGTGCTCGACGACCTCCCGCTTCAGGAGGTCGGGGCGGCCCTGGCGGCGATCGCCGAGGCGGCGGTGGTCGAGGCCGTCGCCATCGCTGGCCCACAGGTGCCCTTCGCGGTGCTGGCGCTCGGCCGGGCGGCGGGAGGAGAGCTGTCCTACGCCTCGGACCTCGACCTGCTGCTCGTCCACGATGCTGCCGATGACAAAGGGCGCGAGGAGGCGCTCCGGGTCGGTGAGGTCGTGCGACGGGTCCTGCAGGGCACCGGCCCGGCCGACCGGATCTACGACGTCGACCTCGACCTGCGACCGGGTGGGCGCAGCGCGCCGCCGGTGCGGAGTCGGGCCAGCGTGGTGGCCCACGTCGAGCGGTGGGCCGAGCCGTGGGAGCGGCTGGCCCTGACCCGGCTCCGACCCGTCGCCGGCGACGTGGCGTTGGGCCGGGCCGTGGTCGACGCCCTCGATCCCCTCGTCTGGCAGCCGCTCGACGACGGCGCCCGCCGAGCCATCCGCCGCATCAAGGCCCGACGGGAGGCCGAACGGCTGCCGGCCGGTGACGACGTCGACTTCCACCTCAAGCTGGGGCGCGGGGCCCTGTCCGACGTCGAGCTGACCGTCGCCCTCCTGCTGCTCGAGCACGGCCTGCGCCACCCTCGTACCGGCGAGGGCATCGCCGCGCTCCGGCGGGCTGGTCACCTCAGCGTGGAGGAGGAGGCTGCGCTGTCCGACGCCCACGACTCCTGCGAGCGGATCCGCAACCGTCAGACGCTCATCGCCGGGCGTCCTCGCCAAGCCCTGCCTTCAGGCGGCGAGCTGGTGGCCCTGGCCCGATCTCTGGGCACCACCGGCTCGGGCCTGCGCGACGTGTACCAGCGCACGACCCGGCGAGCCCGACGGGTCGTGGAACGCCGCTTCTACGGTCGATCGCCCTGACAGAGCCGTTGTCGTGGGTGGGCGGTCAGCAACCGGGGCGAGTGGCGTCGACGAGACGACCGGCCCGCTCGGGCAGCTCTGCCTTCAGGGCCTCGGCTCGCTCGGCCTCGAGGCGCCCGTCGGCGACGGCGTCGTCGATGCGCTCGATGGCCTGGGCGACGATGGCGTCGACCACCGTCTGGCGCTCGACGCCGGCCTCCTCGGCCACCTCTGCGAGCGACCGGCCCGAACGCAGCGCTTCGCGAAGCGACTCGGGCTCGACGCCGATGGCGTCGCCCGCCGCCTCCAGGGCGCCCCTCAGGGCCGGCCCGCCGCGGTGGCCGCGGTGCCCGCCCCGACCGGGACGGTCACCTTCGCTCGGGCCACCGCCTCGTCGCTCCTGGCCCGCGGTGCGAACGCCGTCGGTCACGGCGTCGGCCTGCTCCTGGGTCAGGGTCCCGTCGGTCACCAGGCCGGCGAGCACGCCGGTGAGGATGGTGGAGCGGGGCCGACACCGTTCGCCGGGGGACGGCTCCGGATCGGCCTGGGCGCCGGCGATGCCCAGCGGGTTCACGGCCGCAACGGTCAGGCCGCCCAGGCCGACCGAGGCGGCCAGCGCCGCTCCGGCCAGGGCCTTGCGGGTGCGAGATGGGGTGGTCACAACTGTCTCCTAAGGGTTTCATCACCCTCCCGGGTCCGGCCATCTTCGAAGCCAAGTGTGAGGAAAGTGTGAGGTCACCCGAAGCGTCGCGTCGACGGGTGGCATCCTCGGGAGGTGACCGGTCGATCGAAGGCGACGTCGCCGCTGCAGGGCGTGGTGGTCGAGGTGCGGGTCGCTCCCGGCGACGAGGTCGCCGCCGACGGGATCGTGGCCGTGGTCGAGTCGATGAAGATGCACCACGACGTGACCGCACCGTCGGGCGCGACGGTGGTGTCGGTGGAGGTGGCCGTCGGCGACCAGGTGGCAGCGGGGAGCGTCGTGGCCACGATGAGCCCGTCTCCGGCCGGGGCGGCCGCCGACGGCCCGGCGACATCGGTCAACCTCGACGCGTTCCGTGCGGACCTCGTCGAGGTGAACGCCCGCCACGCCAGCGGACGCGACGCCGGGCGGCCCGAAGCCGTCGAACGGCGACACGCCACCGGACGCCGGACGGCACGAGAGAACATCGACGGCCTGGTGGACGTCGGATCGTTCGTCGAGTACGGCCCCCTCGTCATCGCGGCCCAGCGCCGCCGCCGCTCCGTCGAGGACCTGATCGCCCGCACCCCCGCCGACGGGTTGGTGGGCGGGCTGGCCACGGTCGGCGCCGACATCGCCGGCCCCGCCCGGTCTCGCGTCGTCGTGGCCTCCTACGACTACATGGTGTTGGCCGGCACCCAGGGATACCAGAACCACCGCAAGAAGGACCGACTGTTCGAGCTGGCCGAACGGCAGCGCCTGCCCGTCGTCCTGTTCGCCGAGGGCGGCGGCGGTCGGCCCGGCGACACAGACACCACCGTCGTGTCGGGCCTCGACTGCCTGGCCTTCCACCTGTTCGGCCGCCTGTCGGGCACCGTGCCGCTGGTCGGGATCGCGTCCGGTCGCTGCTTTGCCGGCAACGCCGCCCTCCTCGGCTGCTGCGACGTGATCATCGCCACCAACGACGCCACCATCGGCATGGGTGGCCCAGCCATGATCGAGGGCGGAGGCCTGGGACGGTTCCCACCCGAGGCCATCGGACCCATCGACGTGCAGGTGAGCAACGGGGTGGTCGACATCGCCGTGGCCGACGACGCCGAGGCCGTCGCCGTGGCCCGCCGCTACCTCTCCTACTTCCAGGGCCGGGTCAAAACCTGGGCCGCCGCCGACCAGCGGGTCCTGCGCCACCTCGTGCCCGAGGATCGCCGGCGGGCCTACGACGTCCGGGCCGTGCTCGACGCCCTCGTCGACGAGGGCTCACGCCTCGAGCTGCGCCGAGGCTTCGCCCCCGGGATCGTCACCTCGCTGGCCCGGGTCGAGGGCCGCCCCCTCGGCATCGTGGCCAACGACCCGACCCACCTCGGCGGGGCCATCGACAGCGACGGCTCGGACAAGACGGCCCGCTTCCTCCAGGTCTGCGATGCCCACGGCCTGCCGGTGCTGTTCGCGTGCGACACGCCAGGGTTCATGGTCGGTCCCGGGTCCGAGGCCACCGCCGCGGTCCGACACATGAGCCGTCTGTTCGTCACCGGCGCCAACCTCTCGGTTCCGTGCGCCACGGTCATCCTCCGCAAGGCCTACGGACTGGGCGCCCAGGCCATGGCGGCCGGCAGCTTCAAGGCCCCGGAGTTCGTCGTCGCCTGGCCGACCGGTGAGCTGGGCGGCATGGGCCTCGAGGGGGCGGTGCGCCTGGGGTTTCGAGCCGAGCTGGAGGCCGAGCCCGACCCCGCCGCCCGCCAGCGCCTGCTCGACGAGATGGTGGCGGCGGCCTACGAGCACGGCAAGGGCCTGAACGTCGCCGCCCAGTTCGAGATAGACGACGTGATCGACCCCGCCGACACCCGCCGTTGGATCACCAGTGCCCTCCTCTCGGCCCCGATCCCCGACCACCCCCGACGCCCCAATGTCGACGCCTGGTAGCCCGCCGCCCCCACCGGCCGTCAGTCGGTCAGATCCGATCCGAACCAGGTGTGCCATTCGACGCGGGGGCGTCGATCGGCACACCCACTTCGATGCGGGGATCAGATCGGAGTCGGCTCGTCGAACAAGCTCACCAGCTCGCGCTTGGCCACCTTGTCGGTGCCGGTGCGGGGCAGCTCGTCCACGACGATGACCTGGCGGGGCACCTTGTAGTCGCTCAGGCGCTCGGCCACGAAGGCGACGAGTGCGTCCGGGGTAACGGTGGCGTCCGCCCTCCGCCGGACCACGGCGACCGGCACCTCACCCTTGCGCGGGTCGGGGTACCCGAGCACCGCCGCCTCGGCCACGTCGGCGTGCTCCTCGAGAGTGCGCTCCACCTCCCGGGCGAAGACCGAGTAGCCGCCGTGTTTGATCACGTCCTTCATGCGTCCGGCCAGCTCGAAGAAGCCGCCCCGGCGGGTGCGGGCCAGGTCGCCGGTGCGCAACCAGCCGTCGCTGTCCAGGGTGCGGTCGCTGTCTCCGGCGTTGCCGTGGTAGCCGCGCATCGTCCCCGGCCCGCGGACCAGCAGCTCGCCGACCTGACCGTGGGGCAGGTCGTCGCCCGCATCGTCGACGACGCGGACCCGGTTGCCCCTCATGGGTCGGAGCGCTCCGGCGACGGGCAGGGCCACAGGGGGTAGCACGCGGGTGGCCACGCCTCCGCCCAGCTCGACCATGCCGTAGCCGTCGACGAAGGTGGCCCGACCAACGGTGCGCCCGCCGGGAAGGCGCAAGCTGGCACCGAAGCCCTGGAAGGCCTCGGCCACCTCGTCGGGCATGGCGTCGGCGGCCGATGACCACAGCCGCACCGACGAAAGGTCGCGGTCGGCGGCCCCCGCCTCCAGCATCATCCGGTACATGGCCGGGACGCCGACCACCATCATGGCGCCGGTCGCCTCGATGCGGTCGAGGGTGTCGTCGGGCCGGAAGTGAGGGACCAGGTGGACCGGCACACCCAGGACCGCCATCTGCACGAGCAGCGAGAACCCGGCGATGTGGGCCACCGGCAACGGCGACACGCACCCCCGGCGCACCATCATGCCCGGCACGACCAGGGCCCCCGGTCCGACCGATCCGACCAGGGCTCGGTGGCTGAGCTCGGCCCCCTTGGGTCGCCCGGTCGTGCCGGATGTGTAGAACAGCACGGCCATCCCACGGCGGTCGACCGTGACGGCGGAGCACGGCGACCCGGCCTCGGACAGGTCGTCGAAGTCGTCGATGCGCCGGGTCGCGCCGGAGTCGGCGACGACGTGGGCGATCTCGTCGTCGGCCATCTTGGGGTTGACGGGGACCGCGACCCCGCCGGCCCGGGCCACGGCGAGCACGGCCAGGAACAGCCGGTAGCCGTTCGGCGTGGCGACGAGCACCCGCTCGCCGTGCTCGATGTCGGGGGCCAGGACCCCCGCGGCCCGGGCCACCTGCTGCGCCGCCGCATCGATGGTGAGCGACCAACCATCAGGCTCGGTGGCCAGGAGTCGACCCGGACGCACGGCGGCGAGGCGCTCGAGCAGCGTCCCCAGCGTCAAGTCGTCGGAACGAGCGAGGGCGAAGCGGTCGGCGAGGGTCAGGGCTGACATGGTCGCGGCATCGTAGGAACCTCAACGCGACCCGGGGGCCGAGCAGCGGTGACGACGACGACGACGACGACATGGCGCGAGGATCGGCCGCCGTGGAGCGCCTGACCGGCCAAGACGCCGGGTTCCTCTACAACGAGACCCCGGCCCAGCACATGCACACGTTGAAGATCGCGGTCGTCGACCCCTCCGACGCACCGGGTGGGTACTCCTTCGACGCGTTCCGCCAGGCCCTGTCGGGCCGCCTCCACCTCCTGCCCGAGATGCGCCAGCGGGTGGTGTTCGACCCGCTGCGCCTGGCCCACCCGTGGTGGGTCGACGATCCCGACTTCGACCTCGACCGCCACCTCCATCGCACCACGGCGGCGGCGCCGGGCGACCAACGCGCCCTCGACGCGATCGCCTCGCGCATCGCAAGCGAGCCACTCGACCGTGACCGGCCCCTGTGGGAGATGTGGGTGGTCGAGGGCCTGGCCGGCGGGCAGGTCGCCTTCGTGACCAAGATCCACCACTGCGCGGCCGATGGCGCTCGGGCGGCCGAGATGATGACAGCGGTCACCGAGACCGATCCCGACCTGGTGGAGCCCCCGCCGAGCCCGAGGCGGTGGCGACCGCCGCCGCTGCCGTCGCGCCGCCAGCTCGTGAGCCGCGCCGCCCGCGACATCGCGCAGATCACCCTGGGCGTCCCGGGCCTCGTCGGTCGGACGATCCGAGCCCTGCGCAGCCTCGTCCGCCACCGGGGTGAGGGCGGACCGCGCCCTGCGCTCCCCTTCTCCGGCGCGACCACCGCGTTCAACGGCGCCCTGACCCCGAACCGCACGTTCGTGAGCGGCGCCCTCTCGCTCGACCAGGTGAAGCGGGTCAAGTCCGCGCACGGCACGACGCTCAACGACGCCGTGCTGGCCATGGTCACCGGGGCGTTGCGCCGCTACCTCGACGAGCGAGGCGAGCTGCCGGAGCGTCCGCTCGTGGCCGGTGTGCCGGTGTCGACCCGCACCGGAGGCGACCAGGGAGCGAACCGGGTGTCGAACCTGTTCGTGACCCTGCCGGTCGACGAGCCCGACCCCGCCACCCGCCTGCGCACCATCAACGCCAGTGCGAGGGGGGCCAAGGCCCAGTACAACGTGCTCGGCGCCGACATGTTGGCCGACTGGTCCGAGCTGACCCCAGGTCGCCCCTACAGCGCGGCGATGCGCTGGTACAGCCGCAAGAACCTGGCCGACAAGGGCCGGGCCCCGATCAACCTGGTGGTGTCCAACGTCCCCGGACCACGCGAGCCGCGCTTCCTCGCCGGGGCCCGGATCACCGAGATGTACTCCATGGGCCCGATCCTCGAGGGCATCGGGTTGAACGTCACCGTGTGGAGCTACCTCGACCGCCTCTACGCCGGGGTGGTCGCCTGCCCCGAGGCCCTGGGCGACCTTCGGCGCCTCGTCGAGCTGCTGCCCGTCGCCCTCGACGAGCTCGAGGCCGCCAGCCCCACCCCCGCCGCCACACCGACGCCCTGAGACTGCGTCAGCCGATCCAGCGCTGCCCGGGGCGCTCGGAGGCGAGGCGGTCGAGGCAGCCCTGCATGGCACCGGTGACGCGCTCGTAGCCGGCGGCCAGGGCATCGGGGTCCTCCGCTGCCCCCGGGCCCAGCTCGGCGGTCAGGTCGATGGGTTCCATCAGCTCCACGACGACCTTGGCCGGGAGCTGCACGGTCGGGAACCCCGGTGAGAGCCCCCAGGGGGCGCCGAGCAGGAACGGCTGGGTCTTGATCCGGAACCGCCGCAGCCACGGCGCCCGAGCGGCCAGGCCCTCGCCCCGGGTGAGCACCATGGTCGTGTCGTGGGCGCCGCACGACACGGCCGGGACGACCGGAACGCCCGAGCTCAGGGCCAGGCGGACGAAGCCGGTCCGCCCGGCGAAGTCGATTCGATCCCGCTGGGTGAAGGGCCGGAAGGCCTCGTGGTCCCCGCCCGGGTACACGATGACGACGGCGTCCGCGGCGATGGCTCGCTCGACGTTGTCCCAACCCGCCTCCAGGGCGCCGGCCCGGGCCATGGTGGCCCCGACGCCGGGCAGAGACAGGAACGCGGTGTGGAAGAGCCCGTAGACCGGCTCCTCGATCCCCCGGGTCCGCCACCACTTCGTCATGAGGATCGGAAGATCGGGTGGGGTGGCGCCGCCGGAGTGGTTGCCCACGACGAGAAACGGCCCGCTCGCGGGCAGCCGATCGAAGCCACGCACCTCGGGTCGGAACCAACGCACGTAGGTCTCGAGGATCGGCTGGGCTCGGCGGACGAAGGCCGGGTCGCGGCCCGATCCGACCGGGTCGCTCCGCGCCTCCCCCACAGTCCGAACCTAGGCCGTGCATCGGGTCGGTGCCCGAGCTCACCGCGACATCGCGGCACGACGACGAGCGGGCCAAACGTCCCCGACGGCCCCACCGCTACGCCGGGCAGATGCTCAAGGTTGGGGGCCACGGTCCGGCTCGCCGAAGAGCTCGAGCAGGTCGTCGCGGCCGAACATCCGGGCCGTGTCGACGGCGCTGGGCTGACCGGATCGTGGATCTGCACCGACCTCGACCAGCGTTCGGACCACGGCGTCCTCGCCCTTGAACACGGCTCCCGCGAGCGGGGTCTGGCCCCGGTCGTTGGGCCGGCCGGGATCGGCACCTCTGGTCACAAGGGCCGAGACTGTGGCGGGGTGGCCGTGGTAGGCGGCCAACATGAGCAACGTGTCGCCCTTGTCGTTGGCCAGGTTGGCCGGAACGCCAGCAGCGACGTAGGCATCGAGGCCCTCCGTGTCGCCGGCTCGGGCCATGGCGAACAGCCGGGTGGCCATCTCCTCCACGGCCTCATCGTCGCCGGTGGGCGCGCTGCTCACGATGCCGGTGGGTCGCCACGGTTGTCGTTGACCCGGAACCCGGGCGAGCCGTGCCACGGCTTCTCGGTCGTCTCCGGCAGCGAAAGGGCGATCCGACGCACGTCGTCCTCGGTGGACATCAGCTCACCGTAGGACGGTGTCATCGACGCCGACCGGGGGGGCGACCGCAGGGCTCCACCGGACGGCAACGTCCTCCATGAGGTACGTCGGGGCCGCCTCGGCGGTGACGAAGCCCTCGATGAACTCGGAGCGCAGCTCGTCGAGCTCGACTCGTCGAGCGTCCAGGCTCTCGGGCTCCATCCGGGCCGCCTCGAGCACACCGTGGCGATCGGGCGACAAGCCGACCGATGCACCGATGCACGTCGCTCCCACCACGTCGTCGGGAGCGACCGGGCCATAGTCGACCCTCGATGTCTCGACCTCGACGTGGATGTCGAACCGGTCCGAGTTGTCCACACCGCTCACGTCCCACCTCACCAGGTCAGAGGTCCGAACGACTGAGACACGAGCTCGTCGGTGGGCGCCCGGGAACACACGACCACCGAGCGCGACGGCTAGGCGCGAGCTGGTGTGCCGCATGGGCACGTAGACGCCGACGACAACCTCGCCGGACTCGTCCCACTCGACCGAGATGCGGTGCGCAGCCGCCCTCATCGTGACCCCGGCGGAAGCCGGCAGGGGCATGGGTCGAAGCCCGCCGAGGTCGAGGAGGCAGCAACCGACCACAGTGCCGGCCTCGGTTGCGTGTGGTCGGATGCCGTCAGGCAGGTGGGACCTCGCCTCGTCGGGGTCGACGAGCGCATTCACGAGCAACCGTCGTCGGATGACTCCCCGGACCGAACCGATTCCGGTCGACGGCTCCGCTGACCCCATCGCCAGAGGTTGCCAGATCTACGCGCCGGCCCGGCCGTCGGAGGACTGCGCACCGGCGGGCGGGCTGGGATCGTGGCTAGCCCACGAGCTTGAAGACAGCGCCGGTGGGATCGGCGGCGGACGCCAGGCGCCCGTACGGCGTGTCCTCGGCGGCCATGACCACCGAGCCGCCCAGCTCGACGGTGCGCTCCAGGGAGGCGTCGGTGTCCTCGGTGGCGAAGTAGACCGACCAGTGGGCAGGGACGCCCTCGGGCAGGAAGGCACTGCCGTCCATGACCCCGGCCAGCTGACCGTCGCCCTCGCCCAGGGTGGTGTAGCGGAACTCCGGGACGTCGCTCACAACGTGGGTGTCCCAGCCGAACACCTCGGTGTAGAAGGCGACGGTCTCGTCGTAGTCCCGGGTGTGCAGCTCGAACCAACCCGCGGTGCCCGGCTCGCCCCACACGCTGAAGCCCTTGTGGACGCCGGGCTGCCACATGCCGATGGCGGCGCCGCCGGCATCGGCCACCACGGCCATTCGGCCCAGATCGGCAACATCCATGGGCGGGACCATCACCCGGCCGCCGTTGGCCACCGCAGCGTCGGCGGTGCCCTGGGCGTCGTCGACGGCGAGGTACACCGACCAACCGTCGGGGGCCTCGAACTGCGGGTCGTTGCGCATGCAGCCGGCGATGCCGGCCCCGTTGGACTGGAAGTTGACGTAGCCGCCGAAGTCCTCGCCGGCCTCCTCGGAGGTCCAGCCGAACAGCTCGCCGTAGAAGGCCCGGCTCCGGTCGGGGTCCGAGGTCATGAGATCGATCCAGCAGGGGGCGCCGATGGGGGCTGAGTCGCGGGTGGGCATGGGAGGCTCCTTCAGGTCGTCGGGGTGGTCTGCACCCTCGACGCCGCAGCCTCCCCGAACTCATCGCGCCGAGCCCTACCAGTCGTCGCCCCGACGGGCTTCGCAGGCGATCGGCGAGGTGAGCTCGATGTCGCAGCTCGGCCCGGCGCGAAGGACCATCACGCCGTCGTCCTCGTCCTCGGTCCGGATCAGACCGTCGTCACCGCGCACGAACGTGGGTCCTCGCCACCGTTCCCAGCCCAGGCGCTTGTAGAAGCGGTGGCGCCCGGTCGACAGGGCCCCCAACTCGAATCGCTCGCGCACGAGCGAGGTGGCCTCGGCCATGACCTGTGAGCCAAGCCCCTCCCCATGCCTTCGGGGCTCGGTGGCGACACCTTCGACGTAGCCGGTGCCCCAGGCCCGATCGGCCACATGGAAGCGCCGCTCGACGACCGCAGCGTGGGCCACCACGACGTGGTCGTCTGTTGCCACGATGTGCCAGCCGCCCAGCGTGTGCTCCCAGTCCCCGTCGGAGAAGTCACCGTCGAAGGCAGCGTCGAGCAGCTGGCGGATCTCGGCGAGGAGGTCGACGGACGCCGCGGCGGTCCTCAACCGGCGCAACTGGACCATGGGGGGCCCAGTTTGCCGCCCCGTCCGCCCTGGCGCGACGTGCGGCACGAGGGCGAGCGCGCCGTGACCGGCGGAACCGTGGTCGCGGTTAGTCGGCGCCTGGCGGGATCGGCCTCCACGAGCGGTCTGAGCGCGCCTGTGGCTGCGCCGGCCGATGGTCCAGCAGGCTCGACCCCAGCGTGGCGTCGAGGTTCTCGCCGTCGATCAGCAGGTACGTGACCGCCGCACCCTCGTCCTCGTCGGTCTCGTCGGCTGCGTCATCGGACATTCCCCATCATCGCCGGTCCGACGACCAGCGTCACTCGAGTCGGCACTCCGCGAGCGACATCCCATCCTGCCCTCCACCGCTCGAACCCGTCGACGCGAGCCATGCGGGTCGGGTCCCAACTACCCTCAGCGGCGCTCACCTCCTCGGAAGGACACCGCATGAGATCGCTCGCGGCGGGCTCCGATCCGGTGCGAGGAGGCCGCGGACCGGCGGGGACCGATGCGTCGCTTCGGAGACGTGGGCACGGGCGCGTCCAGGGCGGGAGGCGATGGCGGACGTACCTCGTCTGCGTGCTGACCGCCGCCGCAGGAGCCAGCCTCTTCTACGGCTCGCTGACACCCCGGTTCTATCCGGCCGACGAACAGTCGCACACCGCATACGCCGTGGAGATCCGCAGAGGCGTGCTGCCCGACATCGACACGCCGCTTCCCGCGGATCTCGAGCCTCCCGGGTCGGACGGGGCTCGCATCCACGTGGCCAACCACCCGCCGCTGTTCCCGGTCCTCCAGGCGGCGATGGCCATCACCGCCGGGTGGGCCGGAGTCGAGGACGCCGAGCTGACCGCCGGCCGGGCCCTCAACGTGCTGTGCAACCTTGCCGCCGTCGTCGCCGTCGCCGCCCTCGGTCGGTCCATGACCGACTCGCGCCGACTGGGCGTGTTGTCCGCCGCTCTGTTCGCGGCGCTGCCGGCGCTGTGGTCTCTCGCCAGCTTCGGCTACAGCGACGGACTGGGGGTGCTGGCGACGGTCCTCGTCGCCTGGGCGGGCGTCCGGGCATGGAAGCGGCCCGGGCAAGGGTCGTGGACGCTGGTCAGCACCACCATGGTCCTCGCTGGGCTTAGCCGCGGTTCGGCCGTTGGCCCCGCCCTCGCCGTCGGTGCCCTGGTGACGGCCCAGGCCTGGGCCATCGTGGCGAGCGGAGGATCGCGCTGGAGCGGCGATGGGCCCGACGCCGGCCGGCTCGACACCCGACGAGTGCGCGTGGCGCGCGCCGGGCAGATCGCTCTGCGCATCTTCGGCCCAACCGGGCTGATCGCCGGCTGGTGGTACATCCGGAACACGGTTCGCTTCGGTGATCCGCTGGCCTCCACAGAGCTGCTGCACCGACTGCGACTCGACAACCGCTTCGCCCGGCCGCGTCCCGGCGGCCTCCTCGGCACCCTGGCCAACCTCGAGATTTGGCGGGATCTGGTCACCGACCTGGCCGGCAGCGTCTACGCCCCCAACGTCGGTCTCCCCCGACCGCGCCTCGATACGGGCGTGTTCTGGGTGATGGCCGGGTTCGCCGCCGCCGCCGTGGCGAGCCTCATCGCCTCGGCGGTGAAGCGCAGGATCCACGGGGGCGAGCCGGCACGACTCGGCCTCCCTGTCATCGGCATCGTCACCGCCGTCGTGGTGGTCGGCGTGTTCCGCCACATCGCCGCCGGAGGAGGGGCACACCCGCGCTACCTGCTCTCGGTGTTCGCTCTCCTGATCGTGGTCGTCGTCGCCGGCCTGGACCGCCTCCACCGCAGGGGCCCTGTGATCGCCGTGACCGCCATGTGCGCCGCATCGCTCATGCTGCTGGCCCAGAGCCAACGGTGGATGGCCGACGAATCAGACGTCTTCGGTCTGGCGGTGTACGGCCCCGCCGGCTGGCGGGTGCTGGCGGTTGGCCTGATCGTCCTGGGCCTGGCCGGATCCGCTGCCGCCTTCATGAGCGACCGACGCTCACCATCGGGCGAGGCCGCACGCGAGAAGGTCCCTCCGGATCGAGCATCGACTCGTGACACGACGGACACAGCCCGCTGAGGACCTGAGGGGCGCCTGTCCACAAGGTCAGCGACCCGAGATCAGATGTCGTAGTAGAGCGTGAACTCGTGGGGGTGGGGGCGCAGGCGCAGGGCATCCACCTCGTGGGTGCGCTTGTAGGTGACCCACGTGTCGAGCAGGTCGTCGGTGAACACGTCGACGAGAGGGTGTCGCGCAGCGCGCCGGCCGGTGGTCCAGCCTTTCCCGATGGCCGCCCTCGTCACCTCCGACCGGCGCCACTGGTTCGACGCGCCGCCCGCCGTACTGTGGGACCGGATGGCCGCCGTCGGCGAGTACCGGAGGTGGTGGCCGTGGCTCCGCTCGTTCGACGCCGACGCCCTTCGCTCCGGGGAGGTGTGGGCGTGCGTCGTGCAGCCCCCGCTGCCGTACCGGTTGGGCTTCGACCTGGCCCTCGACGAGGTGGTGCCCCGGCAGGCGGTGCGGGCCACCCTGTCGGGCGACATCGTGGGCACCGCTGCGTTGGAGATCAGCGCGTTGGAGGGCGGCAGCGAGCTGCACCTCGTGTCCGCTCTCGCGCCCGGGAGCCGGACGCTCGAGGCGGTGTCGGCTATCGCCCGACCCGTGGCCCGGATCGGTCACGACTGGGTGCTCGCCACCGGCATCCGCCAATTCCGCGCCCGCGCCCTCTGATCGTCCCACCACGGCGGTCGCCGCTCGGAGACTCCTCGGGCCGGGGTTCGATGCGTTGCCGCAGTCGATCCTCGATCTCAGGCCATTCCGCGCCCCTCTAGTTGGAGCCGGTCCTCGCCTTGGTGACCTTGGCGCGAGTCTGCGCGCCCTTCTTGGAGCTCGCTCGTCGTTTCGATGCGGCGCGCTTGCGGGTTCCGGCCGCTTTGCGGGCCGCGGCCCGGCGCTTCGGGTCTCCGCTGAGCACGCGGTCACGGATCTCGTCCGCGGCGGCCGTCAGGTCCTCCACCGCCTGTCGAGCGCGCTTCTCACCCTTGGCTCCCGTTCGGCGCTTGTTGCCGTCGAGAGCCCCGACCTCCTTGGCGACCTTCTTTCGCACCCCCCGTGCCCGGAGGACGTCGGAGAGATCGTCGTTTCGCTTGTCAGCCATGCCCCTGTCGATACCCCGTACCCACCCGACCAACCCTGAACGCTGGTCATCAGAGCTTCGTAGCGCGAACGAGCACGCCCCGCTTGGTCAACCACAGCGGCAGGTCGACCTCCTCGGCCCGTTCCGCCGGGATGTAGCTGTGTCGGCAGTAGGCCCGCACCTCGTCGCGAGTCGCCAGCGGGAAGAACGTGCCATCCCATCGCTCCGCTTCGACCTCCTCGAGCACCGACGCCACGATCGAGAGCGCCTCCTCGGCGTCGAACGACGATCGTGGGTACCCCTCGAACATGATCTCCGGGTCGTTGTCGCGCGCCCCGGTGGACGCGAAGAAGCGGCCACCCGCTTGCAGCACCCGGGCTGCCTCGGCGATTGCTACCGACGGGTCATCAACGTGTAGAGGCACCAGAGGAACGTCGCCTCGGCGAACGTCCCCTCGCGGAACGGCAGCGCCCGCATGTCGGCGAGCGCCACGGGTCGGGCCGGGTTGGCCGCCAACTGTGCTGGCGACAGATCCACCCCGACCAAGGTGACGTCGTCGCTGAGCATCGACGCGAGCCGGCCTTCGCCACGGCCGACGTCGAGCACCGGGCCTCTCCTCGCCGCCCCCCTGGTGCTCGACCTGGCCCCGTTCCTTGACCTGGGACCGTTCTGGCGTACCTCCTGCACCCGGGAGGTACAGGAGGTACGCCAGAACCGAGATCCTCGCAGCTCCGGGCCGATCGAGCCCAGCGCGCTGAGGCAGCGGGATGAGGGGTTCTGACCGGAGGGCGATGACAGGCGCTAGCTCCGCAGCGGAGGCGCAAGCGGCCCCGACGTGGAAGGACCGTCTGCCCGGGGCTACTCGCAGCCGATGCCGTCGTTATCTCGATCGAGATGTGGGGCATAGCCGGGATCACCGCGCCGAACCGGAGCTGCTCCCGCTGCTCGGGCCGCA
>Ga0136640_10000057_pt1 | contig 35972 bp, 29 predicted proteins | sample AntDrymUQ8642106_2_FD_105498 | JGI IMG/M metagenome (GOLD analysis project Ga0136640, IMG submission 105498) | Polar desert sand microbial communities from Dry Valleys, Antarctica - metaG UQ864 (21.06) | ecosystem: Environmental > Terrestrial > Soil > Desert | place: Antarctica: Dry Valley...
AGATCGAGGAGGTACCGTTCGCTAACCTGTGTCTTATGATTGAGCGAACCGCCGCTCATTATGTTTGCCAGCTTGTGTCCGATCAGCTGATCGTGGTCGGAGATAAAGCCGCCCTGTTTCATCATATGGAGCGCGAGCTTCATTGCTGCCTGGGCTGACGATCCAAGAGCTGTTATGTCAGTTCGCTCGACCGGTGCGACGAAGCCCGCGGCGGCAAGATTCAACACTTCCTGCTTCGCATCCTGGATAAGGCGGTCACCATTCATCGATATCGCGTCCGAGTCTCTGAGCAGGCCCCACGATTTAGCTTCTTGAGCAGAGGTCGCAACCTTACCCATCCCGATCAGCTCGAATGTCTTCTTTAGAAATGCGAGCGGATCTGCATCGGGCGCCTTGGCGGCAGCATCCATCGAACGCATCGTCATTTCCTTCGTGCCGCCGCCGGCCGGGATGAGACCCACGCCGACCTCAACGAGACCGATATAAGTCTCGCCCGCCGCACGCGTCTTGTTTCCGTGCATCGAAATCTCGCAGCCGCCGCCAAGTGTCAGTCCGTATGGCGCCGTAACGACCGGTTTCGCCGAGTACCGCAGCCGCATTACTGTGTTCTGCAACGCCCGGATCATCATATTGATGTCGTCCCACTCCTCTTCCTGTGCAGCGAGCAAGAGCAGCATGATATTTGCACCCGCGGAAAAATTCCCGCCCTGATTCCCGACGACGAGGCCGGTAAAATTCTTTTCAACTTCGTCGAGTGCGGCGTTCATCATCGCCACGGTGTCGCCGCCGATCGAATTCATCTTGGAATGAAACTCGGCGCACGCAACGCCGTCACCAAGGTCGACAAGCGACGCCCCGGGATTCGTCTTAATCGTGCCCGTGCGGTCCTTAACCGATTTTAGAATCGTCACGCCTGGTCGCTCAGGCACCGATCGATACTCGCCTTTTACAAGATCATAGAAGAAGCGTTCGCCGTTCTCATTTTTGTAGAAACTGGTCGCTCCGGCCGCAAGCATCGCCTCGACGTTTGCCGGCACCGCCTTCCCTTCTTTGCGCATTCGTTCGACCGATTCAGAGACACCGACCGCATCCCACGATTCGAAAACACCAATCTCCCAGCCAAAGCCCCATTTGATCGCGTTATCGATCTCGACGATCGTGTCCGCGATTTCAGGAATGCGATTTGCGGAATAGCGAAACGTTCGCTCCATCGTTTTCCACAAGAACTCAGCGATATTGTCTTCGCCCCATACCAGCGTCTTGATACGCTTTGGCAGGTCGTCTATCTGCTTTGCCGCGTCGAGCGATGCGAATTTTGTTTTCTCCTGCGGCTTGTACTCGAAAGTCTTGAGATCGAGCTCGAGGATCTGCCGTTTACCCTCTGTGTCGTTCGATTTCCTATAGAAGCCTCCCTTGGTTTTGTCACCAAGCAGCTTTTTTTCAAGCATCGTCTCGATCACATCAGGCACTAGAAACACATCGCGGTCTTCGTCCTCAGGAACCGCCGGATGAAGATTCTTATTTACGTGCGCGAGGACGTCGAGTCCAACCAGATCGCTCGTGCGAAAGGTCGCCGACGACGCGTGGCCGATCGCCTTGCCCGTCATCTGATCGATCTCAGTGGGCGTAAAGTCCATCGCGATCATCTCGTGCACCGTCGCCATCATGCCAAAAGTGCCGATGCGATTTGCGATAAAGTTTGGCCGATCTTTCGCCGAGACGACGCCCTTACCGAGCCGCTGGTCGAGGAATCCGGAAATCTTGCAGGCAATCTCGCCGCTCGTTTTTGTGCCGGGAATAACCTCGACGAGCTTCATGTAGCGCGGCGGATTAAAGAAGTGAACGCCGACGAAATGCTCCTTGAAGTCATCTGAAAACGGCTCCGCAATCGCATCGATTGGTATACCGCTCGTGTTCGAAGCGATGATCGAGCCGGGTTTGCGATGCTTTTCCACTTCGGCAAACAGCTTGTGCTTGATATCGAGCTTCTCGACCACCGCCTCGATGACAAAGTCGCAGTCCTTGAGCTTTTCGAGATCGTCAGTGAAATTTCCGAGCGTGATAAGCCGGGTGTTGTCGCCAATCATGAAGGGCGCCGGCTTCAGCTTCTTTGCCGCCTCGAAAAGCGACCCAACGATCCGATTACGTACGTGCGGCGAATCAAGAGGAAGGCTTTTTGCCGCCTCCGCTTCATTCAGTTCGCTAGGTGCAATGTCGAGAAGTAGCGTCGGTATGCCGGCGTTGGCGAGATGGGCGGCAATACCTGCCCCCATCGTTCCGGCACCGAGCACAGCAGCTTTCGAAATATTCATAGAGTGAAATCGTATTTTGACGAAGCCAAATTATAAATGAATGAGCATTCATTCACAAGCAATAATTGCAACTGCTCGACGGTCATGGTTCAGTGAACCATGACCCTGCCCGACTATTTTTCTTGACACCGAAGGCGAATTTTTGGATACTTTCTTGACCAAGTCAACACAGCCGGGCTCCTGCCGTAAGCCTCCATCCCGAGGCAAGCGTAAGCGACCGCTCCAGTGCTGACAAACATTCAGACAAACTTTCAAAAATTCGGAGAAACTTATGAAAACACTTCTCGCAATCTCTGTCGCTATCATTCTGATGGGCGGCTCAATATTCGCCCAGTCGACGGGCGCCGCCACGGCTTCGAGTGAAGCAAAGGCGGCGAAGAAGCCGACATTTCGCTCCACCAAGGATCAGGTCAAGCAGGCCCAGGGCATACTAAAGGAAAAGAAGCTCTTCACCGGTGAGGCGACGGGCACATCGAGTGCAGAATGGAAAGCCGCCGTGAAGGAATATCAGGCAAGCAACGGGCTCTCTAAGACCGGCTCGCTGAACCGGGCGACGCTCGAGAAGATGGGGATCGAGCTCACCGAGAAGCAGACGACAATTCCGGTCAATCCGGCCCATATCGCGTCGTCTGATCCCGCGAGGAGCACGGCCAAAACGAGGACACGGAAGTCTTCAAGTTCCTCAGATACGGCAAAATTGACCGACGGGCCGAAGCGCCCCGCACCTTTTCGGGCTAGCGACGACCAAATTAAGATGGCCCAGAAGATGCTTCGCGACGGCAAGATGCTGGCGGGCGGCGAGGACGGCAAACTCGATGACGCCACACGAGACGCACTCGGCAAGTACCAACAGGGTAACTCGCTCAAAGTGACAAAGACACTCAACTCGATGACGCTCGAGAAGATGGGTATAGCGTTGACCGAAAAACAGAAACAACAGGTCGCTGCACAGTCAGCCTTCGATGCAGCGAAGGCTCCTAAGAACTAGCTTCTAAAGCATAGCCCCGTCACCCGGCCGTCCATTTGTGCGGCCTTTTTGCTGTACAATCATCTTCCTATGAAAATTCTTTACTCGCTTCTATTACTCACGCTCCTTTCGGCACCGCTGCTCGCCCAAAGGCCGGAGGCCGCAATCCGCAAGGTCATGGACGAACAGGTTGTGGCATGGAACCGCGGCGACATCGAGGGCTTTATGGCCGGCTACTGGAAGTCTGAGAAGTTGATCTTTGTCGGAGGCAGTGGAGTAACCCGTGGATGGCAGCCGACGCTCGACAACTAAGAACTACGGCACGAGAGAAAAAATGGGAACGCTTTCGTTCGCCGACCTCGAGATCAATGTGATCTCAAAAGATGCGGCGACTGTCTTGGGCAGTTGGTCACTCGCTCGCGCGACCGACAATCCGAAGGGTAAATTCACCCTTCTCTTCAGAAAGATGAAGGAAGAATGGCGAATCGTGATGGACCACAGCAGCTAGGCACGCCGGCGATATGTCCGACTGCCGACAGTCGTGTTCTCCGCCTTCCTGTATTCTATCGACGATTGAATTATACCGGAGGGACCAGCGTTTATGGCGGAGAGCGAACAGGAAGCAATCAAGAAATTACAAGAACTGACTGAAGACATCGATTTTTGCATGCTGACGACGATGGATGGCGGATATCTGAGAAGCCGGCCGATGTCGACGCAGCAATCGGAGCTAAATGTAACGCTCTGGTTTTTCACGAGTGACCAAACACATAAGGTCGAAGAGATCGAGAAGGATAATCGGGTGAACTGCGCGTACTCAGCGCCCGGCAATGATCGATATGTTTCTGTCTCGGGTCGCGCCGCTATCTCGAGAGACCGGGCCAAGATGGAGGAACTGTGGAGCGAAGGCCTAAAGGTCTGGTTCCCGGATGGACTTGATTCCCCCGACCTCTGCCTGCTTAAGGTCGATATCGAACAGGCTGAATATTGGGACAGTCCTTCGGGCAAGATCGTCCAGCTTCTCGGCTTTGTGAAAGCTCTGGCAACAGGACAGGAGTTTAATCCGGGCGAGAATGAAAAAATAAAATTGTCGTAACACTTCCGGATGCAGCAGTGAAAAGGCCGTCGGGCATTTAGCTCGACGGCCTTTATCTTTGTCTGCCTCACAGCCTTGGGCCTATTGCCTGACGTAAACGCTCGGCAGAGGAACGTCGCCTGCTATTCCAAAGTTCTGAATCAGCGTTCCGGCCGTCGACCTCTGGACAAACCAGGTGCTGCTCGACGGCCTGAAGACGCCCGCGTCGAAGCGGCCGTCGCCGTCGTAATCGCCGGGTGCAGGAATGTCACCCGCAGAGCCAAATGGGAAGGCGAAGAACGAGTAATCCTCGCTGCGAAGAACAAACCATTGATTCGTCGATGGTCGGAAGATCGCAGAATCTGCCTTGCTATCGCCGGTAAAGTCGCCCTGCACGGTACGGTCGCCAGGGTTGCCGAACGTATACGCGATCAGCCCGGTGCTCGACCGATTGATCCACCACTGGCCGAGGCTCGGACGAAAGATCGCGATGTCCGAGCGGCCATCGCCGTCATAATCGGCAGGTGTAGGTACGTCGCCAGAGGCGCCGAATCCAGTGATGGTCGTGCCGCCCGACGAGCGGCTGATATACCAGGTATTGTCCGACGGTCTGAATACAGTGGCGTCCGCACGCCCGTCTCCGTCAAAATCTGAGGGGGCCGGAACGTCGCCGTTAGTTCCGAAGGGAAAGGCGTAAAACGAAAAGTCCTCGCTGCGCAGTACTAACCAGTTTCCATTCGACGGACGGAAAAGAGCGATATCGGTCCTTCCATCACCTGTGTAATCGGCAGGTGCCAGCACGTCGCCCGCGATGCCGAATTGCAGTGCAGCGTTCCCGCCATCCGTGCTGCGGTTATACCACCATTCTCTTGGGCCCGGACGAAAGATCGATAGATCCGTCTTGCGGTCACCGTCAAAATCGATAAAGCCCGGTGCACCGCCGGCGGCGAGCGAAATCTCATACATTCCCTTGCCGTGAGTCGCGACACGGAGCTTTCGCGGGCTCGAATTAGTGAGTGCAAGGTCGAAAACTGCAACTCGAGGAAGGCCCGTGCCGAAGGGCGCCCAGCTCGTACCGCCGTTGGTCGAGACATAAACTCCAATATCGGTCCCTGCGTACAGCGTCGTCGTGTTTGTCGAATCGACGATTAAGCCATTTACCGGTACCTGCGGAATCCCTGTCGAGATATTCGTCCAGCTCGGCGATGCCGAAAATATGTTCGTGCCCTTCCAGACATTTGCGATGCCGAAGTTTGCGATTGTTATATAGAGAGTGCTGACGTCGTTTGGAGCGAATACCGTCCGGGCGATGAATCCGCTAGGCACCGCTCCGAAAGGATCCAAGTCCTGCAGCGTCGAGCTGCCAGCACCCGTACCGAGCAAGGTGCCGTTCGTCTGGCCTATTGCTCTCACACCGTCCTCTTGCGGCGAAATGCCGATAGCACTGATCCGAACGCCTGTGATCTGACTCACGACCGTGTGATTCGTGCCGTTGTTATCGCTCCGATAGAGTCGATCCGTTCCGTAGTAAATCGTGTTCGGATTGCCGGGGCCTTGCTCGAGCGGCGCATAGAAAAGCACGGGATCGGCACAGGTGATTCCATTATTGGGAACGTTTCCGTTGCAGCCGCGGAATCCCCAGCCTCCGGTTGTCGTAGCCCGCGTAGCGTATCCAACGATACTGTTCGACTGGCTAAAGTAGGTGTGATACATCCTCACATTTGTGAGGTCCGTCGCATTCTGGTCAATGACGGCGTAGCCGCCATCGCCGCCGTCGACTCGTGTCCACTGGGCACCTGCCGGGTCATAGAAAAGCGTTCCGTTATCCTGCGTTCCCCCGATCGTAAAGTTGCCGTCGGTCGGATGGACCGCAAGACCCATAAACTGCGTCGCGAAGTACTGCGCGGTATTGAGATGCGTGTAACTCGCGCCGCTGTTTGTAGACTTATAAATTCCACCATCGGTTCCGAGGTAAACGACCGAGGGGTTTGATGGCGCCACTTCGATCGCGTGCGTGTCAACGTGGACTCCGCTTCCGCCTTCGGTAAATGACGTCCCTGATGTTGTCGAAAACGCCGCAATCACTGAAGGCGCGCCGCCTACATAAACGCGGCTCGGCGTATTTGGATCAACCGCGATCGCGATGTCATAGAAGCATTGCGGAGTACAAAAATTATTGTCGATCTGCTCCACCCAGCTAGCACCGGCGTCGGTCGAAATCAAGACGCGGCCGCCGAGATTTCCCGTGCCCGCATAGAAGGTTGCGTTGGCGTCGCCAACCGGATGGGCGGACGCGAGTTCCGCAGTAAGCTCGCTGGTGGATGTTCCAGTCGTGTATTGGAACGTCTGAGTAAAGGTCGGACTTGGCGCCAGAGCATCCGTCGAGCGATACAGTCCGCCCGTCGGTGCGCCGGCAACGAGGCCAGCCACGAGAATGTTCGGATTCGAGGGATCGATCGCAATATCCCGCACGCTGGCATTGATGCTGCCCGAAAGCCCGGTCAGCTTTGCAAACGTGGGCGTCGCGGACGTCGCGTTGGTCGAACGATACACGCCGCGACTTGGCAGCACGTTATTCTGTGCTCCGCTGATTCCGCCGGTTCCCGAGCCCGATGAAACAAATATCGTCCCCGGATCGGTAGGATGAACGATGATTTCGCTGATCGCCCGTCCCGTGAATATGTCCGCATTCACTGCGTCCTTATTGAGCGGACCCGTGAGATTTGCTGTCGTCGATGCGTTGTCAATTCGGTAAACGCCGACTCCGAAAAAGCTGTCGAGCGAAAAGTTGGCCTCGCCGGTGCCGACAAAGACGATTTCGGGATTCGACCTGGAGATCGCGACCGCGCCGATAGCAACGCTCTGCGCACCGTCCATCAGCGGCACCCACGATGTACCGCCGTTTGTCGTGCGATACAGGCCACCCTGCGCCGTGCCCGCGTAAACGATGTCGGGATTTGTTGGATGAATTGCAATCGCTGTCGTCCGACCGGAATACCGGAAACCGCCGGAAACTATAGGTGCAGGCCCAATAGGCTGCCAGGCGGCGAGCATTTCGTCTTTCTCAGGCGAGGCAGGGCGACTCGCGAGGTCCGCCGACTGACGATCCATCTCGGCGATGGCCTTTGGCCGCGCCGTTCGATCGACTTCAAAGTCGTTATTCAATCCGCGCCGCAACGCAATTCCCTCAAATCGTTTCTGGAGGAATTCCTCCTTCGTTATCGAAGCCTTTGCGTTCGCAAGCATCTCCGGAATATCCGGCTCACGCTCACCATACGGCGAAGCGAACTGCGCAAGCGAGCTCGACAGGGGCGACCAAAACAAAAATGCGGCTCCGGCAACAAGCAGTAGCGCAGCGGCAACGATCACTTTCTTCATATATCCTCGCAATGGGTAAATGGAATTTGGGCCTAGGGAAACAGCTATCTTATTCTTTAAGACGAGAAAACTCAACGAAAATGAAGCCGTCTCACAGGGTGACTTGGCGTTGCTCGTTATGCGAGCGGCGGGCCGCGTCCAGCACACGCTGTACTTTTAGCCCATCTTCAAACGTTGCGGCGAATTTGATGTCACTTTTCCCTTTGCGGATGGCTTCTATTATGAGAGGGGCAAACTCCATAAAACCTCTTGCAAATCCCGTATCTGCAACGCCCGGGACCTGGCGGCCGAGTTCGATGCCCACATCCTCCCATTCACCCGTTCCCGCACCCGCGGTCCAAAGATCGCCGCGATGATTTATTTTGATGGCACCACCGGACCCATACAGCTCGAGGACGTTCCGATACTCGGGTCCGTCGGTCATCGATACAGAGATAAGGCCCGTAGCGTCCGAGGTAAACTCACTCTCCGCGTACTCCAGCAGCATATGGACCTCGTCATCGGTGGTGACGTCTTTAATGTTGCCCGATGAATCCGTCCGATGCTTAATATGAGTTTGCAGCTTGCAGAACACATTCGCGGGCATAACACCCAAAAACCAGTTGAACTGATCGATGACATGCGAGCCAATCGCCCCGAGTGCCCCGCCGCCCTGTGCCGCATCTGACCACCAGTTCCACTCGCTATTTGGGTCGCCTCGATGCGGCGCCTGAAAAAGGCAGCTCACGTGTCGAATCTTCCCGATCGCACCCGTGCGGATAAGATCATACGCACGCTGGCGTCCGGGGTGGAATCGCAACTCGTGATCTATCAGCATTAGGCGGCCCTGGTCCGTACCGGCGCGGACCATGTCCCGTGCCTCGCCAACGTCCATGGCCATGGGCTTCTCGCAGAGAATGTGTTTTCCCGCCGCCGCGGCGGCGATGACCATCTCCTTATGCAGGTTTGGGGGCGTCGTAATGCAGACGAGGTCGACGTCCGGATGAGTGACTGTTTCGCGCCAATCGGCCGAAAAGTGGGACGCGCCGCTTTCATCCGCGGCGGCTCGAGCGTTCTCAATTTTCCCGCTCGCGACGGACGCGATAAATGCTCCTTCGCAAGCAAGAAATGCGGGCACTTGCACGCGTCTTGCAAAGCCCGTCCCAATAATTCCGATACCGATCCGTTTCGTCATAGATCGATTAAAGATGATGATTGCCGCAAAAACAAAAGGGCCCGAACATCTTCGGGCCAGGCACGGCAACGATATTTAGTTCGGATCACTTCATCCCGAGTTCGAGTCCAGGCGTAGCGACTGTCGGGAGCGACACTCCGCCAAGCAGAAAGCGATCAAAAACAGCGTTGCTGTCGCCGTCGACCCTTAAAATTTGAGCACCTACCAGGAATTTTCCGCTCGAGGGTTGTGTTCCGACTTGCTTGTAACGTCTACCAACGATCTGCAGATTTAACTTTCCCGATGGCAAGTCGACCTCGACATTCAACTTTCGGTCCTGCCCGACAAGGTATTTTTCTTTTAGTCGAATGGATGATACGACGAAGGCGATCCCCGTGCGGCTGATATCGACCGTCTCGCCCGATATGCCGACGCTCTTGGACATGCTGTCGTCCAGCTCGCTGTCAATCTCGGGGGCGAACCAGATCCTAACCGGAGCACTTATCTGCTTTCGCGCGGGAACACGACGTTCCGAGATTGAACGATTAAACTTCGAGATCAGATTACGGATCATCGTAAACTCCTCTCATTCCGGAACCAACCGTTGGCGTGGAATGAACTTATAACAGAGATTTGCTCGATATCACCAGCACGGCCAGATGTAATGAAGTGTTTACTTCGTCAGGGGCTTCCCGCCCAAATCCTTGCTCGCAATCCCTTTCACGTCAAGAAGGAACGACAGTTTGCCGCTTTTCCCGTACTGCGCGGGAATCGCATTAGCTGTAAAGCTCTTTTTGTCTGAGGAGAGAGTCATCGAATAGTTATACCCCGTCGATTTGCTGGATGTGATGTCCTCGGGCAACAGCCCGGCGCCGATCAGCGCATCCATATCCGCCGACAAGCCAGCATTCGAAGCGGCGTGTACCAGCTGCGCCTTACGTATGCGATTTAGCATCGCGTACGCCTCATCCTGATGGGTATCGATCCTTAAATTGTAAAAATAATTCTTGCCCTGGGCCTTGACGTCTTTTGACGCTGCCTCGTCGACCGTGAGGATCAGCCAGTGATCGCCGTTGCGAACCAAGTCTATCTTTTGCGTCTCTTTCTTATCGGCCTCATCCTTCGGCAGATTGACGGTTACGATTGCCTTGTCGCCGCTAACTATCTCGCCCGAGATCTCGACGTCAGCGGGAATCTGGCCGGCCAGGGCTTCGAAATCAAGCGAAAAGTCCTTTAGCTCGCCGTCTGTCAGGCCCTCGATCGCAGGGCGGAGATTCGTCAAGAAGATCGCCTCGCGAAACTTCTTTTCTTTCAATAATTTATAGAAAGCTCGAACCGTGTCGGCAGGGCCGTTTGCATCGATCTGAATCCGCGTCAGAGCCTTCATCGCACTGCCCTTCTCGGCCGCAACGGTCTTTTCGGTCACCGAACAGCCGGAAAACAGCACGCACAGCGCGACAGGTACTAGTACAAATTTAGGAGACAGATCTACTGCGAAAGGCTTGCTCATCACTCTAAAACGTCAGAAAAAGGAGTGTTGTAGAAGTACGTGCGTACGCAGAAAAGCGGCACGCCATAGAGATTATAGCGTGCCGCGTTAAAAAAAGTAAAACAGTTTTTACAGGTCGCCTTCCCTTACTTCTGAGGCTGCCGAAGGCTCAGCGGCCCAGTCGCCGCGGCCGGGCATCAGTTTCTCTCGTCCGACGAAGTAGAGGATGACGGCTATCACGAGAAACGGAATGGCTCCGAGCCACCACGCACTGTCCCCGGCGAAGAACGGATTCGACTCCTTAGCCCAAGCAGACGAAGAGTTCTGGAGCGAGTTCAGCGCGGGCACGACCGCGAAGATAGCGATCAGGATTCCCGCGATTGCCCCGCCCGCGATATAACCTGAGGCCATCAGCACGCCGTGCGACTTGTCCGTCTCTGCGACGATCTGGTCTTCTGTTAGGTTCTGCGAGGCGAGCTTTCGCTTTAGGTAAACATCCACGAGTTTGCGAACCATTCCGCCGACGAAGATCGGCATCGAAGTAGCGATCGGGAGGTATAGTCCAACCGCAAACGCGAGGGACGGAACACCGACAATTTCGAGCATGATCGCAATCATCGCGCCCAGAAGCACGAGACCCCAAGGCAGATCTTGACCAAGCACACCTTTAATGATGTAGCTCATCAAGGTCGCTTTTGGCGCGTCGTAGCGCGTGAGCTTGTTGCCGTTCTCATCCGCTTTGACCACACCGTTTATCGCTGGGTCGACGAGATATGCGGGTTGGCCTTGGGGATTGATCAAGTATTTGCCGATCTGTCCGGCCGCGGGGTCAGTATTCTGCCAGACACGATACATACCTGTATCGGTCGCGAGTGCGCCTGATTTGATGCCCTCGCTCTTGATCTGCCCGCCTTCGCGAAACAACTTGTCTTCTGTAACGGTAAAGCCCGCCGGAAAGGCCGCGGCGTCGACTTTCTGGTAATAAGTTCCGCCATCATTCAGGAATAGAAGGAGCGGGCCAAGCACGAGCGCGGACGCGAGAGCGCCGACTAGAATTGCGATCTGCTGCTTCTTGGGCGTACCTCCGACGAGGAAACCGGTTTTCAGATCCTGCGATGTCGTGCCGCCGTTAGATGCCGCGATACAAACGATGCCGCCGATGGACAGGGCAGTCACAAAATATGGATCGGCCGCCGTCCAACCGAGGGCGAGGAACGCGAGACAGGTAAACAGCAACGTCGCGACGGTCATTCCCGAGATCGGATTTGACGAAGAGCCGACCTCGCCCGTCAGGCGTGAAGAAACCGTGACAAAAAGAAACCCGAGAAGAAGAACGAGGATCGCCCCAAAGATCGACACTACCGGATCATCTAATAAAAATAGCCCGAGGTTCGGTGCGAGCATGATCGCCGCGAGCAGGACGATGAGGCCCATGATGACGTATTTCATCGAAAGGTCCTGATCGGTACGCTCGAGGCCCGCTTCACCCGCCGACCCGCCGCGAAGATCCGCGAGGCCCGATTTCAGTCCGCTCCAGATCGTCGGCAGCGAACGAAACAGCGAGATTATTCCCGCAGTCGTCACGGCCCCGGCGCCGATGTATAGAATGTATTCTGAGCGAATGTTACCGGGAGACATTTCCGCGATCGTCTTGCTAACCGCCGGAGCGAGGGGCGATGTCAGAGAATCACCGAAATATTTAATCAGCGGAATCAGGATCAGATACGACAGGATGCCGCCGCCGAGCATGATGGCCGAGATATACGGCCCAATAATGTAGCCGACTCCGAGAAGCGCAGGATTGTTCTCGAGATGGATCGAACCGCCCTTTAACACGTTATCGGGCAGGTCTCTCCCCGGCTCGGGGTTCCACGCCGAAAAAACATCCATCACCGATTTGTAGATAAATCCGATACCAAAGCCAGCCGCGATGATCTTGCCGCGATGGAGAACCTCCTGATCCGACGAGACGAGTCCGCCGCCCTCGAATGCCGCCTCGCGCGACTCTTTCGACGCACCTGCGATCAAAACCTGTGCGCAGGCCGTGCCCTCAGGATATTTTAAGAGCCCGTGCTGATCGCGAATTAGCGCTCGACGCAGCGGGATCATCATCAAAATTCCGAGCAGTCCGCCGAACACCGCAACCATCGTCGTCCGAACCAAATCCAGCTCGAATCCGAGAATCAAGATCGCCGGCATCGTAACGCCAACGCCAAATGCGATCGATTCGCCTGCGGATCCGGCGGTCTGCATCACATTAGCTTCGAGGATCGTAGCATCGCGCATTCCCGCTTTCGAGAGCAGGCGAAACAGCGTGATCGCGATAACCGCGACCGGGATCGATGCCGAAACGGTAAGGCCTGTCTTCAACACGAGGTAGAGCGACGACGCTCCAAAGATGATTCCGAGCACCGTTCCGACAAAAAGCGGAAACACGGTCAACTCTCTCAGGTTGGTAACGCTCGCCGGAATAAACGGGCGGAAGTTTTCGAGAAACGGATTTTTCATCGCGTAAGTCTCCTAGATGCAGAATTTCGATGGGGAAAACAACTGCTAGGAATTTACAGCGAAAGCCGCGAAAAGGCAATGTAAATGGTTCGATTTCCCGGGGCTTCGCGTCATGAACCCGATAATGGAAAGCCGGTGAAGTCTCACCAAACGGTCGTCGACATAATTTATGCAATGGTCAACGAATCACGCGCCCTCATGGCAGGGGTCGACTCGATAGTGCTCAATTAATGGCCGGCATTGTGGCGGGCATCGGATTTGATGAGCTGGGAACTCTATACCGTCCACGACCGATTTCGGCAACGCCCGCCATTATCCTCCGCCATGCGATCTGATTACACCGTTCATAAACCGCGCGTGAATCGCGGCGTGAAAGACGCTCTACGCGACGATAAATAAGCTGGGCGAGATCGTAGTTTCGCGATTTACGCACGAGCAGATAGGCTCGCCTGACTCGTGCATGCTGCTCTTTGACCGGAATCGCCAAACGATCGGCCTGAAACCAGCGCGCCGCTCAATCGACAAGAACGCCTATCCGTTCGCTCCACGCGGGCATCGCGGCGGAAAGGTCGTGCGAGGGTTTCGTATGTGCCGTGACTTCAATATCGACATCGGCGACACGCGCTACTTCGTCGCTCCCGAGATCGATAACGATGGGATACTGCGACTCAGCATATTCAACTAGCGCGCGGCCCGCCACGGAAAACGCGCCCGCAAAAACGACGACTTATACCGCTAGCAAGCCGCCTAACTTGGCGGAAACGTAGCCCAAGAAATTCCGGAAACCGCCCACTCGGGCGATCGTGGGCCGAAGCAACTATTCATATCTTTCTCGCACCAGACTCAATAACCTTAACCGCACGATAGCTCATAAATGAAGATACTGGTGGCAACATTCCTACTTGCAATTGCGGCAATGCCCGCGTTTTCGGCGGCGGATAAAAATCCTCTCTCCCCACGATCGAATGCGACCATTAGCAGACCATCAAAACAGCTAAGAAACTTCAAATCTAAACGGGAGCTGCGCGGGTTTCTGGCGAAACTTAGGCAACAGTATCGGAACCGAGTTGGACACGGTTCTGGCAACGGCTCCGGAGTCGGCAGCGGGGATGGCCTTTCGATGTCCGCAACAGTTACCGTCACCTCGGACGACGCAAGCGGTAGCGGCGGCGGCGGCGGAGAGGAACCCGACGAGACTATTACCAATGTTCAGGAGACTGGCGTAGACGAGGGCAGCATCGTGAAATTACGCGGCAACTACCTAGTTATCCTGCGTCGCGGCCGTTTGTTTACAATCGATATTAGCAAGGACGACCTCAAGCCTATCTCTACGATCAATGCTTACAGTCCTGATACAAATCCCGAAAATACCTGGTATGACGAGATGCTCATCTCGAAAAATCACATCGCAGTTATTGGCTACAGCTATGATCGCGGAGGAACAGAGATCGGGCTTTTCAAACTAGAGGCCGATGGTCGGTTAAGCTATCACTCCACCTATCACCTCCGATCGAACGACTATTACTCATCCCGGAATTATTCGAGCCGCTTGATCGGCAACAAGCTCATCTTCTATTCACCGTTGAACTTGGACCTTGAAGAGAGGGATCCGCTCGATTCCTTTCCAGCCCTCCGGCGGTGGCATAAGGGAGCTTCGAAGGACGAATTTCGCTCCATAGCGCCCGCTACGAACATATATATTCCTTCGGAATATAAGGTAAACCCAGAAGACGTTACGCTTCATACGGTGACGACTTGCGAGATACGCACCGAACTTTCATGCACAGCGGAATCCGTGATCGGTCCCTCCGGGAACGTCTTTTATGTGTCGTCCAGAAATGTCTATGTGTGGGCGTCGACGTGGGAGTCGGAGGAAAGCACTAAACGCAACCGCTCGCTACTCTTTAGAATGCCGCTCTTAGAGGGCGGTCCGTCCGCTATTCGCGTCTCGGGCAGTCCAGTTGATCAGCTTTCTTTCCATGAGGAAGAAGAGGAGGGGCTGCACGTCCTGGTCCGGGCAAATTCTAAGGGAGACGGAATGTGGAAATCCGAAATTGCCGAAGGTGAGGTCGCCTTATTGCGGTTGCAGGCTCGGGACTTTGGTAACGGATCGAAAGCGGCGGGGGTCCGGGATTATCAACAACTCGAGAAGCCGAATGGGTACTCATTCCAGAATCGCTTCATTGGGGACTATGTACTCTACGGCGCGGCGGACTATTCTGCCGAGCACGATGAGGTGAGTAACTTATTGTTTGCACTCAATCGGAAGACCGGTGCATTCTCGAAGGTAAAATTGCCGCATGACGTACGCCGCCTAGACCTTCTTGGCAAAGACGGGATCGTAATTGGAAATGTGGGGGAGAATCTTGTTTTTACGTCCGTGATACTCGACGGGTCTCCGCAAATTGTTGATTCATACACAATCGGTCGGGCCGCACAAGGCGAAACCCGCAGCCAAGGATTCTTCTACAAGCCAATAGACGGAACCAATGGCATGTTAGGGCTTCCTGTTGTACGAACCTCCGAGGCCGGTCCGAATAAGGTTTCGCGGGAGCTGGCTTCAGTTGTGTTTCTGCGAAATAGCGATCTTCGCTTCCACACGCTGGGAGAACTTACCTCATACGAGCCAGGGTCGATAAATGACGATTGCAAGGCTTCTTGCGTGGACTGGTATGGAAACGCCCGCCCTATATTCGTCAAAGGACGCATCTTCGCGCTGCTCGGTTATGAACTTGTCGACGCGCAAATCGTTGGTGGACAACTTAGCGAGACCAGACGCGTTAACTTTGCACCAGCACGAACCAGTGGGGGAAACTAAACTAGATTCCGAAATGGTCGAACCCACGTTGCACCGTACGCACCGAAAGAAATCTGCGCTTTTAGCAAGGAATTACAGGAACGGCACGATACGACGACCCTTTCTACCGCTAGCAGGCGGTGAGTCCGGCGTAACGAAATCGCAGGGCGCAATTGCTATGCTTTTCCGCTCGGCGAGAAAACGAAGCAGGGCGGGCACGACATATACTAGATATTCCTGGATAAATCTTATGAGAGTTCCCAATTTCGTCTCTTCGTCCCGGCGTCTCGGCGGTTTAACTGCTTTGCGGGCTTTGCAGCTTTGCGTGATATTTCTTTTCGCCATCGCGGTGTCGGCACAAAACGTTCCGGGCCCGAAAGACCATCTCGGCTTCTCGCCCGGCGATGACCGGAAGCTCGTGAGCTGGGCGAGCATCGTCGATTATTTTAAGAAGCTGGATACGGCGAGCGATCGCGTGATATTCGAGGAGATCGGCAAGACCACAATGGGAGCGCCGTTTGTATATGCAACGATAAGCTCGCCCGAAAATCTTAAGAATCTCGAGCGGTATAAACAGATCAACGCGAAGCTCGCGGACCCGCGCACATTCAAATCAAACGATGTCCAAGCGCGAAAGCTGATCGCACAAGGCAAAACCATCGTCCTCATCACCTGCGGAATTCATTCAACAGAGGTTGGCTCGACATTGTCGAGCATGCTAATCGCGCATCGTCTGGCATCCAGCAACGAGCCTGAGATACAAAACGTTCTCAAGAATACGATCATTCTGCTCGTACCCAGCCTGAATCCGGACGGCGTCGACATCGTCAAAAATTGGTACGACAAAACCCTCGGCACGCCGTTTGAGGGCACCGAGCCGCCGGAGCTTTATCACAAGTACGTCGGCCACGATAACAATCGCGACTGGTACGCCTTCACGCAGGTCGAGACCCAGCTCACGGTCGATAAGATCCACAACGTCTGGCATCCGCAGATCGTCCATGACATCCACCAGCAGGGCGCAAACGGCGCACGCCTTTTCCTGCCGCCATATATGCAGCCGGTGGAGCCGAACGTCCCGAAGCAGATCGTCGAAGGCTATACCGAGCTCGGCAATTTCATGGCCGCCGACCTCCGAAAACGCGGTCTGGAAGGAATCACGACAAACACCACCTACGATGCCTGGACACCAGCCCGTGCGTATTCGCACTACCACGGCGGCGTAAGAATCCTATCGGAGACCGCCTCCGCAAAGCTCGCCACACCGATTACGGTAAAATTCGAAGACCTCCGCGGCGCATCCGGCGGCCTCGATGCCAAAAAAGAATCCCCAAACTTCGGCCCCGTCTGGAAAGGCGGCGAATGGAAGCTCCGCAACATCACCGACTACATGACCACCGCCGCGTTTAGTTTGCTAAATCACGCGGCGGATAATCGCGAACGCTGGCTGTCGAGGTTTTATGAAATCGGAAAGGAAGCGGTACGGCCGAGAAAGAATGGTGAGTTATATGCGTTTGTTATCCGGCCCCACAAAAATCGATATTTCGTCGAGGATGCATTGAACACAGCGGGCGTGGAAACTGAGGAGGCGAATACCTTTGCTCTGGACCGAACTCGATTTCCTAGAAAAACTATAATCGTAAGAATGGGTCAGCCTTACGGGGCTTTTGCGAAAGCGATTCTCGAACGACAGGTATACCCGAATCTTCTGGACGAAGCGGGACATCCTATTCCACCATACGACGTGACTGCGCACACTCTATCACTCTTGGCCGGTGTAAACGCATTTCCTGTTTACAAACAGTTTTCGTTTCCACGACCAACTTATGGTTTAGGAGCCGGTAGTGGAGGCGGGTGCGGAAGTTCAGGCCTCGCTCCTCGTGCACTATATAACTCCCATATTCCCTCAATGGACGAAGGATGGACTCGGTGGATTTTGGAAGGAGAGGGAGATCAAATTTCGCGTAAGGACGAATGTGAAAATATTTATGACCCGATTTCCGATAGTGAAATAAGGGACGGTAAATACTTGTTTCCTCGAAGATTTGTCATCTTCCCCGACCAATCGCCCAACCAGATCCTCAACGGCTATCCGAAAGGCTCGATGCCGGATGAATACACGGGCGGCGTCGGCAAGGAAGGTGTTGAGAATCTGCGAAAGTTTGTTGAGGCCGGCGGCACGCTCGTTTTTCTAAACCGTGCCTCGAATTTCGCCATCGAGCAGTTCAATCTGCCAGTGAAAGATGTCACGAAAGGCCTCGCACGAAAGGACTTCTACATCCCCGGCTCGATCCTCCGCACCGAGCTCGACCTAACGCACCCGATCGCCAAAGGAATGCCGCAGCAGTCGATCGCGTGGTTCGAAAACTCGCCGGTGTTTGAGGTGCTGTCCGGTGTCAGTAGCCCGACCGTGAGGGAGGGCTCAACACAACCAGCAGGGGCCCTTACTGACGTGCGGGCTACGGACACAGCGGGCGTTCGAGTCATCGCCCGCTACCCGTCCGACCCGAAAAACATTCTTCTTTCCGGCTGGGCACTCGGTGCCGAAAAGATCGCGGGTAAAGCGGCTCTGATCGAGGTCACCATCGGCAAAGGCAAGATCGTGTTGTTCGGATTCCGCCCGCAGTATCGCGGACAGTCGCTCGCGACATTTCCGTTGTTGTTCAATGCGATAAGTCAGTAGGAGGTTTTGCCACGAATTACACGAATGACACGAATTTAATTGAAGAGAAAATTCTGTACAAGGACCTGTCCTACAAGATCGTAGGCTTAGCTATGCAGGTTCATAGTGAGCTCGGCCCGGGATTTCTTGAAAAGGTTTATGAGAATGCACTGATGGTGCTCGTGCAGGAAAACGGCATCCTGGCGGTACCGCAATTCCCAATAACCATTAGCTTTCATGGTCACATCATTGGAGACTATTTTGCAGACATATTGGTTGAGGATTCGATCATTTTGGAACTTAAAGCACAAGATCGAATTGCCGAGATCCATAAGGCACAAACACTCAATTACCTCAAAGCCACTCAATTTAAACTCGCCTTGCTCATCAATTTCGGAAAACACAGGTTAGAGTATGAGCGCCTTGTTCTGTAGACTCTTTTATTCGTGCCATTCGTGTTCATTCGTGGCTACTTTTCTGTGAAAGAGGATATACAGGAAACCAGATTTGATAACGGTCTCGTCGTGCTGACCGATCGGATGCCGAGCGTGCGCTCGGTGACGCTCGGTTTTTTTTATCGCGTCGGAGCGCGGCACGAGCCGATGGAGCTCGCGGGAATTACACATTTTATCGAACACACCGTTTTTAAGGGTACGGCTCGGAGAAACGCGTTGGATATTGCGATCGAACAGGATCGCCTAGGCGGAAATCTCGATGCATTTACTACTCATGAGGAAACCGGATTTGCGATCAAGGTAGTCGACGAGGAGCTGGGAAAAGCCTTCGACGTGATAGCCGACATGCTGGCAAATCCTCGCTTCGACGCCGCCGATCTCGAGGCCGAGCAAAAGGTCATCATCGAAGAAATGAAGATGACCGACGACAATCCGGAAGACCTGCTCGGCGAGATGTTCAATGCCGCTTTTTTCCCGGATCATCCGCTCGGATTGCCCATCACGGGCACGCCGGATTCCGTGAGAAAATTTACTCACGAAATCACGCGTGACTATCACGAACAAAATTTCGCCGCCGGCAAACTCGTGATCGTCGCCGCCGGGAATGTGGAGCATGATCAACTCTTGGAACTTGCGGAGCGTTCTTTCAACTCGCCACTCATCACTCGTCACTCGTCACAGTCGGCCTCGCCGACACCCGCCGCCCCTTTCCTGGTCAAGCAAAACCCTAATCTCGAACAGGCACATCTGATCATCGCTACGCCAACCGTCTCCGCGAGAGACGAACGTCGTTACGCCGCCGACCTGCTCGCGAACGTGATCGGCGGCGGAACGTCGAGTCGTCTCTGGCAAAAGATTCGCGAGGAACGCGGTCTTGCATACAGCGTCGGCGCGTCAACCGCAATGTACGAGGATGTCGGAGTTTTTTCGGTCTTTGCGGGCACATCGCCTGACCAAGTCGGCGAAGTCGTCGACCTGACCATCGCCGAGCTGCGCTCCGTAGTCAGTAACGGTATCGAAGCGGACGAATTAGAGCTGGTAAAACAACAAGCTCGCGCCTCGATCCTGCTCAGTCTCGAAGATTCCGCGTCACGGGCGTCCTCGCTTGCCCAATCCGAAATGACGCACGGCCGACAAATTCCGGTTGAAGAAACTCTCGCAAATATCGATGCGGTCATTGTCGAGGATTGTCAGAAGCTCGCCAGCGAATGTTTTACAAGCGAGCGGATCGCGTTCGCGGCTGTCGGTGATCTTGAGGCCGAAGGTATCGACAGAGAAAGGTTAAGATTTTTCTAGCCACGAATTACACAAATGGCGCGAATAAAGAGCGGCGGAAAATTCGTGTTATTCGTGCCATTCGCGGCTAATTCTCTTTGTATTTGATCGGGTCGGTCACGCCTGCCTGCTCAAACCCACGCAGCCTCAGCGCGCAGGAGCCGCAAGTCCCGCAGGCAAGTGTTTCGGCGCGATAGCATGACCACGTGAGGTGCAGCGGCGCAGCGAACTCAAGCCCTTTTTTTACTATCTCAGCCTTTGAAAGGTGAATGATCGGAGTGCGAATTTCGACAAGCGTGTCTGGCTTTGTACCAGCGTTGATGGTTTGTTGAAAGGCTTCGAAAAACTCAGGGCGGCAGTCCGGATAGCCGTTCGAGTCCTCTGCAACCGCACCGATGTAGATCGCGTCTGCTCCGATTACCTCTGCCCAGCTCGTCGCGATCGCGAGCATGTTGGCATTGCGAAACGGAACATAACTCGTCGGGATTTCCTTTGAGTCGAGATCGGCGTCGGCAACTTTAATTGCATCGTCGGTGAGAGACGAACCGCCGATCTTGGCGAGATATTCTATAGAAACGTCGAGCCGTTTTTTGACTCCGTAATGATCCGCGATGTCATCGAAGGCCTGACGCTCACGCTCCTCAGTCAGCTGGCCGTACGAGATATGCAAGAAGGCGAGATCGGGCGACGTTTCACGCGCGATCGCAGCGGCCACGCACGAATCCATTCCACCTGAGACGAGGACAACAGCGCTCATCGACCTAGTCCTTCCTGGAGAATCTGCGACAGCTTCCAGATCATCGCGAGGGCGGGATTTTCTTCGTCGTAGGCGACAACGCGCATGTCGTCAATGGTGATGGCCATCGCGATGCGGCCGCGACGTGTGTAGATAATGCCAACATCGCTGCGCAGACGGTCGAGCGCGCCCGACTTCGATGCGACCGAAATAAAATCCGGGACTGCGCGACCGATGCCGTCCTTGTACTGTTGACGTTTAAGGATCGCGATCATCTCCGCGGACGCTTCTTTGGAAACGACCTCGCCGCGTTCGAGTTTCTCGAGCAGCCTGACCATATCGCGTGCACTCGACCTGCCTAGACCGAACACCTTATTCTGCGGCTCGAGTCCTGCACGCGAATCTCCGCCGCCAAAAACCTTCCGCATCGAGCGGGTCGCGGTTAGCCCGAGCGTGTCCATAAATTCATTCACGCTATCGGCCCCGATTCGATCTAGAACGAGATTGGTCGCGGTATTGTCCGAGACGACGATCATGAGATTCACCGCTGTCCTCAGATCAATCTTTGTGTCGTCCGAAAACTCGAAGAGCACGCCCGAGCCGCTGACTTTTTTTGCTTTTGTGAGAACAAGTTCGTCCGCCCACGCGACTTTTCGGGTAGCAACCTGGCGAAACGCTTCCGTCATTATCGGCAGCTTTATCGTGCTTGCGGTACGCACGTGTTCGTCGGCGCGCAAGGAGTATTCGCGCCCCGTATCGAGATTCTTCGCGTAGATAAAAGCCTTTCCCGCAAAGCCGTCCAGAGCTTGTTTGATCTTGTCGTCGAGCGATCGAGCAGGCTTCGGAACGCTCCGCGTCTGTGCAGAAATCCCGAGGGAGCATAGCAGCAGCAATAAAGCGATTTTTCTCGTCATATTTTCATACGCCGCGGGCATCCGCCCCCCAGATGTATTTGTGAAGCTGTAGATTCAACCGTACCTTTCGTCCCGATCGAGCGATGTTCTTGGCAATTGCGGCGAGGTCATCACCAGTGTGCACCGGTGAAATCAAGATCTCTCGTGCACGGTTGGCCAGTTGGCAAGTATCGATGATATTGCACGCAAATTCCCAATCCGCGAGATCCGCGACAACGAACTTTACTTCGTCCTTTTCGGGCCGGAGACGCTCGAGATTTCGCCAATGATTTCGCTCGGACTCGCCTGACGCAGGACACTTGATATCGAGAATTATAGAAGCTCGCGGGTCGACTTTTTCGGTCGAGATAAAGCCGCCTGTCTCGATTAAAACCTCGTAGCCGCGATCACACAATTCGGTGATGAACGGGAAAACATTCTTCTGTGCAAGCGGCTCGCCGCCCGTAACCTCGACAAGCTTGCAGCCGAATTCGTCGAGAAGTGTAAAAATCTCGTCAAACGTTTTGTGATCACCGCCGGTGAATGTGTATTCGCTGTCGCACCATACGCAACGCATCGGGCAGCCTGTCAGCCGCACAAACGAGCAGGGCCGTCCGGCGTGCGAAGACTCGCCCTGGATCGAGAGGAAAATCTCGGTTATGCGGAGGTTCATCGGAACCTTCAGGTTAGCATGACGAGATTTGCCCGCGAAATGCGCGAGAAGGACGCGAAATGCTAACCGCGGCTATTTCACTTTTCGTGTATCTCGCGTGTATCGCAGTAAGGTCTTTTAAATTCTAAATTTCGCCGACCTGCGTTAAACTCGTACGCATATGCGAGAACAGTTGAAGCGATTTATCGACCAGATGGATGAGAATTCCGTCGCGATCATCCCGGCCGCTCACGAGGCGCGGCGCAGTTACGACACGGAGTTCAAGTTTCGGCAGGATTCGGATTTCTGGTATCTAACGGGATTTCCCGAACCTGACGCGATCGCCGTAATTACGCCGAACGCAAAAAAACCTTTTACGCTTTACGTTCGCCCACGCGACCCGATGATGGAGACATGGTACGGTCGCCGGCACGGAACGGACGGTGCGATGAAAAAGTTTGGCGCGGACAAAGCTGTGCGGGTGGAGAAATTCGAAGAAGACTTGGGAAAATTGCTCAACGGCTACGAGAAGCTCTACTACCGTTTTGCGGTGGATAAGGAGCTCGATCAGAAGATCCTGACGTACTTTACGGAGCAGCGCGTTCGGCGCCTGAAAACCGCGTATCCCCCACACACGATTGTCGATCCGACGCCAATAATCGGCGAGATGCGGCTGCACAAAAATGATATAGAAGTCGAGATGATGCAGCGTGCCGCGACGATCGCCGCCGAGGCACACATCGTCGCGATGAAACGCGTAAGGCCTGGTATGAACGAGGGCCAGGTCGAATCCCTGATCGAAGCCTATATGAAGGATCAGGGCGCGAGCGGGATTGCATATAACTCCATCATAGGCGGCGGCGACAACGCGACCATCTTGCATTATGTGGAGAATAATATGCCGCTTAAGGGCGGCGATCTCATCCTCGTCGATGCAGGCGCCGAATACCACGGCTATGCGTCGGACATCACCCGCACCTTTCCCGTGAATGGCCGCTACACACAAGCTCAACGCGAGGTCTACGACGCCGTGCTCGATGTGCAGGAGGAGTGCATCAAGGCGACCAGCATTGGACAAACCGTCAAGGGACGCCACGAACTCTCGATCGAGCTGCTGACGGAGAAGATGAAAGAGCTCGGGTTGCTCAAGGGAAAAACGAAGGAACTAATTAAGAAGAAGTCGTTTATGAAGTATTACATGCACGGCGTCGGTCATTACCTCGGTCTCGACGTGCACGATGCGGGCCGATACTTCCTCGATCAGGGAGCGAAGAATTCAAAGCCGTTCGCGCCCGGAATGGTGCTGACCGTTGAGCCCGGTCTTTACATTCCACCCGACGATAAAACCGCGCCTGCAAAATACAGAGGTATCGGCGTTCGCATTGAGGATGACGTCCTGGTGACGCAAGGCGGCAATATAAATCTCACCGCAAAGGTGCCTAAGAATACCGACGAGATTGAGGCTCTAATGAACAGCGGAAGAAAATTAGCGAAGTAATGGAAACGGTTCTTCAAAACTTTCCGGCTCTCGCAGTGGCGCTTCTTGTTGCGATTCTTTTCATCCAGTCGGGCCTCGACAAGGTGTTTGATTGGGAAGGAAACCTCGGCTGGCTGAACGGGCACTTCTCGAAAACTTTCCTGGCTCCGACGGTACAGATGCTGCTCGCCACGATCACGGTCATGGAGCTTGTAACGGGGATCGTCGCTCTCGCGGGCATCGTCTATTTTTTGATCGCAGGTTCAACAGCGGTAATTTTCTGGGCGGGCGTCCTCGGGGCACTGTCCATCACGGCACTATTTTTTGGCCAGCGGATAGCAAAGGACTATCCGGGAGCTGCCGTTCTGGTCCCATATTTCCTGCTTCTTATCCTTCTCACGCTCCTCACTAACCCCTACGCTGCGCGCATTAGCGCGTAAGGCGCGTGACCGTGAATTTTGCCACGTACGAGCTTGCTCGGGGAGCGCCTTTCGATGTGGGTTGCGGCGTCAGCGACACGAGATTGATTGCCCAGCCGTCTAACTGATCTCCCTGCGGGCCGAGATTCGTATTTATCTCGAATTCGCGTGACGTCCGCGAAGTCGATACGAGCACCTTTATCTTTGCGTTGCCCGCCCAGATACAGTTGACGTCCGTTGGGCAGCGAGAATCTTCCACGACGGAAATGAATTTTATCCTAACCTTGCTCGATCTGGCCCTTACCTCTTTGCCGACCTTGAGCGTGACCGTGTCGGCGGAATGTGCAAATATTGAGCCGGTAAGTAAAAAGACGGCAATCGCGATAAACGCAAATTTTTTCATAGAAAGTCTCCTAGGAGGGTTTAGGGGGAACCTCACAACATTAGAACGGTCGGCGCCGGGCCCGGTTGCACGGTTTATGGTGCGCTTTCTGCTACGGCACTTATCTTCCCGCAGCGTGGCGTAAGGTGACCGTTCTCCTGGCGCCTATTTCGTTCCCGTACTCGGCTCTTGCACCCTTACTCGCCCACGCTCCGCCCGGCTAAGGTGTGGCGGCGGTTGGCGCACGGGTCGCCTCGTCGAGCTGTGCTATCCGGGTCTTAAAGGCGGTGGTCAGCAGCTGCATGTCCTCGGCTGAATAATTCGCCGCCCTAAATGCATCCGTAATCTGCTTGTCACTTAATTGCAGCAATAGATCGACGAGCCATCTTGCGTGATCGACCGGGATCGCCTTTACCAGGTGATCGGCCTTGCCCACATAATCAAGCTCCAATTGACCGTCGCGTACACCCTTTACAAAGTTAGATTCGGCATAATGTTCGGGCTTGTTTACGCTGCGCCCCGAACGGCTGGCACTCTGTTTCGCCAACCTGCCAAATGACGATCCGAGATCGCTGACTACATAGTGATGTTGAGTGCCAGTGCTCAGAATAACGGTGTTTTCATCCTTGAGATCCCAATTGTTGACCATCGCCATCAAGATCTTCAGGCCGTTGAATTCCCGGGTGTTCACGAAAGGATTCGCTGTCCAACTCCATCTATCAAGCCGCTTTAACTTGTCGGTCCGTGACTCGATTCGGACGTTTTTATATAGGTTAGGACCGATTCGCGACATGCTGAATTTGGGAATAATATAGTCGATTTCGGTTTTATAGCCGAGAGCCCAAAGTAGACGCGTCGCCGCGACTTCGGGCTGTGATTCATCCGCAATCTTCACTATCCACTCAGTGCCTGCTCGATCCTTTATGCGATATTTCGGATTGTTGCCACCGATCTGCCTAGACACGAATGTGACGCCTTTCAGATCAGGAAACATCTCCCGGCCGCCCGCGCCCCAAAAGACGTCCTGTTGAGAAATATCAACGCTCTCCCATAAAATAGCCCGAGCTTCTGCTTGCGGAGCTTTATCCTGCACAACAACCGCAGCGAACGAGGCACTGACTAATACCACAAAATAGAAAGCTTTCCGTAACATAGTATCTCCTTTGATTGGGACCGGACATTTTAATTTGAAACAGGAAACTACCGATCAAGTGCCGCCATCCCGGATGGCCGGGCAAGTGCTCTGGCACGCGCCTTCACAGTGCGAACCAAGAGTCGGTTTTCCGCTGGAGTATAGTTTGCCGCTCTGAACGCGTCGCTTAATTGGCGATCGGTAATCCGACTCAAAAGATCTGCCACCCATCTTGCGTCCGCTACCGAAACATCGTCCAAGAGGCCTGCTGCTTTGCCTTTGTATGCAAAATCGACGGTCCCGTCACTGTTAAGCCCTTTGATAAACTCCGATCTCGCATAGTCCCCGGGCACGTTAACGCTCCGACCAAAGCGATTCAGAATGGGCTTGCTGCTTTTGGCGAGTTTCCCGAAGGAGGAACCGAGGTCGCTTATTACGTATTGCCGTTCTCCGCCCGTGTTAAGAATGACGTTATTGCCGTCTTTCAGATCCCAGTTGTTGATCAATGCCATCATGATCTTAAGGCCCTGGAGTTCGCGCTTTCCCACGAACGGGTTTTCCTTCCAGCTCCATCGGCCCTGCCTGTCCACATTTGACGGACGCGCCTCGAGGCTGGCATTTCTGTAAGTTCCCTTTCCCGGCACCCGCAGCGTCGGCGCGATATAATTGATCTCCGTTCGATAGCCGATTGCCCAAAGGAGTCGTGTAGCGGCTACCTCGGGCTGCGATTCGTCAGCTATTTTGGCAATCCAAGTTCGGCCCGATGCGTCCTTGATCCGATATTTCAGATTGTTACCGCCAGTCTCTTTTTTTACGAAAGTTACACGGCGAAGGTCGGGGCGCATACCTTTTCCGCCCGGCCCGAGCAGCAAGTCGCGCTCGCTGGATTTGACCGACGACCACATTGCGTCGCGTGGTGACGCGGCAGCTCGCTGCGAATATATTCCAGTCGCCGGGATCAGCAAAAACGCTGCCAACAGCAGTCCTCTCGTCCTTCTCGACAAGATCATTATCTATTCCTCCATTCGGTGATCAATTCGGATTTCTACGGATCATTCCGGAATCTACGGTTGCGCCGGAGCGTGAGATTACCTGGTAGTGCATCTCATCGCCCGTGATCTCTACCAGCATAAATGAAAGGTCCGAATCGAAGCCCTTGTCCGTGATCGGCGATCGGTCCTTTAGATCACCCTTTCGGACCTTGCCTGCGGCGCCGGCCACAAAGTAAAGAATGCCGTCCTGTGGTTTTACGCGCTCGTAGAAGTGATCGTGACCTGTAAATACAACGTCGACGCCGTACTTTACGAAAAGTGGATGTACCATCGCCTTAACATCCTTGTCCGATCCGTGCCGGCCGCCCGAGGAGAACGGCGGATGATGAAAAAATGCGATTTTCCATCGATTTGTGTCCTTCGCAATCTCGGAAACCATCCAGTCCAGCTGGGTTTTATCCAGGTAGGTGCTGTTTAGGGCATAGAAGGCGACGTTATTTTTCTCCAGCCGATAATACTCCTTGCCGTTCATGTTAAAGTGCTGGTAGAAACGCTGCGTAGGAGCATCATGATTACCAAGCGAAGCGTAAAACTTCACACCACTGTCGAGTAACGGTCGATAGACGTCCTCGAATTTCAACTTCATATCCGCGGCGGTATCGGTCCCGTAGATATTGTCACCGGTAAGCAGTGCAGTGTCGTACGGAAACACTTGATGATAGTCCGCCATTATCTTGCCCAGCTCGTACTGTTCCTTACTGCCGCGGCCCGAATCGCCGAATACCAGGAATTTTAGCGAGCCGGCCTTCTTTGGCAGCGTTACTCTCCGTCCGGAAGCCGTGGACGCCACAGCGGAGCCGTTACTCTGCGCGGACAACGTGCCGGCCGAAAACGTGCCGAGCAAAGCAATTGCCATTATCCACGCGAACAATAAATTCGTTTTTCTCTTCATCATACCCGTTAGTCCTTAGGGAAGAGCCTTGGTCATATAGTCGAGTATCAGCAACGTATCGTTGTCCATTAATAAGAGATTATCCGCAACAAATCGCCACCGGAGCTCCTTCGGCAGCTTTGGCAGAGCCAGCAACAGGCTGGGCGGCATCTCAAGCAACTCGCTGGATTCCGGATATGCCGAGTTTGCCCGCACCTGAACAGTTTTGTTTTCCGCTTCAAAAACCGTCTCTCGCAGGACCTTGCGGTCCTCGCCCACGTACGCCGTGCTAATAATTCTCTGAATGGCTGCGGACGCTCTCGGCGTTAAGATGGCGCCCTGTCGGGCGCTGCGTCGGGAGGCGATCAAGGCCTTCTGAAGTGCTAATTTATGGGCTTCAATCTGCTCCGGCGTTGCCTTTAGAGGCAGCTTCTGTAACCCTCCGGCAATCCTTGCACGCAGTTTTGAATAAGCAGCAATTCGTTTTTGAAAGTCAGCAAGAGCTGCTCGGTCCGGACCCGAGAAGCCTTTCTGCCCGACCGTGCTCAAAGTAAAAAGCGCCATACAAAAGGCGAGCGCCCAATATTTTGATATACGTTTCATCTTGATTTTATATTCGTTACGGTTTTTTCCCCGCGCGCGCAGCGGCGGAAATCGTTTTGAGTCCAGCGAACGGCGTCTGGTTGCCGTCGAATAATAAGCACGACCGCTTCGATCTATCCTAGAGACTCATTTTATTGACAATAGCTGGGGCGAGCTCACGCAGTCGCCTGGGCGGTTCCTGCCGTAATCTTTTCCTCGATTGCGCGTGCAAACTCATTCGTCTTCGCTGTGCCGCCGAGGTCGCGGGTTGTCGTTTTCCCTTCTGCAAAGACGGCAAGTATCGCGGCCTGTAATCGATCCGCCGGGTCTCGCTCGCCGATATGCTTGAGCATTTGGACGGCAGAGAGCATCAATGCGGTCGGGTTCGCAATTCCCTGCCCGGCGATGTCGGGCGCGGAGCCGTGGACAGCCTCGAAAACCGCGCCGAGTTCGCCGATATTTGCTCCCGGAGCAAGGCCGAGTCCGCCGATTAGTCCCGCACAAAGGTCAGACACGATATCGCCGTAAAGGTTTTCCATCACCATCACATCAAACTGCTCGGGCCGCATCACGAGCTGCATACAGCAGTTATCGATGATCTTGTCGTCCGCCTCGATCTCAGGAAAATTTTTTGCGACGTTGTAGAAACACTCGAGGAACAGACCGTCGGAGAGTTTCATGATATTCGCCTTGTGCACCGCCGTAACCTTTTTGCGGCCGTTGTCGCGGGCGTACTCGAATGCATATCGCGCAATACGCGTTGACGCCTTTTCCGTGATGACCTTGATGCTCTCGACGACACCGGGAACGACGACGTGTTCGAGCCCTGCGTAGAGGTCCTCAGTGTTCTCGCGTACGATGACGAGATCGAGATTCGGGTATCGCGACTCGATACCAGGAAGTGCTTTGATTGGCCGAACGTTAGCGTAAAGATCGAGGGCCTTTCGCAGACCTACGTTGACAGACGTAAATCCCTTACCGACCGGCGTCATCTGCGGCCCCTTGAGCGCCACTTTATTAGTTCGTATCGAATCGAGGGTGTCTTCAGGCAGCGTCGTGCCGAATTTCTCGTGAGCCTGGGCGCCCATAATCTTTGTTTGCCACTCGATGTCGACACCGGTGGCCTCGATCACCCTGACAGTCGCGGCAACAATCTCAGGCCCAATCCCATCCCCGGGAATCAGCGTTATCGTGTGTTTCATAAGACAAATATCCTATACTCGAATTTACAACAATGACCTCGGAAGTTCTAATAATCGGCGGCGGCGTCATCGGTCTCTCTATCGCCCGCGAACTGCATTTACGCGGTGTTCGCGACATCACACTGATTGAAAAGGGACGATGTGGCCGAGGGGCTTCGTGGGCCGCGGCGGGGATGCTAAGCCCTCAGGTGGATGCGGATAAGGACGACGCGTTCTTTCGTTTCTCCTGCGCCTCGCGCGACTTATTTTGCGGATTCGTCGAAAATTTGGAGAGCCAAACCGATCTGACCACGGGATTTGATCGCACCGGCACGCTCGTCGTTTCGATGAGCGAGGAGGATGAGGCCGTCCTTCGTAAACGCTGCGATTGGCAGCGGCAGCTCGGGTTTGACGTTGAACTTATTTACGACGAGCTCGTCGAGATGGAGCCCCTGCTTTCTCGCGATGTGCGCTTTGCCCTCCGGTTTCCGAATGATTGGCAGATTGAGAGCCGCCGATTGCTCTCCGCCCTGAGAAGATACGTCGACGCAAACAATGTCGTAATTCGGGAAGATCTTGCAGTCGAAGCAATCGAAACCGAGAATACGCGTGCCGTTGGAGCGAGAACCGCGATCGGCACTTTATCGGCCAACACGATCATCCTTGCAACGGGAGCGTGGGGTTCCCTCATCGATATAGGCGGCGAAATGATGCCGTTTTCGATCGAGCCTGTCCGAGGTCAAATCATCTCAATGAATCCTGAAAAGGATGTCGTAAATCACGTAATCTACGCCCGCGACGGATATGTGCTCCAGCGAGAAGGCGGCAAGGTGCTTGCCGGTGCGACGAGCGAGAACGTCGGTTTCAATAACGCGATAACGGAGGATGCGCGCTCCAAAATGCATCAGATGGCGAGCAAAGTTTTGCCGAAGCTCGGCGATGAGAAGATCGTCGATCAATGGTCCGGGTTGCGGCCTCGCGCGGCGGATGATCTGCCGATTCTAGGCTCGATTGGTATCGACAATCTGATCATCGCAACGGGACATTATCGAAATGGAATTCTGCTCGCCCCGATTACTGCAAAGATCGTCGCCGATAGTGTCGTCAGCGGAGTCGAGTCGGAATATTTCTACCACTTTTCGCCCCTGCGTTTCTCTTCAAAGCGGACGAGCATCGCGAGTGTTTAGGCTGCCTATGCGTTTATTTTTTTTCACGATCCTGGTCGCGAGTTTGACGGTGTCGGGCGCGGGTCAGGCGCGCCGCGTCGCGCCCGCGACCTCGGCGACGGGACAGGTGAAATCTGTCGATAGTGATCGGCCGGTCAAAGAATTGTTTGACGAGGTAGGAGCGTATCTGCGTGTAAAGGCCGCTGCGTTCGACGCGAAGAAAACGCGCCTATCCGACGCAGGATTGGCACAGTTACGGCTCGAGCAGCGGCAACTCGCGGCACGATACGCGGCGACCGCCGGACAGCGAACGAATCTCGCGGGCGAGGACTTTTACTATCTCGGGATGCTTCACTGGATCGCCGAGAACTATGACGGCACGCGTGAGACTCTCGAGAAGTTCATCGTCGTCGATGGATCCACGCCCGAACGCGTTCAGACCGCTCGTTCGGTCTTGGTCGTTGCACTCGCAAAAAAGAAAGAGCTCAAGGAAGCCGAAAAGGTCCTTGCGGCCTACACGAAGGGCGAACCCAGGAAACTCACTGAGCGTTCCAGGATGGCGAGCGAGCTCGCACGCGCCTATCAGCGTGAGAAAGATTATGCCGCGATGACGTCACATGCGGCAGAAGCTTATTCGTCTGCGAAAACGCTGCTTACGGATGCGACGTCGTATTCACGGGGCCTCGACGAGATCTTGGATGCTGGTTTACTACTCGTCGAGTCACAGCGTGAAACGATGAAGACGGCCGAGGCCCTTGCCACACTCGATGACATGGCAACGGCCGCTGTTCGTGCGCAATCCCCAAGTTTTTACTATTACGCCGTCGATAATAAGGTCAGGTATCTTGTCGATCTGAGTCGAAAGTCTGACGCTATCGCGCATTATCGATCGGCGACCACGACCGCCGAGAAGGCATTCGTCTCGAAGCCTCAGCGGGACGACGCTCTCCGTCGGCTCAAGGCGCGCGAAAAACATTATGCATTGCTTGGCACCAAGGCTCCGGCGATGCCCGCATTTGATCAATGGTTTCCGGGTGCAGCGCGAACTCTCGCGGAGCTGAAAGGCAAAGTCGTGATGCTCGATTTTTGGGCGACATGGTGTACGCCATGTCTCGAGGCGTTTCCGGCGATTCGCGAATGGAACGAGGAATTCAAGAATGACGGATTCGAGATACTCGGCATCACGCGCTATTACGGCACAGTCGCCGGAATGCCCGCCGACAAGGCCAGCGAACTCGCTCATCTCAAGAGGTTCCGCCAAATGTACCGGCTGCCGTATGATTTCGTGGTGATGGACAACCAGTCGATGCAGCTTACTTATGGTGCAACTTCGCTGCCGACGGCTGTTTTGATCGATCGGAAGGGAATAGTGCGATTCATTGAAACGGGCACGAGCATGGCCCGGCTAGCCGATCTTCGAGCAACGATCGAAAGGCTGATTAACGAAAAGTAAATGCCGGAAGCCGCATCAAAAAAAGCGAAAACGCAGAGTTTGTACGATCGGATGGCCGATGTGCAGAATCTCGCGATGAAGCTGAACGGTTATAAAAACTCTCTCGCAAAATATCTCGGTTCGCTCCATCTGCCTCTCAATAAAACTTCCGTGGTTCTCGACGCAGGCTCGGGCACCGGCATCGTGTCAATGGCCTTTGCGAAGTCCGGGCTCGCGGCCGGACCACGCATCGCCCTGGACCTCTCGATAAAGTCGCTCGAGGTCGCCCGCGAAGAATTTGATAAAACTCGCGCTACAAAGAGAATACGTACCGTCCGGGGCAACATCCTGCATCTGCCCTTCGCCGACGAAACGTTTGATCTTGTCCTTACCTGCGGCGTTCTGGAATACGTGGCCCTCGGCGACGGTCTGGCCGAGCTCGCCCGGGCTTTGAAGAAAGGCGGGCACCTTGTTCTGGTACCGGTAAAACCTTCGATCGTGGGCTCGGTGCTGGAGATAATTTACGATTTCAAGATCCACCCGATTGCGGAAATTAGAAAAGCTGCAACGACGCATTTTACGATTGTAAAAACAGACGAATTTCCTCCGACGGATCCTATATCCTGGTCAAAAAACGTTTTGCTGCTGCGCAAGAATTGATCTCAGTTTTCCCGGCTCACGGCGCCGGCGTGTCTTGCCTCGATGCCTCTTTGGGCATAAACTTTGGAATACGAAACTGTGGCCGCTGAGCCAAACCTGCACGCCGTCTACGCATGCAGTAAAAGGTAGATGAAAGCTTTCGACAATGTACTCGGTTTGATAGGCAATACGCCGCTCGTTCGCATCAACAACATTACGAAACAGCTAAAGATCAAGGCACCCATCTACGCAAAGATGGAAAGCCTTAATCCAGGCTATTCCGTCAAGGACCGTATCGGCATCTCGATGATCGATTGGGCCGAGCGTGAAGGCGTGTTGAAGAAAGGCGGGACCATCATCGAAGCGACCAGCGGCAATACGGGAATCGGCCTCGCCCTCGTCGCGGCGGTTCGCGGGTATAAGTGCATCTTTGTATTGACTGAGAAGGCGTCGACCGAAAAGGTGAGATACCTCAAGGGTCTCGGTGCCGACATCGTCGTTTGTCCGGCCGCGGCCAAGCCGGGGACGCCCGACCACTACGTCGCAACGGCAAAACGCATTTCCGAAGAAACGCCGAATTCGTTCTATCCCGATCAGTACAACCATCCGGAGAATCCGGCGGCGCATTACCGCACCACCGGGCCCGAGATCTGGGAAGCAACCGAGGGAAAGATCACGCATTTCGTTGCGAGCATCGGCACAGGCGGCACGATCAGCGGTACGAGCCGTTATCTCAAGGAGAAGAATCCGAATATTAAGGTCGTCGGCGCCGACCCGTACGGTTCGATCTTTAAGACCTACAAAGAGTCGGGTTTCATTCCTGAAGCTACGCCCTACCTCGTCGAGGGCATCGGTCAAAACCTGCCGGTGGGCAATGCAAACTTAAGCATAATCGACGAGATCATCAATATTACCGATCGTGATTCCTTCGACCTTGCCCGACAGCTCGGCCGCAAAGAAGGCATCTTCTGCGGCGGGTCGACCGGGACCATCTTTGCCGCTGCTCTAAAGGTCGCAAAGGACCTCGACGAGAACGCGCTCGTCGTATTCATCGTATGCGACACGGGCGAGCATTACCTGACGAAATTCCAATCCGACGAATGGATGAAGGAAAAGCTGCTGCTCGAACCGCAGCGAATCACCGCCGCCTTGATCGCCGAGACTAAGAACGGCAATTCGCCCGGCGAACTGATTTTTGTAAGACCGGACGCATCCGTCGCCGAGGCCCTCGAGTTAATGAACGCCAACACGGTCACGCAGATCCCGGTGCTCGAGGATAATCAGTCGGTAGGATCGCTTAGGGAGAGCGGCATACTGACGAAGCTACTCGCCGACAGCAATCTCTTGAATGCAAAAGTCTCGGAGATAATGGACAAGAGTTTCCCCGTTGTCGACGTCGACACCAGCCTAAAAGAGATCAAAGCCAAACTCCAAAAGAGCCCGGCTGTCCTGCTCGAAGATTTCAAACGCATCACCGCCATCATCACACGCTCAGATGTGTTGGATATCTAGGGACGCGTCATGTCCCCCGCTATGACTAACGCGTCGAATTTCTCGCCGGTCAGTAGTTCAAGCTCGATAGCTGATTCGCGCAGCGAGATACCTTTCTTGTGTGCGTGCTTGGCGAGCTTGGCGGCGTTGTCGTATCCGATGTGCTGGTTGAGCGCGGTGACGAGCATCAGCGAGTCGTTGAGGTACTCGTCGATCTGTTCACGATTGAGTTCGATGCCGGCGATGCAATAATCGACAAATCCGTGACACGCATCGTGAATGAGCCGTGCACTGTGTAGGAAATTGTGAATCATCACGGGCTTGAAGACGTTCAACTCGAAGTTCCCCTGTGATCCCGCAAACCCAATCGCTGCATCATTTCCGAATACCTGAACGGCTACCATTGTCATCGCCTCAGACTGAGTCGGGTTAACCTTGCCGGGCATAATCGACGATCCCGGCTCATTCTCCGGCAGCGAAATCTCGCCAATCCCGCAACGCGGCCCCGACGCCAGCCAGCGAATGTCGTTCGCGATCTTCATCAGCGAGGCGGCAAGAGTTTTGAGAGCACCGGAAGCGAAAACGACTTCGTCGTGGGCGGAGAGAGCGGCAAATTTGTCCGGATGCGATTTGAAAGGGAGACTTGTGAGCCTGGCGATTTCAGCGGCGGCCCTTTCTGCAAACTCGGGATGAGCGTTTAGTCCGGTTCCCACCGCCGTGCCGCCGATAGCAAGATCCATCAGCCCCGGCAACACCATCTGCAAACGCTCAATATCGCGATCGATGAGATTCGCCCAGCCGTTGAACTCCTGCGAGACAGTAACTGGTGTCGCATCCTGCAAATGCGTTCGGCCGATCTTGATGACGCCTTCGAACTCTTTTGCCTTTGCCTTGATCGCTTGGCTGACCTTTTGAACCTCGGGGACCAATGCCGTCAGACGCTCGGCCGCCGCGATATACATCGCCGTCGGGAACGTGTCATTCGAAGACTGCGATTTGTTGACATCGTCGTTTGGGTGAATGGGCGCCTTCGAGCCCATCTCACCGCCCGCGATCTCGATCGCGCGGTTCGAGATCACCTCGTTGGCATTCATGTTCGTCTGCGTGCCCGAGCCGGTCTGCCACACGCGAAGCGGAAAGTGCTCGTCGAGCTTCCCCTCGATCACCTCATCCGCCGCCTGCGAGATAAGGTCCAGCTTCTCGTCCGGAAGCTTACCGAGATCGTTATTCACGACCGCAGCCGCCTTCTTGAGAATCCCAAGCGCACGAATCACCTCACGCGGCATCACGTCGAATCCGATGTTGAAATGCTTCAGCGATCGCTCGGTCTGAGCTCCCCAATATCGATCCGCCACGACCTCGATCTCGCCCATCGAGTCGGATTCGACTCGCCTCTCTGTAATTTTCCCCGTTGCTTCCACCATACAAATATTTTGCCAGACCTTTGGAAGTTATAATTACTGGCCGGCGGAATCCCTGAAATTTTTGAGCATTACGACGTTCACTTTCACGTCGCCGCGCGCGACTAACAGGCTTTTGCCGTCGCGCGAAAAGGCGTAGTTGTGCATTCGCTGCGAAGTAAAATCAGTGTATTGTTTCGGCTCGCCGCCCGCCAAACTTTGCTTCCAGAGATTGCCTGCCGGTTTGTCGTTTTTTTGAAATAGCAGAGCGTCGCCCGCAGGTGTCCAGCGTGGCGTGCGGTAATTGTAATCGAACGGAAGAACTTCAAACGATTTGACTGCTTCGCCCGTTTCAAAATTTATAACGCCGAGGTGCATGAGTTCCACGCGGTTCTC
>Ga0136640_10000058_pt1 | contig 35824 bp, 33 predicted proteins | sample AntDrymUQ8642106_2_FD_105498 | JGI IMG/M metagenome (GOLD analysis project Ga0136640, IMG submission 105498) | Polar desert sand microbial communities from Dry Valleys, Antarctica - metaG UQ864 (21.06) | ecosystem: Environmental > Terrestrial > Soil > Desert | place: Antarctica: Dry Valley...
CAAGCTTCGCGACTCCAAGGCCGTCCGCGCCCACGTTGACGCGCTCGTGGGCGCCTGCGTGGCGGTGGCGGCGTCCTACGGCCTAGAGGCGCGGGCGGACGGGCGCCGCCCCGGGGTGTGGGTCGGAAACGGCAAGCTCGCGGCGGTCGGGGTCCGCGTCACCCAGCGCGTGACCAGCCACGGCCTGGCCTTCAACGTCGATCCCGACCTTGACGAGTTCCGGGCCGGCATCATTCCCTGCGGCATCCGCGATGCCGGTGTGTGTTCGCTGCGGTCACTCGGCGTCGACACGTCCCTGGCCGAGGTGCGGCGCCGCCTGACCGCTTGCCTCGCCGACGCCTTCGGTGTGACCCTGCGGCCCGCCACACTCGCCGATCTCGGGCTGACGGTTGGTATGCACGCCTCCTCCTAACAACGGGGAGCCGGCCGGCATAGATTCGTCGGCTGTCAGGACGTGCCTCAATCAGACGGGATGATGATGACGACCTCGCAGGCTTCCGAACCGAGTTTTCTCGGCCCTGTTCGACGTCTCCTTCAGCAACTTCGTGACCAACCGCATCATCAAGGTGCTGTACATCCTCGCGCTGATCGGCGTGACGATCGGCGCGCTGGTCTTCCTGGTCACGGGGCTGACTCAGGGCGGTGGCGCCGCCCTTCTCGCGCTCATCGTCGCGCCGCTGTACTTCCTGCTCGGCCTGATCTACATCCGGGTCCTGCTCGAGGTCATCATCGTCCTGTTCCGAATCGGTGAGAACACCGCCGTGATGGCCGAAGCCATGCAGCGCGGCGGTGGATTCTCCACGCCTAACCCCGCATCCCCGCCCCCGCCTCCGCCTCATGGCCCCACCACTCGCACCGACCCGCAGCCGCCGGCCTGACGCAGCCGCTGACTTGACGCCGTGCGGTGCCGATCAGGCGGCACCACACTCGAGCGACTTACGGATATTCGATTCCGTCAGCTACCCTGCGCAGGGCGGCGGCGGGCGCCGTGATGATCGCGGGAGACACAACGATGAGTGATCCGGCGCAGCACAGCGGATTCGGCCAGCACCCGGTAGAGGGTTCCGGAGCGGGTACCTTCAACCCGGACCAGCGAGGGTTGGCGGGCTTTTGGATCCGGTTCGGGGCGCGCTTCATCGACGGGCTGGTCCTGGCGTTGGTCGGCCTCGTCTTGCGGCTGCTTTTCGGCCAGAGTGCCGCCAGCGGCTTGGCCAACCTCGTCGCGGTCGCCTACTTCACCTACTTCCACGCCCAGCCGGCCGGCCAGAGCCTCGGGGACCGCGTGGCCGGCATTCGCGTCGTCGACGCTGACAGCGGCGGCAGCATCGACTACATCCGCGCCTTCATCAGGTGGATCGTGAGCCTGGTGTCCGGCTTCGTGCTGCTCATCGGCTATTTCTGGATGCTGTTCAACGACCGCAAGCAGACCTGGCACGACATGGCAGCGCGCACCCTGGTGGTGCGCGCCCGCCAGTACCCGGCGCCGACCTCGTAAGCCGCTGCCAGGGCGGCCTGCACCACTAGGCGCCGCGGCATCACGCATCACTAGACTGGCCGCCCCGCACACCGCAGCCTGACAGGGGCAGCATCGTGACCTCGCTCATCCCGGAGGGCGCCACGCGCCTGACGGTCGTCGGCGCACCGACCGTGGCCCAGCGCAAGCCGTCGTGGCTGAAGCAGGCGGCCCCGCTGGCCGGTCCCAACTACCGCGACATCAAGGACACGATGCGTGGCCTGTCGCTGCACACGGTCTGCGAGGAAGCCGGCTGCCCCAACATCCACGAGTGTTGGGAGGACCGGGAGGCCACCTTCCTCATCGGCGGTGAGGACTGCACCCGCCGCTGCGGCTTCTGCCAGATCGCCACGGGCAAGCCCAAGCGCTACGACCGCGAGGAACCTCGCCGCGTCGCCGAGGCGGTGGCCGAGATGGGGCTGCACTTCGCGGTCGTGACCGGGGTGGCCCGCGACGACCTGCCCGACAAGGCCGCCTGGCTGTATGCCGAGACCTGCCGGCAGATCCACGCCCGCCTGCGGCACTGCGGCGTCGAGCTGCTCATCGACGACTTCCACGGCGACGCTGATCTTCTGCGCATGGTGATCGACGCCGAGCCCGAGGTACTGGCCCACAACCTGGAGACCGTGCGCCGGCTGTTCCGCCACGTGCGCCCCGCCTTCGACTACGACGGCAGCCTGCAACTGCTCGACCGTGCGCGGCAATGGTCGCAGGCCGCCACCAAGTCCAACCTGATGCTGGGCCTTGGCGAGACCGAGGACGAGGTCCGCGAGACGATGCGGGACCTCCGGGGGGTTGGCTGCCAGATCCTCACCATCGGCCAGTACCTGCAGCCGACGCACAAGCATCTGGCGCTGCAACGCTTCGTCGACCCGGCCGAGTTCCTGCGCTACGCCCACTACGGGCGCGAGCTCGGCTTCGACCACGTCGAGTCGGGTCCGTTGGTGCGCTCGTCGTACCGCGCGGGGCGCCAGGCGCAGAACGCCGGGGCGTGGTCCCGACCGCAACCCGCGCTCGCCGGACCCTCCTAGCCGCCGGCTGCTCCCCATGCGTGTTCAGATCCTGCTGGCCCAGCTGTTCGCCCAGGTAGGCGACCAGCTCGCCAATACCTGCGGCGGCAGCGACGACGGCGGATCGATCAACCCGATCTGTGCCACCGTGCTGCGCCTCACCAACAACCGGATCGCGGCGTCGCTGGCCGGCAACGCGGTCCCGGCGCTGCTGAAGATCCTCGCCATCCTGATCGTCGCCTGGGTGCTCAACCGGGTGCTGAAGCGGGCGATCAAGCGCTTCACGCGGCGGCTGGCCACCGGTGGCGTCCAACGCCTCGGCAGGCTCCAGCGGCGGGCCCCACTGGCGGACACGTCACCCATGGACCTGTCGCGGGCCGCCATGCGCACCGAGACGGTCGGCGGTGTCCTCAACAGCGTGTCCACGTTCTTCGTGTGGGCCGTCGCCGCGTTCTTAATCATCGGCGCCCTCGGGTTTCAACTCGGCCCGCTGCTCGCCGGCGCTGGCATCGCCGGTGTGGCCCTCGGCTTCGGCGCGCAGCGGATGGTGCAGGACTTCCTCGCCGGAATCTTCGTCATCTTGGAGGACCAGTACGGGATCGGCGACATCGTCGACCTGCGTGACTCGATCGGCAGCCCAGGTGCGGCGGGCACCGTCGAGGCCATCTCTCTGCGGACAACCCGTATCCGTGATGTCGAGGGCACGGTGTGGCACGTGCCCAACGGTGAGATTCGCACCGCCGGCAACAAGTCCCAGCAGTGGGCGCGCTCGCTGCTGGACATTGGCGTGGCCTACGACACCGACATCGACCATGCCACCGGCGTGCTCAAGCGGGTGGCGGACCATCTGTGGCAGGACGAGGCGTTCGGTCCGTTCATCATCGAAGAGCCAGAAGTCTGGGGCCTGGAGCGCTTCGACGCCGACAAGGTGACCCTGCGCATGGTGCTCAAGGTCCAGCCGGCTCGCCAATGGGAGGTCAACCGCGAGCTGCGCCGGCGCATCAAGGACGCCTTCGACGCCGAGGGCATCGAGATGCCCTTCCCGCAGCGGACGGTGTGGATGCGCAACGACACCGAGCGCACGGCACCCGCGGGCGCTGCCGGCCGTGACGGCACCACTGGCACCAGCAAGCCGACGTAACGCCGACGAAACCTCCGAGCAACCGCGCCGACACGCCTGTTCCGTAGCCTCCGCGCGTACTCGATCAACGCCGCCGCATACTCGATCAACCCAGCCAATGACCACAGAAGGGACTCGGATTGGCCAGCCCAGACGACGTGTTGTCGACGATCTCTGACGAGGGCATCGCCTTCGTCGACCTTCGCTTCTGCGACTTACCAGGCCTCATGCAGCACTTCACCGTGCCCGCGCACACACTGTCCACCGACGTGTTCGGTGACGGCCTCGGCTTCGACGGCTCGTCGATCCGCGGGTTCCAGGAGATCCAAGAATCCGACATGATCCTGGTGCCCGACCCGGAGACCGCGGTCGTCGACACCTTCCGCGCGCACCCGACGATCAACCTCAACTGCTTCGTCCGCGACCCCGTCACCGGCGAGTCGTACAGCCGCGACCCTCGCTACATCGCGCAGAAGACGGAGCAGTACCTGCGCGGGACGGGGATTGCCGACACCGCCTACTTTGGTCCCGAAGCCGAGTTCTTCATCCTCGACGATGTGCGCTTCGACACCACGGCACGGTCGGCGTATTACTACGTGGACTCGGTCGAGGGGCAGTGGAACTCCGGCAAGGACGAGGGGCCTAACCTCGGCTACAAGCCGCGGCACAAGGAGGGCTACTTCCCCGTCCCGCCGACCGACCACTACCAGGATCTGCGCTCCGAGATGACACTGGAGTTGGAGCGGGCCGGTATCGAGATCGAGGTGCAGCACCACGAGGTCGGCACCGCCGGTCAGGCCGAGATCGACATGCGCTTCGACACCTTGCTGCGCACCGCCGACAAGTTGATGCTGTTCAAGTACATCATCAAGAACACCGCCCTGCGCCACCGCAAGACGGCGACGTTCATGCCAAAGCCGATCTTCGGTGACAACGGCTCGGGGATGCACACACACATGTCGCTGTGGAACGGCGACGAGCCGCTGTTCTTCGACGAGGCCGGCTACGCGCAGCTGTCGGACACCGCGCGCTGGTATATCGGCGGGCTGCTGGAGCACGCGCCGGCGCTGCTGGCCTTCACCAACCCGACCACCAACTCCTACCGGCGGCTGGTGCCGGGCTACGAAGCGCCGGTGAACCTGGTCTACAGCCAGCGCAACCGCTCCGCGGCCTGCCGCATCCCGCTGGTCAGCAAGTCACCGGCGGCTAAACGCGTCGAATTCCGCGTCCCCGACCCGTCGTGCAACCCGTACCTGGCGTTCTCGGCGATGCTCATGGCCGGCCTGGACGGCGTGCGCAACAAGATCGAGCCGCCCGACCCCGTGGACAAGGACATCTACGAGCTGCCCCGCTCCGAGCTGCTGGACCTGCCCAGCGTCCCGGCCAGCCTGGAAGAGGCCCTGGCCGCCTTGGAGGAGGACTCGGAGTTCCTGCTGGAAGGCGAGGTCTTCACCGAGGACCTGCTGGAGACCTGGGTCGCCTACAAGATGGACCACGAGGTCAGCCCCATCCGCCTGCGGCCCCACCCCCACGAGTTCCACCTGTACTACGACATCTGACATGCGAGGCCGAGGCGTAGACACGGGGCGTGAAGCCGGAATCCGAAGGAGGTGCTCCTGACCGCCGAGATGATCGACGCGGCCAAGCAGGCGCAGTCGCCCGCCGCGCCTGACATGAATTCCTACTACAGGTACGATACGGCGCATGGCCATGTCGAAAGTCTCACTTAGCATCGACGAGGACGTGCTCGTCGAGGCCCGGAAGCGCGCTGGCCGCCGTGAGTTGTCGGCCTACGTGAGTGAGGCATTGCGACGCCAGCTCCAGCACGACCGCCTTGGTGAGCTGCTGGGCGAGATGGAAGCCGAGTCGGGCCCCATCCCTGACGATGTGATGGAGGAGGCACGGCAGCTATGGCGAGGACCCGTGGCCGAACCCAAGCAGCGCCGGCGCAGCGCCTGATCCTCGACAGCGGAGCGGTCATCGCAGTGTCCCGCCACGACGTGCGCGGTCGAGCTGCGTTGGCGGCAGCGCATGAGGCTGGTGCCGAGGTATCGATCCCCTCGGTTGTCGTCGCCGAGACCGTGCGCGGTACGGCCACAGACGCGCCGGTCAACCGGATCATCAAAGCCGTGGGCGAGGTCAGTTGGGCCGACGAGTCGATCGGTCGGCTCGCCGGAGCGCTGCTCGGCGCCGGGCGATCCAACGCCACCGTCGATGCCGTCGTCGTGGCGTCTGCCATCGGTGCCGGCGGCGGCGTGATCCTCACCGGCGACCCAGGCGACCTCGAGGCGCTCGCCGTCGACCATCCCGACGTGGTGATCCGGTCGTTGTAGGGCTGGCTCTCGGGCCGGGGCGCGGTCCTCATGTAGCGAAGCGGTAGGACACAGGGCATGCGCTGGGAGAGCACGCGTCGAAGCCTGCGACCGAGACGCTCAGGTGCTGTCCGTGCGCCGCCACTCCAGGAGGAACAGGCTGGCGTCGTCGCTGGTGGCGCCGCCGCGCTCACGCATGAGGGCGTGTGACAGGCGACGGACGGTTTCCTGGACGTTGAGTTCCTCGAGGCTGACGCGCCCGACCAGGTCGACGAGGCGATGCTCACCGAAGCGCTCGCCGTCGGGCATGCGCTCTTCGATGACGCCGTCGGTGAACAGTAGGACGCGGTCATTCGGCTCCAACTGGACCTCGCTGATCTGCGGCGCCGCGCCTCCGAAGCCCACCGGCAGGGTCGTCTCACTGGTCAACGACCCCAGCACCCGGCGCCTGCGCAGCAGCAGCGGCGGGTGGTGGCCGGCGTTGACCCACGACAGGCGGCCGCTGCGGCAGTCCAGCTGTGCCATCTGCGCCGTGACGAACGTGTCGTCGCCGAACTGCTGTGCCACGGCGCTGTCCATCGCGGCGTACAGGTCGGCCAGCCCGACGCCCGCCCGGCGAGCGTGGCGGTACGCGCTCACCGAGACCGTCGCCATCACGGCGGCGTTCAACGCGTGCCCCATCGCGTCGATGATCGCCACGTGCAGCGTCTGGCCGTTCAGCGCGTAATCGAAGCTGTCGCCACCCACCTCGTAGGCCGGCTCCAAGATGCCGGCACATGCCACCGACGGGGTGTCCATCGTCAGCGGCGGCAGTAGATGCCATTGCATCTCGGCCGCCAGCGCCATCGGGCGCCGGCGACGGATGAGGAAGAAGTGGTCGGTGTACAGGCCCTTGGTGACGATGATGTCTGCCACCAACCCCGCCAGGCGGAGTGCCAGCCGGCGGTCCGCGTCGTCGACGGCAGCCAACGTGTACGCCAGCACCCCGACGCGATCACTGCCGTCCAGCAGCGGCAGGAACAGCCGCACGCCGTCGGGTTCCGGCCGCTCGACCAGTACGTCCCCGCTGAACGCGCGGCCGGCGAAGGAACCGTCGATCGGCTCAGGACCGTCGGCCTCCAGGCCCTCGCCTGGTAGCGGCATCAGGTTCAGCTGCTCGTAGTCCTGCAGGAAAATCGCGACGTCGCGGCCCCCGATATCGGCGATCTCCTGGGTGATCAGCGGTGCGACGAGCGCGGGAGGCGTCCAGTGCGCCCGGTCGAGCAACCTGCCCAACAACCGCTCGCCGGGCACCTCGGCAACGTGAGCCGTACGGCCCAGTTCCCCGCTGTCGAGCGCTTCATCAGCCTGCACGAGGACCGAGCATAAAGACCCGGTCGCTGCGGAGCGAAGCGAACCCATCGATCACAGCCGCAGAGTGCCGTTCACGATCCGGCGAGCCACCCCGTACAGGGGCTGCTGGCTGGCGCGGGCGAACGAGCGCAACTGGACCAGCGCGGCGTCGACGTCGCTGCCGTCGTACTGGGCGATCATGCCCGTCGCCTGCTCGACAACCATCCGGGCATCCAGCGCCGTCTGCAACGCCGCCGCCAGCGTCGTCGCATCCTGGGATTGGCGAGCATGCACAGCGTACAGGGTCGCCATGTCCGCCAGTACCTGTCCGGCGAACACGGTTGCCTCGTCCCACCGGCGCACCGTCGCGCTGTAGGCGTCAACCGCGCCGATGGTCTCGCGGCCGGCGGTCATGGGCAGCGACGCGACAGCCCGCATGCCCACGTCGATCGCACCGGGTCGGTAGACCGGCCACGACTCCACGGCGGTGATGTCCTCGACGAGGACCGGCCGCCGTGTGCGCCAGGCGTCGGTGCAGGGACCGTCCTGGGACTGGCTTTGGCGCCATTCCAGTTGCATGCTGCGCTCGTCGGTGGCGGTGACGAACACCAGTCGATCGGCGTCGCCGATCGACACACCAGCGCCGTCGACGTCGAGGACGTCCACGACGGTCTCGGACAACTCGTGCAGCACCTCACCGACGTCGTAGTCGTCCAGGAACGTCCGCCCGAAGCGGGTCATAGCCTCGGCGAGGCGATGGTCGCGCGGGTTCAGCCGTAGAAGAGGCGTTCATGGACCCGCCGTACCCTGCGGGTCACGCGGAACACATCCTCGCCGAGTGCCTGGGCGCCGGGTCGGTCATAGCCCAGCATCGCAGCCACCCGTTCCAGGTCGGACCCGGCAGCCGGCAGCCGGTCGCTGTCGCGCAGCGCCGCCAGGTACAGCATGTTGCGCAGCCGCGTCAGGAAGCGCCATCCCTGTGCCAACCACTCGGCGTCGCCCTCACTGATCAGCCCTTCGCCGGCACACGCCTCCAGCGCGGCCAGAACCCCAGGCCGGCGGAGGCTGGGCAGGCGGCCACCGTGGCGCAGCTGCAACAGCTGCACCGTCCATTCGACGTCGGACACGCCACCGGCCCCGAGCTTGAGGTCGGCGCGACGAGGCGACGGGCGGATGCGCCGAACCTTTGAGCGAGCCATGCCGGTCCGCTCGCGCTCCACCCGTGCCTTCATCTGGCGCATTGCCGTCAACCGATCGGGCGGCACCGGCCACGTGTAGACCAGGTCGCTCAGCATGGCGACGAAGGCCTGTCCCAGCGAGCGGTCCCCAGCGACATGGCGTGCCTGCGTGAGGGCCTGCAGCTCCCACGGCTCGGCCCAGCGCTGGTAGTAACTGCGGTAGGACGCCAGCGTGCGCACCAGTGGACCGTCCTTGCCCTCCGGTCGCAGGTTGACGTCGACCTTGAACGCCTGCCCCTCGGGCGTGATCCCCGACAGCAGCCGCAGCAGTTCCTCGGCGGCCCGCTCCGCGGACAGCCGAGCCTCGGCCGGTTCGGCGATGAGCAGTAGGTCCAGGTCACTGGCGTAGCCGAGCTCACCGCCGCCGAGCTTGCCGAGGCCGACGACCGCCAGCGTGACGCCGGCCGGCACGACCAGTTCGACGCCTGCGTGCAGGCAGGCCTCGGCAATGCCCGACAGCTCGGCGGCGATGTCGACCACATCGGCCATCCCGGCCAGATCTCGCACGGCCGTCCTGGCGACCTCCCGCCGGCGCAGCCGACGCAACGCCTCGGCCGCGCCGGCGGCATCCTGCCCGCGCCGCAACAGCCCTTCGGCCAGCCCCGCATAGGACCGCCCGCCCCGATGCTCCTGCAGCAGGGCCAGATCGCTGAACGCCCCGATCACCTCGGGTTGGCGTTCCAGCCAGGAGCCGACCAACGGGCTTGCGCCGAGAACCTGCGCCAGCAGGTCGGCGACCGGTGGGTTGTCACGCAGGGTACGCAGCAGCTCGGGCGCCTCGCCTGCCCGGTCGGTCAACGACCGCAACGCCGCCAGGCCGCCATCAGGGTCGGGAGCCGAGGCCAGCGTCGGCAGCACCGCCGGCAGGGCGGTCTGCAGCATCCGCGCGCGGCGCGTCACCCCACTGGCCATCGCCTCGAGGTGAGCGATGGCCTGCCGGGGTTGGGCGAAGCCCAGCGCCACGAGACGCTCGCCGACGGCGGCCTCGTCGAGTCGGGTGCCGCCGCTGGGCATGAGCTGCTCCGCCGCCGCCAGCTGAGCGAACCGCGACAGCAGCGGACGGTAGAACAACTTCTCGTGCAGTGTGCGCACCAGCCCTTGCAGGCGCCGCAGCTCGGTATCGAAACGGTCGAGCGCGTCGTCGCCGACAAACCCCATCGAGCGGGCCAGGCGCCGCCGGTCGTCGGGGCGCTGCGGCAGGGTGTGGGTCCGGCGCAGCCGCACCAGCTGCAGGCGGTGCTCGACGGTGCGCAGGAACACGTAGGCGTTGGCAAAGGCGGCCCCGTCCGGGCGGCCGACGTATCCCCCGGCGGCCAGTGCGGCCAACGCAACCAGCGTGTTGGGATTTCGCAGGTCCCGGTCGTGGCGGCCGTGGACCAGCTGGAGCAGTTGCACGGCGAACTCGATGTCACGCAGTCCACCGGGTGCGAGCTTGACCTGCCGCAGCCCGGCTCGCACGACCGACGCTGATCCCTCCACAACGGCCTTGAGCCGCTGGATCTCGGCGACGGCTTCGCCGTCGAGGCGGTCGGGCCACACGAACGCCTCGGCCATCGCCATGAACGCGGCGCCCAGCTCGCGGTCACCGGCGACGGGCCGGGCCTTGAGCAGCGCCTGGAACTCCCAGGTCTTGGCCCAACGCTGGTAGTACGCGCGGTAGGCGTCCAGGGACCGCACCAGTGGGCCGTCGCGGCCCTCGGGCCGCAGGTTCGGGTCCACCTCGTAGGCCCGCCCCGCCGGCGTGACCTCCCCCAACAAGCGCAGCAGGTCGGTGACGGTGCGCGTTGCGGACGGCATCTCCCCCTCGGCGACGAAGACCACATCAACGTCGGAGACGTAGTTCAGTTCCCGCCCGCCGAGCTTGCCAAGGGCGATGACCGCCACCCGCGCCCGTTGGTCGGCGACGTGGTGCAGCGCCGCGGCCAACACGCCGTCGGCAAGGTCGGCCAGCTCGTGGGTCGCCTCCAGACCGGGCGCCAACCCGAGCGCGTCGCGCGCGGCGACGTTGAGCAGACCCAGGCGCTGCACGATGGCCAGCGCGGCGGCCGCCGAACCCTGATCGCTGGCCAGTCGCCGCTCGCAACGATTGCGCACCTCTGCCGCCGACCAGGCCGTCAGGTCGCCCGTCAACACGTCCAGCGCCTCGTCACCGGCCGCGACGGTCTCCCCGAGGACCTCTGACATCCCCGCCACAACGACCAGCCGCCGCAGCCCCTCGCCGTCCAACCCCGCCCGCCCCGCCGGGTTGCGCTCGGCGAGGCGCTGCAGTGCCGCGGTGGCACGCTCGGGGTTGGCGCTGGCCGCCAGTGCCTTGGCGACCTCGTCGGTCATCGTCGCTACAGCGTCGGCAGGTAGCGCGCCAGCTCGAAGGGCGTGACCTGCGAGCGGTACTCGTCCCACTCGACGCGCTTGTTGCGCAGGAAATACTCGAAGACGTGCTCGCCAAGCGTTTCGGCGACGAGCTCGGACTCCTCCATCTCGCGCAGCGCCTCGTCGAGGTTCTGCGGCAGGCTGCCGATCCCGGCCGCACGACGTTCGGCGTCGGTCATCTCATAGATGTTGTCTTCGGCCTCCGGCGGCAGCTCGTAGCCCTTGGTGATGCCGCGCAGTCCCGCCGCCAAGATCACGGAGAAGGCCAGGTAGGGGTTACACGCCGGGTCGGGCGCACGGAACTCGACACGGGTGGAGGCGCCCTTGCGCGGCTTGTACATCGGCACCCGCACCATCGAGGAACGGTTGTGCCGGCCCCAGGACACGTACACGGGCGCCTCGAACCCGGGCACCAGCCGCTTGTAGGAATTGACCCACTGGCAGCAGACGGCCGCGATCTCCCGGGCGTGAACCAGCAGGCCGGCGATGAACTGCTTGGCCGTCGTCGACAGGTGGTAGCGGTCGCCGGCGTCGAAGAAGGCGTTGCGGTCACCGTCGAATAGCGACACGTGGGTGTGCATGGCGCTGCCCCAGTGAGCGGCCAGCGGCTTGGGCATGAAGGTGGCGTAGATGCCCCGGCCCATGGCGACCTCCTTGATCACCAGGCGATAGGTCATCAGGTTGTCGGCCATCGTCAGCGCGTCGGCGTAGCGCAGGTCGATCTCGTGCTGGCTGGGGGCCACCTCGTGGTGGGAGTACTCCACCGAAATGCCCATCGCCTCCAGCGTCTCGATCGCCTCACGCCGGAAGTCCTGCTGCACGTCCATCGGCGTCAGGTCGAAGTAGCTGCCGGAGTCGAGGGGCGTGGGATCCTGCGGGCCCTTGAACAGGAAGAACTCCATCTCCGGATGGACATAGAAGCTGAAGCCCATCTCCGCGGCCCTGGCCATGTTGCGCCGCAGGACCTGGCGTGGATCGGCCGTGAACGGCTCACCCTCGGGGGTGCGGATGTCGCAGAACATCCGCGCCAGAGCGCCGCTGCCTCGCCACGGCAGCACCTGGAAGGTCGCGGCGTCGGGCACCGCCAGCATGTCCGACTCTTGGACCCGCGCGAACCCGTCGACCGCCGAGCCGTCGAAGCCGATGCCCTCGGTGAAAGCGCCCTCCAGCTCGGACGAGGTGACCGCGACGGACTTGAGCATCCCAAGGACGTCGGTGAACCACAGCCGCACGAAGCGGATGTCGCGCTCCTCGACGGTGCGAAGCACATACTCCTGCTGCCTGTCCACGGCCGCCTCGTTCCTCCTCGTCACCCGCGTTCGGTGGATGCTAGCCGTCGGTACGATCCGAACCCGGGCAGGGCGGCCTGCACCGCGCTGCTCGGCCGTCGGATCGCAAAGGGAGCACCATGCGCCTGGCTCTGGCTCAGCTCAACCCGATGGTGGGAGACGTCGCCGGCAACGCCGCGGCGGTGCGGGGGGCCTATGCCGACGGGCTGGCGGCCGGCGCCGACCTGGTGGCAACCCCGGAGCTGGTGCTGACCGGCTACCCGCCCGAGGACCTGGTATGCAAAGGCGCCTTCGTCGAGGCCAACCAGCGTGCCCTCGGCGACGTCGCGATAGCGACGGGTGCCGTTCCGCTGGTCGTCGGCTTCGTCGAGCGCTCCCACAACGGGCTGGCCAATGCCGCGGCGGTGTGCCGGGGCGGACGCGTCGAGGCTGTGTACCGCAAGCAGCGTCTGCCCAACTACGGCGTGTTCGACGAGGCGCGCTACTTCCATCCGGGGCGTGACCCGCTGGTCTTCCAGGCGGGCGGCGTGGCCGTGGGGATCACCATCTGCGAGGACCTGTGGGCCCAGGGCGGGCCGCCAGCCCAAGCCAGCGAGGCGGGCGCTGCGCTGCTGGTCAACATCAACGCCAGCCCCTACCACCGGGGCAAGCGCGCCGAGCGCGAATCGCTGGCGCGCCACCACGCCACGGCCTGCGGGGCCTGGCTGGCCTACCTGAACGCCGTCGGTGGTCAGGACGAGGTGGTGTTCGACGGCGACTCCTTCGTGCTGGACCCGGCCGGCGAGGTGGTGGCTCGCGGCGCGCAGTTCCGCGAAGCGCTGCTGGTGGTCGACATCGACGTCGCCGGTGGCGCCGCGCCGCGGTCCGCGACCGCTGCGGGGTCGGCGTCCGGGTCCTCGACCGCTGCCCGGTTGGCGTCGGCCCCCGCGTCCTCCACCGCGGCGGGGTCCGCTACGACGGGTCAGCCCCGGCTCGACGAACTGGCCGAGGTCTACGCCGCCCTGGTGCTGGGCACCGGCGACTACGTGCGCAAGAACGGCTTCCGGCGCGCCCTGCTGGGTCTGTCCGGCGGCGTGGACTCCGCCTTGGTGGCCGCGATCGCGGCCGACGCGCTGGGAGCCGACGCCGTCACGGGGGTGGCCATGCCGTCGCCGTACTCCTCGCCCCCCTCCCTCATCGATGCCAAGGCCCTGGCCGCGAACCTGGGCATCGGGTGGCTGGAACTGGAGATCGAACCGGTGATGCGAGCCTTCGACGAAGCGCTGCGCGAGCCGTTCGCCCGCACCAAGCCAGGTTTGGCCGAGGAGAACCTGCAGTCGCGGATCCGCGGGACCCTGCTCATGGCCCTGTCCAACAAGCGCGGGGACATCGTGCTGGCGACCGGCAACAAAAGTGAATACGCCGTGGGCTACTCGACGCTATACGGCGACATGGCCGGCGGCTTCGCGGTCATCAAGGACGTGTCCAAGACGCTGGTGTACCAGCTGAGCCACCATCGCAACGCTGTCGCCGGCGACCCGCTGATCCCGCAGGCGATCCTTGACAAGCCGCCCTCCGCCGAGCTGCGCCCCGACCAGCGCGACACCGACAGCCTGCCGCCGTACGACGAGCTCGACCCCATCCTGGAGGCCTACGTCGAGCAGGACCGCTCGGTCAGCCAGATCGTCGCTGGCGGCCACGACCTCATGACCGTCCGGCGTGTGGTCGCGTTAGTCGATCGTGCCGAGTACAAGCGCCGTCAGGCCCCTCCCGGCGTGAAGATCACCCCACGGGCGTTCGGCAAGGACCGCCGGCTGCCGATCACCCAGGCCTGGTCGGGCTGACGGCGGTGCGGTGGCCGGCTGCCGGAATCTCGCCTAGGTCGACGGGGCGACCCAGAAGGTAGCCCTGGGCGAAACGCACCCCCAGGAAGCGCAATGCGTCCATCTCCCGCTGCGTCTCCACGCCCTCGGCGACGACCTGTGCCCCCAGCGCCGAGGCGAACGCGGTGAGGGTGTACCCGAGAGCACGCAAGAGGCTGTCGCTGTCGATCTCGTGCACCAGGCTGGTGTCGAGCTTGACGATGTCCGGTGACAGCTTGAGCACGTGGCGGAAGCTGGCGAACCCCGACCCGGCGTCGTCGACGGCCAGGCGCAGTCCTTCCTGTCGCAGCGGTGCCAACTGCCGGTTCAGCGCGTCGTAGTCGGCCACGCGCTCGTGCTCGGTGATCTCGAGGACCAGGCGCTCCAGTGGCGCGCCGGCGAGGACGTCGGTCAGTAGCGGCGAGGCGGCCACCATCGGTGAGACGTTGACCGACAGGTACAGCGGCGGGGCCAGGTCTGGCAGGGCAGTCAACGCCTCGCGGATCGACAGGATCTCCAGATCGACGCCCAACCCGACGGTGTTGGCCTCGGCGAACCAGCGGTCGGGCCCGCGCAGGGGAGGACCGGCGAACCGAGCCAGCACCTCCACGCCGACCACCGACTCTTCGGTCAAGTCGACGATGGGTTGGAAGGCGAGCGGAATGCTGCCAGCCGCGAGTACGGCACGGATGCGCTCAACTCGGATTCGCCAAGCGCCCTGCGTGCGCTCCCACCACCCCAACTGCTCGCTCAGCAGCTTGGTCACCAGCTTGTACAGCTGAGCCGGATGCTCGTTGCGGTCGGGTTGTCCGGTGAAGCGCAGGACGCCGATGTCTGCGCCCTCGGGCCCATGCAGGACGACGTCGATGCTATCGGGGTCAGGCGAGGAGCCGGCAGGCAGGTAGATCACTTCGGCACCCAGGGCCTGTGACGCCAGCGCGCACAAGCGGGCGACCGCCGCTCGCCGCTCGGTCGCCTCGAGCACGGCGGCGACGTCGGCGCCAGGACCCTCCGCGTCCTCCCACGCCATGCCTGCTCCTCTGCTTGCGGCCGGCTGACCCATATCTACGGCCAGCGTTCAGCCCGCTACTCACCCCCCGTCGGAATCGCCGTCACATCGGACCTATCGTGCAACAGCGGTCACAACCATAAGACTTTTCCGAGTTCACCTCACGTCCTGTCCTACCGGCCGAAAAGTTTCGCGTCGTAACAACAATGTCACCGGACCGTCGGCGACCAGGTCGATCACCATGTGCGCACCGAACACCCCCGTGGCCACCGGGACGGTGATCGCCGCGCAGTAGGTCTCGTAGAGACGTTGCGCCTCCGGGGGATCGGCAGCGGTGACGAAAGACGGGCGCCGACCTCGGGAGACGTCGCCGTATAGCGTGAACTGGCTGATGGCCAGCACGGCGCCACCGACGTCGGCCACGGAGCGGTTCATCCGGCCGGCATCGTCGCTGAACACCCGGAGTCGCACCGTTTTGGACGCCAGCCAGGCGGCGTCGGCAACGGTTGATTCCCGGCCGACCCCCACCAGGGCGACCAGGCCAGGTCCGATTTGGCCACTGACCTGGTCCGCGACAATGACGGCCGCTCGCTGTACGCGCTGGATTACGACCCGCAATGGGTATCCTCCCCAACGTCGCCGCTGGACCCGTTGTAGTGACCGCGAGGCCACCGGGCCGGCAGGCAGGAGTGTGGTTGTCATGAGCCTGGCTAGCCAGCAACGCCCTATCACCATCCAGGACATCCAAGGCTACAAAGCCCGCGGCGAGCGCTTCGTGATGCTCACCGCCTACGACCATCCCACGGCGCAGATCTTGGATCAGGCCGGGGTAGGACTGCTGCTCGTCGGCGACTCGCTCGGCGACAACGTCCTTGGCTATCCCTCCACGGTCCCCGTCACGCTCGACGAGATGATCCATCACGCGGCAGCGGTGCGCCGCGGCGCTCACCGAGCCCTGGTGATCGGCGACCTGCCGTTCATGAGCTATCAGGTGTCGCCGGAGGACGGCATGCGCGCCGCCGGGCGCCTGCTGAAGGAGGCCGGCGTCACGGCCGTCAAGCTGGAAGGCGGCCGCCGCTGTGCCGAGCTGGTGGCGCGGCTGGTGGACGCCGGCATCCCGGTGATGGGTCACATCGGCCTGACGCCGCAAAGCGTCAACGTGCTGGGCTACCGGGTGCAGGGCCGCGAGACGTCGGGCGCCGACCGCCTGCTCGACGACGCGGTCGCCTTGGCCGAGGCCGGTGCGTTCTCTATCGTCGTGGAGGCAGTCCCCGCCGAGTTGGGCCAGCGCATCACGGGGGCCGTTGACGTGCCGACGATCGGCATCGGGGCGGGGCCACACACCGACGGCCAGGTCCTGGTCATCAATGACGTGCTGGGCTTGAGCACGGGGCCGCATCCCCGCTTCGCCAAGGCCTACGCCGACCTGCGCAGCGTCATCACCGACGCCGTCAAGAGCCTGTCCGCCGAGGTCGCCTCAGGTGACTACCCGGGCCCGGAGCACAGCTACTGACCTGCACCTCTACTGGCCCGAGGCAGTCCTGGCGTCGCGTTCGCCGGCCAACGCGGTGGCCAGCGTGGCGAAGCTGCGCAGCGCCTCGGCGGTGCGATGCCCGTGCCAGGTCAACAGCTGGCCATCCACCAAGCGGTATGGCACCGGGCCGAGCAGCGCATGCACCGCGGTGAGGTCCTTCTCGCCGAAGGCGTATGGCTCGTTGGGCAGCAGCACCACCTCGGGCGCGAGCACCAGCGCCGGGTCCAGCCGCGGGTAGCGGTCCTGCCAACCCGCCAGCACGTTGATCAGCCCGCAGCGCGCCAGCAGGTCGTCGGCGTAGGTGTCCGGGCCCAGGCCGATCCACGGTTTGCGCCAGACCAGCGTGACGGTGGTGACCGGCAACGCGGGCCGCAGCCGTCCGGCGTCGACGGCGGCAGCCGCAAGGTCTGCGACCAGCGCCGTGGCGTCGGCGCCGATCAGGTCCGCCAGCTCGACTAGCAGCCCGGCCACGTCATCCACGGTCTTGGGATAGGTGATCCGCACGTCCAAGCCGGCGGCCCGCAGCGCGTCAGTGTCCGCCACGCGGTTCTCCTCGGCGTTGGCGATGACGACGTCCGGCGCCAGACGCACGATCGCGTTGACGTCAGGGTTCTTGGTCCCACCGATACGCCGAGCCGTGGCCGGAGCCCCGCACACGCAGTAGTCGGTGACGCCGACGACCGCGTCGCCGGCACCGAGGACGGCCAGCGTGTCGGTGACGCTGGGGACCAGGGAGACGATCCTCACCGTTCGCGCGTGGGGACGTACGCCCCCCGCTCGACGCAGCGAGCGAGCACGAACAGGTAGTCCGACAGCCGGTTGAGGTAGCGCACGATGAGGTCGTCGGGCAACAGGCCGACACGCCGCATCGCCACGGTGGCGCGCTCCGCACGGCGGATGATCGTGCGCGCCAGGTCGATCGCCGCCCCCGCCAGTTGTTGTCCCGGCACGACGAACTCGCCGGGGAGCGGATGCTGTTCGACCAACTCGTCGATGCCCTGCTCGAGCCGGTCGACCATCGCGGGGGTGACGCGCGACACCCCGTCGGTTAGCTGCGCCCAATGATCGGTGTGGGTGGCCAGCTGCGCGCCGACGACGAACAGTTCGCGCTGCGCGGCCAGGACCAGGTCGTGCCAGCGACCGTCCAGCTGCGCGCGCGCCAGGCCTAACGCGGACACTGCCTCATCGACGGTGCCGTAGGCGTCGGTGCGCAGGTCGTCTTTGTCGACGCGGCCGCCGTACAACAGGCCGGTGGTCCCATCGTCACCGCGCCTGGTGTAGACCTTCATGGTCTGCGTCCTACCGCTGTCGCTACATGAGGACATGTCTTGTGTCCTACCGCTGTCGCTACATGAGGACATGTCTTGTGTCCTACCGCTGTCGCTACATGAGGACGTGGCTCAGCGCTCCCCGGCCGCCAGGTCCAGCCCGGGAAACCGCATGCTGGTGTGCCCGCGGTAGCGCTGGTTGACCGACATCAGCAGCGGCGTCAGACCCTCCAGGCTGCGGGCCAGCCGCAACGGGCCGGCATGAAACGCCCGCAGTCCCTTGATGGCGTCGCACAACTCGACGGCCGCGGCGATTGCGGCGTCGTCATCGCCGCACAGGGGCACATCCATCTCCAGGACCGCGTCGGGCTTGCGCAAGGTCGGCGCCGGGATCCAATGCAGGCCGGCCACAACTCGTGCCTCGGCCAACAGGGCCTGACATTGCTCGGCGGCCGACCCTTCTGGCACAGCCAGCGGGCGCGGCCCGACCGCGTCCACCGTCAGGGGCACCACCGCCGACACCACCGGCTTGCCGGCGGTCTGCTCAACCAGACCCCGTAGGATGTGGGTCTGGCCGCGGTAGGGCACGACGACCACGACAATATCGGTCGCGGCACAGGCGGCGGCATTGGTCGCTGGGCGCACGCCATCGACGCCGAGCTCGGCGGCGACCTGCTCGGCGCGGCCGGCGTCGCGCGAACCCAGCCATACTTCATGGCCGGCGCCGCCCAACCGCAGGGCCAGTCCCCGTCCCAGTTTCCCGGTGCCCCCAACCAGGCCGACCCGCATCATTCGGCGTGTTCCTACCGCTTCGCTACTTGAGGACATGCTCAGTGACCTGCCGCTTCGCTACTTGAGGTCATGCGGCGCCCTTGTCGGACTGCTCGTGGATGGCGTCCTTGACCGACTCGGGCATGCGGGTCACCGTGGCCTTGCCGCGCAGGCGCGCCCGCTGCTCAGGCGGCAGCGCCTCGCGTACGGCGTCCAGCGCCTCCTGGCCGGTCAACGATTCGCGCTCCACCAGCTCGTCGGCCATCGCCTCCAAGCCGGCCCGCAGCTCGGAAAAGTCCTTGACGACCGCGTCGAGAGACTCGCCAAGGATCCGGCGGACCTCGGCGTCGATGATCTCCGCGGTCTTGTCGGAGTACTCGTGGCCCCGGCTGAGCTCCTCACCCAGGAAGACCTGCTGCTCGGCCCCGAAGGCGATCGGCCCGAGCGCGTCGGTCATGCCGAACTCCTTGACGATCGCCGTCGCGAGCTTGGTGGCCTGGACCAGGTCGTGCTGCCCGCCGGTGGTCGGTTGCCCGAGCACCACCAGCTCTGCGGCGCGGCCACCGAGCATCACCTTCAGCCGTGCGTCCAGCCACGTGCGCAGGTAGATATGGCGCTCGTCGATGGGCAGCTGGGTCGTCACGCCCAGTGTCATCCCCACCGGCAGTACCGTCACCTTGTAGACGGGGTCGGCCTCCTCTTCCAGGAACGCCGCCAGCGCATGGCCACCCTCGTGGTAGGCAACCGCACGCTTCTCCGCTTCGTCGAGTCGCAATGCCGCGCGCTCACGGCCGATGGTGTGACGCTCGCGAGCCTGCTCGATGTCGCGCATCCGGATCAGGTCAGAATCGGAGCGCACGGCGATGAGCGCGGCCTCGTTGATCAGGTTCTTCAGGTCCGCGCCGGCCATGCCCGGCGTGCCGCGCGCGAGGTTACGCAGGTCCACGTCGTCGTCGATCGGCTTGCCCTTGGCGTGGACGGCGAGGATCTCCTCACGCTCGTCGAGCGTCGGCAGGGGCACCACGATCTGGCGGTCGAAGCGGCCGGGACGCTGCAGCGCGGGGTCCAGCACGTCGGGCCGGTTGGTCGCGGCCATGATCACGACGCCCTCGGAGCCAGCGAAGCCGTCGATTTCGCCCAGCAGCTGGTTGAGGGTCTGCTCCCGCTCGTCGTGACCGCCGCCAAGGCCTGCCCCGCGCTTACGCCCGATCGAGTCCAGCTCGTCGATGAAGATGATGCAGGGGGCGTTGGCGCGGGCGGTCTTGAACAGGTCGCGGACACGGCTGGCGCCGACGCCGACGAACATCTCCATGAAGTCCGAGCCCGTCACGGTGATGAATGGCACGCCGGCCTCGCCGGCGGTGGCGCGAGCCAGCAGCGTCTTACCGGTGCCGGGAGGCCCGATCAGCAGCATGCCCTTGGGCACCTCGGCACCGGCCTTGCGGAAGCGGTCGGGCTCGCGCAGGAAGCTGACGACTTCCTGCACTTCCTCTTTCACCTCTTCGTAGCCGGCAACGTCGGCGAAGCGGGTGTTGGGCTCATGCGGCTTGTACAGCTTGGCGGTGGACTTGCCGATCTGGGTCAGCCCACCCATCTGGCCGCGGGTCTGGCGGCTCATCCACCAAAAGAAGCCGACGAACAGCAGCAGCGGGAACGCGAAACTCAGCAGCAGGGCCGCCAGTCCCCCACCGGTGTCCGGACGGGCGGTGATCGCGACATCGTTGCTGCGCAGGAATGGCTCGACGCCGTTACTGCCGACGTAACCCTCTGGCGGCAGGGTGGTGGCGAACACCTCCCCGTCGGTGAACTCGCCCTCCACCGACTGGCCGGTGATGGTGACCTCGGCCACCCGCCCCTCGGTTACCGCCTGGCGGAACTCGCTGTAGCTGGTCTGCTCGCTGGATCCGTTGAGTCCGCTGACGAACCAGATGACCAGCACCACGGCAACCACCGCCGTGAGCAGTCGCGTGCGCTTGATGCGATCCACCGTCGTTCCCAGTCACCGAAGGGCCCTGATCACCGAAGGGCTTGGCAACCACGGTACCCCTGCCCTGCGACGGCGACCTCGTCCACCTGGCACCATTGCCGAGGCTTTACCCTGTCCTCATCCAGCGAAGCGGTAGGACATACAATCCTGTCGCCGTGAAGCGGATCAAGCCGGAGCCGGGGCAAGAGTCGGTGTGGGACTACCCGCGCCCGCCACGGCTGGAGCGCACTTCCCGACGCATTCGAGTGGTTCTCGGCGGCGTGACCGTGGTCGACACCGACGCTGGTTGGCGAGTCCTGGAGACCAGCCATCCGCCCGTGTACTACCTGCCGCGGGAGGCGTTCACCCACTGTCAGATCTCCGGCAGTGCCAGGACGTCGTTCTGCGAGTTCAAGGGCCATGCGACGTATGCCACGCTCGAGGCCCGGGGTCGCGTGGAACCCGACGCCGCCTGGTCCTATCCGAGCCCTTCGCCCGGCTTCGAGCCGCTGCAAGGCCATCTGGCCGTTTACCCAGCGCGAATGGACGCCTGCTTGGTGGATGGCGAGCGCGTGAACGCACAAGCCGGCGACTTCTACGGTGGCTGGATCACCAGCGAGATCGTCGGACCGTTCAAGGGAGGCAGCGGCACGTGGGGCTAGTAGCTCGCGCTCAAGAAGCCTTCAGGCGGTAGCGCTTGGAACGACAGACCCGTTCGGCGGTGTGCACTACCCTGACGCCGGCCCCAGCGTTTCCAATCCGAAAGACACCGCTGTAAAGGACACCGTGCCGCAATCGCCCAGCCCCGATTACCGCCGCGCCGACGAGCGCGCGGTCGTGGCCGGGCTGCGGCAGCGGGAACCCCTAGCCCTGGCCGAGGCCTACCATCGCACCGTGCCCGCCGCCTACGCCTGTGCGCGGCGACTCCTGGGATCGTCGGACGACGCGGAGGTGTTGCTGCAAACTGTCTACGCCGAGTTGTGGGCGTCGCCGCCCGACGGCGTCGGCCTCGAGGGCTGGGTCCGTGCCCGCTGCTTCGAGTTGGGTGCCGACGAGCTCCGCGCGCGTGGCAGCGCGCCGGCGTCGCCTTCGGCGATGACGTTGCTGCCCGATCTACCGGCGCCTTCCGGCAGCTACCTCGATGCCGCGGAGCGCGGGCTGGCCGAGCTCGATGAGCGGCAGCGGGAGGCGATCCTGCAGGCCCATGACCAGGGTCGTCCCAGCGTGCAGCAGGCGGGTGAGGACACCACCGCGGCGATGACCTCGGCGCTGGTGGCGCTGGCTGGTCAGGCGCCGGCGATCGACGACGGGTGTGAGGATCTGCCCGACCTCGCCGACTGGGTGCTGGGGCTGGTGGCGCCGGACCGTGCGACGCAGATCGAGGCCGCCGTCGCCTCCCGGCCGGGGTGTGGCGCGTTGGCCCAGGTGCTGCGCGCGGGCCGGCGGCGGATCGAGGGTCTGCCCATCACGTCGGACATGGGCCTGCGGGTCCTCGCCGTGGCGCTCACCGGCGAGGACGGCGCCAGCCTCGGGCGCGCGCCCAACGAGACCGACCACCTGTTGGCCCACGTCGCGGCGGCGGCCTCCGCCCCAGCGGTCGTGGCCGAACCACTGCCGTCGGCGCTGGATCAGCCGGGGGACGACGAGCTGCTCGCGCCTGCTGCAACCACGACGGCTGGAGCGACGTCTGCTACTGCGGCGACGTCTGCGCAAGACGCCGGAGGTTCGGCAACCTCCGCTGGAACCGACCCGTCGCAGGCCGCGCCGGCCACAGCCGCTGCGGCCGGGACGCCGGTGCCGGCCACAACCGCGGCACTGGAGGCGCCGACGGGAGCCACCGCGGCCGGGGCGCCGGCAGAGGCCGGGTCCAAGCCATTGCCGGCGCCGCTGCGCGACGAGCTCAACGGTCAGGGCAACGCGGCGGTGAGCCAGGGCGAGACGGCGGCCAGCCCGGCCACGTCCGGGGACGGGCAGGACACGGCCAGGACCGCTGGCGGGTCCGTCGCCGCGGGCGACCGTAACGACAGCATGGCCGCCGATGCCAAGCCGGCATCTCGCGGTCTTCGCGTAGCAGGCATCGTGCTGGGCGTGCTTATCCTGATCGCCGGCGTGGCGCTGGGCCTGTACATCGGCTTCCAGGTCCTCATGTAGCGAAGCGGTAGGACAAAAGACAGGCCTCATGTAGCGAAGCCGTAGGACAAAAGACAGGCCTCATGTAGCGAAGCCGTAGGACATAGGATCAGGGGGCTTGTGGGCAGCTAACCAAGATGGCCCAGCCGCCGAGACACCTCGCTGCTCAACAAGCGCACCTTGGGGCCTAGCGCCGCCGGGTCGGGCAGCCGCGGTGACGGCGCGACGATGCCGAGGCTGGCGATCGGACGGCCCGACCGGTCCATGATCGGGGCCGCGACACCGGCGGCTCCGCGCTCCAACTCATCGGAGGAGACGGCGTAGCCACGTGCCTTGCTGGCCGCCAGCTCCGTTGCGAGCGGAGGATGGCGCGCCACCAGCGGCCCGCGGTCGTCGGGGTCCAGATAGGCCAGCAGCGCGCGCCCGTGTGCGCCGACGGCGAGCGGGTGGCGGAAGCCGACGTAGTAGCCGACCCGGACGAGCAGTCCCGCGGGTTCCACGCGGTCGACGACGACGACATCGCCACGGTCGCGCACCGCCAGGCAGACTGCCTCACGAACCTGTTCCATCAGCGAGCGCATGGCCGGCAAGGCGAGCCGGCGCACCTCCAGGCTGCGGCTGGCGCGGGCGCCGAGCTCCACCAGCGCCACACCCAGCGCGTAGCGCCGTGTCTCTGGGTCGCGGACCGCGAAACCCTGCTTGCCGAGGGTTTCCAATAGTCGATACAGGACGGCCCGATCCAGCCCCGTCGACGCCGACAACTCGGCGACCGTCACCCCATCCCCGCTGTTGCCGAGGCATTGCAGGACCGCGAGTCCTCGCGACAGGGTCCGTGACCCGCTGCCGACCCCTGAAGCGGGTGGCGCGACCGCTGGCATCCGCCTCTCCTTGTCCTTCGCGCTACCGCCTGCGGCGCCCTGCCCACCTGTCACCCTCGCCAACCCAGTGCACCTGCACATGGTGAGCGGGAGCGCTGGGGCCGCTGGCCACAGTCTGAGACCCGAACCCGACCGGGGTCAAGCGTTACTGCGTTCGAGTCGACTTCGACGGCTGCGCAACCGGGCCGCTGCTAGGCTTCGCAGCCAAGCGACAACAGGAGCACACGTGACATCGCAACACTTTTTGCACCCTCGAGCGGAGGAAGAGACGCCGCTCGAACGCATGGTCGAGGCCAGTGTCTTCCGCAAGTTGTACGACAATCGGATCCTGTATCTGCGCGGCGCGATCGAGGACACGGTCGCCGACACTCTCGTCGCGCAGATGATGTCGCTGGACGCCGACAACGACAAGGACGTCACGCTCTACATCAACTCCCCTGGCGGCATCGTCACGGGTATGTTCGCCATCTACGACGTCATGCACCTGATGAACAGCAAGGTCAACACGGTCTGCGTCGGCTTGGCGGCATCGGCGGCAGCGTTCCTGCTGGCCACCGCCAGCGGCAGCCGCGCGGCAACCCCCAACGCGCGAATCATGTTCCACCAGCCGTTGGGCGGCGCGCGCGGGCAGGCCGTCGACATCCAGATCCAGGCTCAGCAGATCGTCTTCCTGCGCGAACGGCTCAACGAGATCCTCGCCGGGCGCACCAACCAGCCTCTGGAGCGGATCCAGAAGGACACCGACCGCGACTTTTGGCTGTCGGCCGAGGAAGCCGTTGCCTACGGTGCCATCGACGAGGTCCGCGCCCGCGGCGGGGTCTGACCCTCAGCCGCCCAACCACAACCTTGCGGAGCCGGTAGCCGGGTCGACCGCGACGACGCGGTGGTTGCCCGTGTCCAAGACCAGGATGCGGTCGCCGGTCCACAGCACGGCCTCAGGCTCGCGGAAAGCCGAGGCCGAACGCAGGTCGGGCGGTAGCGGGCGGTGCTCCAGGGCCGCCAAGACCGCGTCGAACGGGCTGCCATCGCCCAACAGCGTGCGCACCCACCCTGTCAGCGGGTCGAGCGATTTGATTTTGGTTGTGGGTGTCGGCCAGCAGCAACGACCCCTGCGGCCTGCGGCGATGCCAAGTGGATGCTGGAGACGCACCTCGTCGCCCTCGCCGTCGACGTCGTCGACGTCGTCGACGGCGAACAGGTCACCGTGCACTGCGGCGATGCCCTCGGCGACGCCCCACAGCTGATGGCTGCCGGCCATCGCCACCAGCAGCTCGCCGACCTCGGTGACAGCGACGTCCCACGGCGAGCGCAATGCCACCGCCGTCGCCGAGGCGCCGACCTCGGCATGCCGACCACGCTGGCCCGTCCCCGGCCACGGTGCTGACCTCGCCGGTGTTGCGGTCCACCGCCCGCACCGCGTGGTTGCCGGTGTCGGCCGCGTACAGCGTCGGCCCGTGGACGGCGAGGCCGTGAGGATGGTGCAGCCGCGCTTGGTCACTGCCGTCCACCAGACCTAACGCCCCACTACCGAAGCGCCGCCGCTCCCGACCGTCGGGAGTGCACGCCACGACCTGATGGTTGCCTGTGTCGGTGACATAGATCTCGTCGGCACCGGCGGCGATGCCGCCGGGAAAGGCCAGCGTGCCTAGCGGGCCGGCCTCGGGCTTGAGCGGCAATGGTTTCGGGTCCAGGATCGCCCGCTGCTGGTCCAGGACGCCGCGCAGCGCCAGCAGCAGCGGCTCACGGTCAGGTTCGCCGCTGGCTGGACCGACGATGAGGCCATCGGCGCCGATGATCATCAGGGTCGGCCAGGCACGGACCGCGTAGGCGTCCCGCAGTCGCTGGCCAGCGTCGACGACCACGGGGTGAGTGATGCCGTGGCGTCGGACCGCTTCGGCGACCAGGTCGGGGTTGCGCTCGGATGCGAACTTCGGGGAGTGGACGCCGACCACGACGAGCGCCTCGCCGGCCAGCTCCCGCTCGACCGCTGCCAGCACGGGCAGCGTCTGCAGGCAGTTGATTCAGGCGTAGGTCCAAAAGTCCAGCAGCACGACCTTGCCGTGCAGGTCGTCAGGCGTCAGCGGGGCGCTCCACGTTCAGCCAGACAGCATCGCTCGGCAGTGCGGGCGCGTGGATGCTGGTCATATCGCCACAGTACTCATGCGGACTCATGCGGACTCATCCGGACTCATCCACCTCCGGCATCACCCCGGTCCTGCTTCATTTGCGGGACGCGGTCCCCGTTCCAGCCGCTTGCTGCCGGTACTCGTCGACCGACGGCCCGCCGAGACGCTCCAGACGCCAGCTGAGGTAGGCGTAGGTGGCCAGCAGCAGCGCGGCGGACGCAGGCCAGCCCGTCGCGATGCGCGCCACCGCCAGCCAGCCGACCTCCTGGCGCAGCACCAGGATCCACTGCACGCTGGCCTTGCCCAGGTACAGCGCCGCCCAGGCCCAGGTGATCTCGGAGTAGGCCGGTCGGACCTTTGGATGCCAGTACCAGGCCAGCGGCCAGCGGTAGATCGCCGCGCTGGTCAGCGCGATCGCCGGCCGGCGGGCCAGGATGCTGAGCACCGACAGGACGCCGAGGACCGCGTTGCTGACGATGCCGGGTAAAAAGTAGGCGGTGGCCTCGCCGGCCAGCAGCGCGAAGGCAACGGCGACCAGCGTGCCACCAAGCCCGGACAGCGCGTACAGCAGTCGCTGCCGGCGCAGCAGCCGCAGCGCCACGACCGCCACGCTGAATCCGAGGGCGACCGCGGCGGCCGCAGCCAGCCCCAGGACGGCGTTGACGACCACGAACAGCACCGGCGGCGCGACGGTGTCGACCAGCACTGCCCGGTTGGCCAGCAGGTCACGGGCACTGTAGTCCGAGGCGCCGGTCTCATGGCGGGTCATCGGCGCTGGCACCACGGGCAGTAGGTCGTGCCGCGGCCACCCAGCACGACTTTGCGCAGCGCGGTGCCGCAGCGCGGACAGGCGCGCCCCGCCTGGCCGTAGGCCACCAGGAAGTCGGCGTTGCGTCCCGACTCGCCGTTGACCATCCGGTAGTCGCGGAAGGTGGTGCCCTCACGCTCGATCGCCTCGGCGAGCACCTCACGAATTGCCGTCCACAGGGTTGCAGAGCGCTCGCGGCCGACGCGGCGCGCGTGCGGGTTGATGCGCGCGCGCCACAGCGCCTCGTCGGCGTAGATGTTGCCGACCCCCGCGACCGGACGCTGAGTCAACAGGTACGGCTTGACCGCCATCCGGCTGGCCGCCAGCGCGGTGTGGAAGCGCAGCGGATCGAAGTCGTCGGACAGCGGCTCAGGGCCTAGCGCGGCGAGAGTCGCCAACGCGCTGTAGTCACCGGTCGCGACCACGGCCAGCGTGCCGAATCGACGGACGTCACGGAAGTCCAGCTCGCTGTTGTGAAGGTCAGGGTCGGCATCCGAACCGGGATCTGCTGGCTGGGAAAGCGTGAAGGTCGCGCGCACGTAAGGGTCGGGCTGCCAGCCATCGGCCCCGCCACGGAAGCGAAACGAGCCCGTCATGCCAAGGTGCACGATCAATTCCAGCCCACCGTCGATGGGAGCAAGCAGGTACTTGCCGCGGCGGCGCAGGTCGAGCACGCGGCGACCCGCCGCCTTTTCGACAGCATGGAAGCGGGCCTGGGGCTGGGCGGACACCGACAAGATCCGCCGGCCTTGCAGGCGCGGCGCGAGCTGGCGGCGAACGCTTTCGACTTCGGGAAGCTCTGGCACGGCACGCCATTGTCGCGTCTTTGCCGTTCACGATGAACTCGAAGTCCTCACGCACAGTGAAGTTCCGGCTGACCGTTGCCGATATTGACGGCACCAGCACAGGTCCGGCTGGGAGAGGGTCGATAAAGAAGTGACATGCCGGTAATCCAAAACCAGCCCGCAGCGAGGACAGGCAGGAAATCTGCGCTGCGCCTGGCCCTTGACCTTCCCGCGGCGACGCTGTTCCTGCGCGGTGAGGCGGCGTCGCTGGCGCACGGCCTCGGCGGTGACCGCAACACGGTCCGCGACACGCTGGCGGCGCACTCGCGATCCCACGAGCGCTGGCTGGCCTTGGTAGCCGAAGCCCGCAACAGCCTTGGCGACGACGCCGGGCAACGGGTTGCGGCGCTGTACGCGCTGCACGGGCGCGTGGCCGAGTCCATGGCCCGGCGGTCCGGCGAGCTGTTGGAGGCACGAACCGCCCAGGCGGTTCAAGAGATGCTGATCGAGTGGCTCGATCAGCTCACCGACGCGACCCTGGACAGGCTGCGGCACGAGAACGACCCCGACCCCTTCCCCGGGTAGAGTTCGGGCTGTCCTCAAGTAGCGACAGCGGTAGGACACAAGTCCTGGGCGAGCCGTCGCAAGCGCGCCTACGTCGCTGATGATGGGAGGCCCACACCGATGACCGGCGCGTTTCGCGTTCCTCCACCCAGCAACGAGCCAGTCCGTGGCTACGGCCCTGGCAGCCCCGAGCGCACCTCTTTGACCGATCGCCTCGCCACCATGGCCAAAGAGCGTCTCGAGGCGCCGATGGTCATCGGGGGCCGCCCGGTGGCGGGGGCGTCGACGTTCACGGTCACCGCGCCGCACCGCCACGCGAATGTGCTGGCCGACGTTCAGGCCGCCGGCCCCGAGCACGTGTCCGCGGCCATCGACGCCGCGTTGGCGGCGCGTGCCGGCTGGGCGGCCATGCCGTGGACCGAACGGGCGGGGATCTTCCTGCGCGCCGCCGAGCTGCTGGCGGGACCGTGGCGGGACACGATCAACGCGGCCACGATGCTCGGCCAGTCAAAGACGGTGTACCAGGCCGAGATCGACGCCGCCTGCGAGCTGATCGACTTCTGGCGCTACAACGTCGCCTTCGCCGAGCGCATCTACGCCGAGCAGCCCGTATCACTGCCCGGCACCTGGAACCGCATGGAGCACCGCCCGCTGGAGGGTTTCGTCCTAGCAGTGACGCCGTTCAACTTCACGGCCATCGCCGGCAATTTGCCGACCGCCCCGGCGTTGATGGGCAACGTCGTGGTCTGGAAGCCGTCGGAGAAGCAGGCGCTGGCGGCCCAGTACACGATGCAGCTGCTGGAGGCTGCGGGGTTGCCGCCGGGCGTGATCAACCTCGTGCACGGCGACGGCAAGATGGCCGCCGAGGTCGCGATGGGCCACGAGCGCTTCGCCGGACTGCACTTCACCGGCTCCACCACCGTCTTCAAGGGGTTGTGGCGCCAGGCCGCTGAGCGCATCGACAGCCTGCGCAGCTATCCACGGCTGGTGGGCGAGACCGGCGGCAAGGACTTTGTCGTCGCGCATCCCTCAGCCTCAACCGACGCGCTGGTGGTGGCGCTGGCCAGGGGCTCGTTCGAGTACCAGGGGCAGAAGTGCTCGGCGGCGTCCCGCGCTTACGTGCCGCGTTCGCTGTGGCCGCGCGTGCGCGACGGGTTGGCCGACCTCGTCGGCGACATCCCGATGGGCGACGTCGCCGACCTTTCCAACTTCATGGGCGCGGTGATCGACCAGACCGCCTACCAGCGGCTCACCGAGGCGGTCGCCCAGGCCCGTGCTGAAGGCGTGGAGGTCCTGGTCGGGGGTGGCGGGGACGACCGCGAAGGCTGGTTCGTCGAGCCGACCGTGCTGGTGTCGGACGACCCGACTTCCGACACGATGGTCCGCGAGCTGTTCGGACCGGTGCTGACGGTGCACGTGTATGACGACGCGCGCTATCGCGACACCCTGCGCCTGGTGGACCAGACGTCGCCGTACGCACTGACCGGGGCCATCTTCGCCGACGATCGTGCGGCGGTACAGGAGGCCCTGACCGCGCTGATCGACGCGGCGGGCAACTTCTACGTCAACGACAAACCGACCGGCGCGGTCGTCGGACAGCAGCCGTTCGGCGGCGCCCGTGCCTCCGGCACCAACGACAAGGCTGGTTCCATGGTGAACCTGCTGCGCTGGGTCTCACCGCGGGCGATCAAGGACACCCTGGTGCCACCCGTGACGTGGCGCTACCCCCACATGGGCTGAACCGTGGCTGAGCTGCTGGTCATCGCCAACGCGCAGGCAGGCTCCGCCCAGGACGAACGTCTGCAAGCGGCGCTGGACGTGTTGGGGCGTGCGGGCGAGCCCGAGGTGGTGCGCTGCGCCTCGCCCGACGACGTGGACGAGGCCCTGGACCGGGCCCAGGGGCGGCGCATCGTCGTCGTCGGCGGTGACGGCAGCATGCACCTGATCGTGCAGCGGCTGTGGGAACGTGGCCCGGACACCTTGGCCGCCACCGAGCTCGGGCTGGTGCCGCTGGGTACCGGCAACGACCTGGCCACCGGGCTGGAACTGCCGGAAGACCCTGCCGAGGCCGCGCGGGTGTGCCTCGACGGCAAGGTCACCGCGTTGGACCTGATCGACACCGATCGGGGCGAGATCGTCGTCAACGCCTCACATGCCGGCCTCGGCGCCGCCGCCGCGGAGCGCTCCGACGGCCTCAAGTCCTCGCTGGGTCCCCTGGCCTACCCGCTGGGAGCGCTGGTCGCCGGCGTCCGTGAGGCCGCATGGGAGCTGCGTGTGACGCTGGACGGCGAGGTGGTGCACGACGGCAGCACGCTGATGGTGGGCATCGCCAACGCTCCGTCGATCGGCGGGGGCACGCGGCTCATCCCACCGGCGATGGCCGACGACGGCGAACTCGACCTGATCGTGGTGAGCGCCGTCGGGCCGGCCGCCCGGCTGGCGTTCGGGGCGGCGCTGCGCAACGCGGCCCACCTCGATCGCGACGACGTGCTGCACGCCCGCGGCCACGAAGTCGGCATCACCGGCGACCCGGTGGTACACGACCTCGACGGTGAGCTGTATGACGAGTGGCCGTCAGCCACGTACCGGGTCGTTCCCGCAGCCTGGCGACTGCTGACACCCGCGCTCAAGTAGTGAAGCGGTAGCGCACCAAAATCAGGTCAAGCAGCGAAGCGGTAGCGCACCGAACCCGGCGCTCAAGTAGCGAAGCGGTAGCGCACCGAATCAGCGCGACGTCAGACCGCGCTGGCGCTGATGAGGCGTTGCTCGCGGACGGCCGCATCCAGGAACTCTTCGGCAGCGGCACGGTCCAGGGGCCGCGCGAACAGGTAGCCCTGCCCCAGCCGGCACGCCAGCTGCAACAGGCGCCTGGCCTGCTGCAGCTCCTCGATGCCCTCGGCCACGGTGTCCAGGCGCAGCGTGCGTCCCAGCTCGATGATCGTGGAAGCCACGGCGATCGCCTCGCCGTCGTGGAGCAGGCCGTCGACGAAGGACTTGTCGATCTTGAGGATGTCCACCGGCAACTCGCGCAGGTACGACAGCGACGAGTAGCCGGTGCCGAAGTCGTCGATGGCCAGGTGCAGGCCCAGCGCGCGCAGGGCACGCAGTCGGTTGATCCCCGCCTCACTGCGGTCGAGCAGGGTCGACTCGGTGATCTCCAGCACGATGGTGCGGGGGTCGACGTGAGTGGCTGCCAGCGTCTCGGCGACGTCAGCGACCAGATCCGGGTTGGCCAGTTGCACGGCCGACAGGTTGATGCTCATGGTCAGCGCCGGCAACGTCGGGTAGCGCCGCTGCCACTCGTGAGCCTGCCGGCAGGCCGTCGCCAGGATCCAACGCCCGATGGGGATGATGAGGCCCGACTCCTCGGCCAGTGGGATGAAATCAAGGGGCGCAATCAACCCGCGGTGCGGGTGCCGCCAGCGCACCAGTGCCTCCAGGCCGTGCACCGAGCCCGTGGCCAGCACCACGGTCGGCTGATAATGGATCTCGAACTCGCCCCGCTCCAGCGCCCGCCCGAGGTCGGACCTGAGCTCAAGGCGGGCCATGGCGGCGGCGTGCATCTCCGGCCGGTACAGCTGGAAGCCGCCGCGTTCGCCTCGCTTGGCGATGGACATGGCCACGTCGGCGCCGCGCAGTAGTTCGTCGGCGGCTGCCAGCTCGTGCGAGTGGATGGCGATGCCGAGGCTGGCTCGCAGCGCCACCTCCTTGTCGTCCACAGTGGTCGGCTCGGCCAGCGCCGTGCTCAGCCGTTCGGCGATCCGCATGACCTCCTCGGTGTCGTCGACGTCCTCCAACAGCACGCCGAACTCGTCGCCGCTGAAGCGTGCGACGCTGTCACCTTCACGCAGGTACAGCTGCAGGCGCGCGGCCACCGTCGTCAGGACCTGGTCGCCGGCGAAGTGCCCGAGGCTCTCATTGACGGTCTTGAAGTCGTCCATGTCCACCAGCAGCACCGCCAGGACGCTGTCGTTGCGCTCGCGACGAGCCAGCGCGTGCCTGAGCCGGTCGGTGAACAACACCCGATTGGCCAGCCCGGTCAGCGGGTCGTGCAGCGCCTGGTAAGACAGCGCCTCCTCCAAGGCCCTGCGCTCCATCACGTCGCGCATGGTCAGCACCACACCGTTGATGCTGGCGTCGTCGGTGAGGTTGCGGGCAAGGGCCTCGACGAGCACCCAGCTGCCGTCGTTGTGCCGCAGCCGCCACTCCACCCGCTGGGTCTCGCCGGGGTGGGCAAAGGCCTCCTCCAGGTAGCTCGCGGCCGCAGCCGTGTCGTCGGGATGCAGCAGGTCGAGCAGCCGCTGGCCCACCATGGCGTCGGGTTCACGGCCGAGCACCTGGCGCGACGACGGCGTCTGGTAGCCGACCGTCGTGTCCGGACTCACGACCGTCACCAGGTCGGAGGCGTTGTCGATCAGCGAGCGGAAGCGGCGCTCGCTGCGGCGCAGCGCGCGTTCCTCACCGGCCTGGTACTCGGCGAGCTGGCGATCGTGCAGGAAGCGGCGGAACAGCAGCGTCCAAAACACCGTGGCCAGACTCATCACCAGGATGAACCCGAGGCGGACCTGCAGATCGGTGCGCCGCGCTCGCGAGGCGGCCTGGGCTCGAAGGTCGCTCACCGCCTCCCCCCAGGCGTCCAGCGCTCGGCCGGTGTCTGGCCCGCCCGCTGCCCGTGAGCCGGTCGGCCCCGTCGGCCGCAGGGCACCCCGGTCGGCAGCGATGGCGGCATCCAGGCCGAGCAGAGCCCGCCCGGCCCCGGCCGTCGGGGCTCCGAGCCCGGCCAGTTGCGTAAGACTGATCTCGGCGTGGCGGGTCATCGACTGGGCAGCCGCGAGTGTCACGACAGGCTGCTCCGGCGCCCGGTCGCGCTGCTGGTAGTCCAGGTGCTGGTCGGCGTACGTCGCCGACAGATGGTCGGCCACGACGAACGCCGCACGCGCGTCCGTGGCGGCGACGTGAAACAGCCACATGGCCGACAGCTCGGCCGCCATGACGACCAGCCCCACGAGCAGCTCCAACCACTGGCGCTTGCGGCGCGTGGTGATTCCGATTGCGGGGCTGGTGCTCGTCGCCGTCTTCTGGCCCGCCATCGCTCCTTGTCCGATTCACCCGCTACTTAGCGGCTGGAACAGACATCGGTCGATCCACGGCCTTCTTGAGCGGCGGACGCGCGGCTGACCCCCTACGCGCCGGACGAACCCTCAGCGCGGGGCCATGCGCAGCGCTCCGTCGAGTCGGATCACCTCACCGTTGAGCATCGGGTTGGCGACGATGTGGCCCACCAGCGCCGCATACTCCGAAGGTCGCCCCAACCGGTTGGGGTGCGGCACCTGCGCGCCCAGCGACTTGCGGGCCTCCTCGGGCAGACCCGCCAGCATGGGCGTCTCGAACGTGCCAGGAGCGATCGTGCACACCCGGATCTGCTTGTCGGCCAGGTCACGGGCCAGGGGCAACGTCATGCCTGCCACCCCGCCCTTGCTCGCCGAGTAGGCGGCCTGGCCGATCTGGCCGTCGAAGGCCGCCACCGAGGCGGTGTTGACAACGACGCCCCGCTCTCCGTCGACGGCGTCGGCCTGCGCCATCAGCTCCGCAGCCAGCCGGATGACGTTGAAGGTGCCGATGAGGTTGATCGTCACCACCGTCGTGAACTGCGCCAAGGGCAGGGGTCCCTTGCGGCTCAGGACGCGCCCTGGTGTGGCGACGCCGGCGCAGTTGACCACGATGTGCAGCCCGCCCAGCCCCGCCGCGACATCGACCGCCGCCTGCACGTCTGCCTCGTCGGTGACGTCGGTGGCTGCGAACGTCACCTGGCTGCCCATGCCGGCTGCGGCTTGTTGGCCTGGCGACGACGGAAGGTCGGCGATGACGACCTTGGCTCCCACCGCGCTCAGCGCCTCGGCGGTCGCCTTGCCCAGCCCTGACCCGCCGCCCGTGACCAACGCGACCTTGCCAGCGACCTCCATGGACCCGGACTGTAGCCCAGATCCGCCGTTGCTTTGCGGCGGCAGTGGCCGGATGGGACCATGGCAGTGATGAGTGACCAACCGCCGGCCTGGACCCCGTCATCGTGGACGGCGCTGGCCGCCGAGCAGCAGCCGGAGTGGCCAGACCCCCAGCAGCTCAAGGCCGCGCTCGCCGACCTGGCCGCCATGCCGCCGCTGGTCTTCGCTGGGGAAAGCCGAGCGCTGCAGACCCAGCTGGGTCGTGTTGCCCAGGGCAAGGCCTTCCTGCTGCAGGGCGGCGACTGCGCCGAGACGTTCGCCGCGTTCGGCGCCGACGCTATTCGCGACAAGCTCAAGGTCCTGCTGCAGATGGCGATCGTGCTGACCTACGGCGCCCAGCTGCCGGTCGTCAAAGTCGGCCGCATCGCCGGGCAGTTCGCCAAGCCACGCTCCGCCGCTGTCGAGCAGATCGACGGGGTGGGTCTGCCGGTGTGGCGCGGTGACGCGGTCAACCGGCTGGACGCCACCGTCGAGGCGCGCCGGCCCGACCCGAGCCGCCTGCTGCGCGTGTACCACCAGTCCGCCGCCACGCTGAACCTGCTGCGCGCGTTCACGCGCGGCGGCTTCGCGGACCTGGAGAAGGTCCACGTGTGGAATCAGGAGTTCGTGGCCGCCTCGTCGGAGGGGCAGCGCTACGCCGTGGTCGCCGAGGAGATCGAGCGGGCACTGCGGTTCCTGCGAGCCTGCGGCGTCGACGTGACCAACGACCCGACCTTCCACACCGTGGACTTCTGGACCTCGCACGAGGCGCTGCTGCTGGGCTACGAGGAGGCACTGACCCGGCAGGACTCGCTGACCGGCGACTGGTACGACTGCAGCGCGCACATGCTGTGGGTCGGCGAGCGCACCCGTGACCCCGACGGCGCGCATGCGCACTTCCTGTCCGGAGTGGGCAACCCGGTGGGCGTCAAGCTCGGCCCGACGGCCACCGGCGACGAGGTGACCGCCTTGGCCGCGCGGCTCAACCCCGACAACGTGCCCGGACGCCTGACGCTCATCACGCGGATGGGCGCGGCGTCAGTCGGGGATGTGCTGCCCGAGGTGGTGCGGGCCGTGCGCGACCGGGGCCTGGCCGTGGTGTGGTGCTGCGACCCGATGCACGGCAACACCTTCCTGTCGGGCTCGGGCTACAAGACGCGGCGGTTCAGTGACGTGCTCAGCGAGTTGCGGTCCTTCTTCGCCGTCCACGCCCAGGAGGGCACCGTGCCAGGCGGGGTCCACATCGAGCTGACCGGCGAGGACGTCACCGAGTGTCTCGGCGGTGCCCAGGACATCGCCGACATGGACCTGGCCTACCGCTACGAGACCGCCTGCGACCCCCGTCTTAACAACCAGCAGGCGCTGGAGCTGGCCTTCCAGGTCGCCGAGATGCTACGCCCCTGACCCGACGCCACGTCGCGGCGACTGGGTCGGCCTCGAGACCCCTGGCGGGAGGCGGTTAGGGTGAATCACCGGCCTGGTCCCGTCGCCCGTTCGACGGTTCACGTGTTCGCCGCCCCCTTGCTCGTTGATCCACCACGTGACTGTCACACCTCCGGTGCAGACTGAGAGCCATGACGACGCAAGCGCCGCTGCTGCCGGCCACCCTCGTGGACCGGTCGGAGGCCCGCCGGGTGAGCGCTGCGGAAAAGCTGGAGGATGTCCGGCGGGATGAGCTCGGCCAGTTCTTCACGCCAGCCCCGATTGCCAACCTCCTGGCCGGCATGTTCGATCCTTCCGAGGGTGCTTTGCGCCTCCTCGATGCGGGCGCGGGTGTTGGCTCCCTGACTGCTGCGCTCGTCGCCCGGGCCGGGCTCGAGCAGTGGCCGGCGTCAGTCGACGCTCATGTGGTCGAGGTCGACCAGGACCTGCTTCCCACCCTCACGGAAACCATGCATGAGTGTGAGGCGGCCTTGCCGCGGCTCTCCTCGCAGATACACGGCGGAGACTTCATTGCATGGGGGTGTGAGCAGCTTGGC
>Ga0136640_10000059_pt1 | contig 35779 bp, 27 predicted proteins | sample AntDrymUQ8642106_2_FD_105498 | JGI IMG/M metagenome (GOLD analysis project Ga0136640, IMG submission 105498) | Polar desert sand microbial communities from Dry Valleys, Antarctica - metaG UQ864 (21.06) | ecosystem: Environmental > Terrestrial > Soil > Desert | place: Antarctica: Dry Valley...
CCGTCAAATCCCCGCGAGCGAGCCGATTCGTCTTGTAGTCCACGACGACGTACCGCGGTCCGTCCAGGCGCAGCACCATGTCGATCGACCCGGACAGATACCCCCGCAGCGCCGGAGCCTCGATCGAGGCCAAGAGGTCGGCGTACGGCGCAAGCACGTCGGAAGCAGGCAACATCTCCCGCAGCAACAGGGCGACGTGCGGCAACGTCACGTCAGCACCGAAGGGCGCGTCACCACCGGCCAGCGGGAACTCGAACGTCAGCTCGGCGAGCCGGTCACCCGGCGCGACGTCGGCCAACGTGCCCGGACCCAGCGGCGTACGCAGCACCGGCAGCAGCGCGGCGGCCAGGGCGACCGGGTCGACGTCGGCGAGCTGACCGGCAACCGCTTCCCGACAGCGCCGCATCAGCTCATCCGGAAGCGATAAGGCAGAGGTGTCGACGGTCTCCAGCACCTCGTGCACCAAGGTGCCGAAGGCGGCGCCGCTGGGCAGCTCGTTCATCGTCGACAGCGGACCGCCAGCAGCAACGTCAACAGCCGGCACCTCGTAGGGTTCGTCGGTCTTGCCGGGCTGCTCCGCCTCGCTGCCGACCCCCGGTGAGCTGTGCACCGATGCGGTCAGCGAGGAGTACGACGTACGCCGCCACTCGGTGTCCAGCGACCGGTCGAAGCGGGCAGCGGTCAACGTGGCGGGCTCAGGCTTCACCGGAGCCCAGCGCAACGCGACCGCCGGCCCCACGATCTCGTGTACGACGTTCGGCCCGGTCGCCCATGCTGCCAGCCGCGCGGTCGCGATGTCGTCCTGCGGAACGGTCGCCCGAGCGCTGGGTTCAGGTTCGCCGGAGCTGCGTCCCATCAGCAGGCGTTGCAACGGCGCGCCGGAGGTCTGCGCGCCGGGCGCCCACCAGGCGACGACCTGAGACTGTGCGCGGGTTAGCGCGACGTACAGCAGCCGCAGCTCCTCGCCGGCCTCCTCCGCGTCGTGGATCGCCTTGCGTCGGTTGTATCCGGGCCCGCCGGGGCCGCCGATGTCGCGGACCCGCGCACCGTCCGCGTCGTGCAGCAGCAGAGTCGTCAGGTCAGGTCTCTTGGCACCGTCCCAGGCGAACGGCACGTACACGATCGGGAATTCCAGGCCCTTGCTCCCGTGCACGGTGACGACCTGGATGGCGGCGGCGTCGCTCTCCAGCCGGCGGCTGCGATCGGCGGTGTTCGCCAGCGACGGGACCGTGAGGCGCTGGTCGAGCCACACCGTGAGCGCCGTCAGTCCGAGGGCGTCGTCCACCGCCGCCCGGTTTAGCGTCTGCGCCAGGTGCCGCAGGTCGGTCAGCGTCCGTTCCCCCGAGGACAGGTGGAGCAGCCGCTCCTCCAGCCGCGTCTGGGTGGCGAGCCGCTCGAACACCGCCGCGAAGCCAGCCGCCGCGAACAGCGCGGCCCACTCCCGCAGCCACGCGCCGACCTCGGCGATCTGCTCGTCGGTGGCGTTCGCGAGGTCGCCTGCAGTCCACCCGAGCAGTGACGTCAGTGCCGCGAGCCGGACCCGCCCGGCACGCTGGGGCTGCTCCATCGCCTGCAGCACCCGCAGCCAGTCGGTCGCGCTCGGCGTCTCGAACACGCTCGTGCTGGTTCCGAGCACCCACGGAAGTCCCGCCTGGTCCAGAGCTGCGCACACGTAGGTGATCTGCTTCGCCGTACGTGCGAGTACGGCGAGGTCGCCGGGCTCGACCGGCCGTCCGTCCAGCTCCGTTCCGCTGTCGAGTAGCCGGACCACATCGGCGGCCAGGTCACCGGCGACCCTCTCGCGCAACGCGGGAACGTAGGGATATCCGTTGTTCGACAACGGCGGCTCTCGCAGGACTTGTCGCAGGCGGAACGGGACCTGCCCCGGCAGTCGGCTCTGGTCATGGTTGGACTCGACCGGGTGTACGACGATGTCAGGGTGGCCCAGCGCTGCCCCGCCGTACAGCTGGTCGAGTGCCTGCAGCAGCCCGGGGTCGCTGCGCCAGTTGACCGACAGCGTCTGGTGAGTGTCGGCCAGCCGCACCGCGTCGAGGTAGCTGCGCACCTCGGCGCCGCGAAAGGCGTAGACGGCCTGCTTCGGGTCGCCGATCAGGATCAAGGTGGTGGTGGCGTGAAAGGCACGGCGCAGTACCTCCCACTGAACCGGGTCGGTGTCCTGGAACTCATCGACCAGTACGACGCGGTACCGCTCGCGGATCCGCTCGGCCGCCGCCGCGCCGCGCTCGGGATCGGCCAGCACATCGCGCAGCAGCACCAACAGGTCGTCGAAGTCGCGCACGCCGCGCTGCCGCTTGCGTCGTTCGACCTCGACGCGGGCGGCGGTCGCGATCGCCACCCGCTGACCCGCCCCGGTGTCACCGGCGCCCTGTGGTTCCAGCCGGGCCTGCCGGTCGCGCACCGCCTCGCGGGCCACCTCCCGCGCGCTCTTCGGCGACAGCTTCGGCGTGGTGGAGTCGTGGCCGGCGTACTCCTGGAGGAACAGGTCGTCGACCACCTCGATGACCACGTCGTCGGCCTCCTCGACGAGGGACACGCCGGCCTCGCGTTCACCGGCGACACCGAGGCCGTCGAGCATCCGCTGGCAGAAGCTGTGCGTGGTCGCGATCGTCGCGGCGTCGAAGTCCGACAGCGCGCGGACCAGGCGAGCGTGCCGCACCTCCCGATCGGCTGCGGCGAGGTGGGCGACGAGCGGGTCGTCGCTCAGGTGAGCGTCGTGCCTGGCGAGCCCGCGCGCTGCGGCGCTCAGCCGCTCCCGGGTACGCTCGCGCAACTCCTGCGTTGCCGCCCGACCGAACGTGACGAGCATCAGCTCCGAAAGGTCAGCCACGCCCTCGGCGACGTACCGCGTGGCCAGCGCGGCGATCGTCCAGGTCTTGCCGGTCCCCGCGCTGGCCTCGAGCACCGTGGTCCCGGTCGGCAGCGGGCCGTACAGGTCGAAACTCATGCCGCCTCCGCGGCGGGAAGTGCGTCGGCGGGGCTCACGGTGCCCCCTGCTGCTCGGCACGGAGCAGCGGCGCCCAGAGCCGCCGGGCCAGCACCGCGAAGCGGGTGGGTTCCGCGGCGTCGCCCGGCTCGGTCAGCAGCTGCGCCAGATCGGGTTCCGGTCCGTAGACGTAGCCGAGGTGCCGGTCGGTCTTGTCCCCGAACATGGCGCTCCACTGCTTCGCTGCGCCGTCCATTGCCTCCTGCGTCGAGTCCCCACGCTCACGTCGGTCGGCGTACGCCGCACTGGCGCCGGTGGTGATCGGCAGCGGCCGGGTGAGCCCGTCGTCCCGCAGCGCCACGAGGTCGCGCAGCACCGCCGCCGCATCCTCGGGCGCGGTCAGGGTGGAACGCCACGCGGGTCTGCTGTACGGGCCCCGTCCCGTGGTGATCGCCTGCCACGCTCCCGGCCGCGTCGCCGTCACCGCCAGCAGCTTGACCCAGGCGGCGAGTCGATGCTTGGGGGCGAGCCTGGAGTACGACGTGCTGGCCAGCACGTGGCCGTGGACGCCGGTGACCGTGCCGGTGAGCAGCCTTCCGCCGCCCAGGTCGACCGTCACGTCCACGGCCGCCGGCGTACCGGCGTGTACGCCGAGCGAGACGGCGGCCAGGGCATCGACGGCCTGCTCCACGTCGGTGAGCAACTCGGCGCCGAGGCGCAGCGGCGGCAACGTCCCGCGCCGCCACTCGGCCTGCCGGAAATCGCTTGCGTCAACGCCTTTCAGCCGGGCAGCCAGCATCCGGTCTCCGACGTCCCACCGGCTCAGCGGGTCGAGTTCGGCGCCCAACGCGTCGAGGACCGCGTCGTCTGCGTCCGGCACATAGACGCCGAGGCGCTGGCGGAGGAACGCCTGGGTCGGGTGCACGACAAAGGAGATGAGCTCGGCCAGGGTCACGTCGGCGATCTGCCGCGGCAACGGAGCGGGCAGGAACGCCGGCTCGGGGGAACGGGGACGTTGTGCGGCATGGGCGCCGGTGAGCGCGCCACGGTCGTGGCTGAACGGCTCGGCGGCATTGAAGTTGGCGGGATCGAAGGGCTGCAACGGATGACGCCGCACGATGTCCTGACCGGCAGTTGCGGTGATGACGTCGAGCAGTTCGCCGAGCGGTACGGCGGGTGGGCGGCGCTGACCGCTGACCGGGTCGGCGCCGGTGTACAGCACGAGCAGCCGCTCTCCGGCGCTCATGACCGCGTCGAGTAGGAGCTGGCGGTCCTCGCTGCGGCGGTCGCGTTCGCCCAGGCACGGATCGCGCGCCAGCACGTCGTCGCCGTCGATCCCCGCGCCGCGGGGGAACACCTCGTCGTCCAGCCCCAGCAGCGCCACCACCCGGTGCGGCACCGAACGCATCGGGACCAGGGTGGCGATCGTGAGCTCTCCGGTGCGGAAGTTCGCGCGGGTCGGCTGACCGGCGAGGCGCCCGGCCAGCATCGCGCGGACATCGGGCAGCCGGAGGTCGGTGGTACCGGCGTATTCGGTGGAGGAGGCGAGTTCGCGACGGGCCTGCGTGCGCTGCCACGCGTCGGCGTCGGGCACCTCGGTGAGCAGCTCGAGCGCCCAGCCGAGCGTGCTCGTCCACATCGACGCCGGCTGGGGTCCGCGCAGCCGCCACAGCACGGCGTCCAGTCGGTCGATCAGTTCGGCCAGCCGCCCGGCCAGGTCGATGTCGCCGGAGTCCACGTCGTCCAGCGGGAGCGCCCGGCCGAGCCAGGTCAGCTCCGCCTCGTCGGCGGTGACGCCCAGCAGGATCCGGTCCAGACCGGTCGTCCAGGTGTTCTGTGGGACCTCCGACAGGCCGAACGCCTTTCGCTGGCGGTCCCCGATTCCCCAGCGGACTCCGCTGGCGCTCACCCACGTCCGCAGCTGTTCGAGATCGTCGTCGTCGAAGGCGAACATCCGGCGTACCGGCCCGGAGGCCGCGAGGTCCAGGACCTGGCTGGCAGTGACCCGCCCGTCGGCGAGGTCCAGCAGGCCGGCGACGGTGTCCAGCAGCGGGTTGGTCTGCCGGAGAGACCGGTCGGCCAGCCGCACCCGCAGCCGGTGCCCCGGGTGCCCGCCCGCGTTGCCCTGCCCGAAAGCGGCCCGAACGAGCGGCGCGTACGCCTCGACGTCCGGGCACATGACGAGAACGTCGCGGGGTTCGAGCGTGGGGTCCTGCTGGAACAGGTGGAGCAGGGCCTCGCGCAACACCTCGACCTGCCGCGGCGGGCCGTGGCAGGCATGCACCTGCACGGTGCCGTCCGGTTTGGCGGTGTGCGCGGGTGTTCGGTCCGCGCGAACGTCGGCCTGCAGATGTTCGAGCAGGGTGGCGGGTCGCGGGTCGTCGCCGTGGTAAAGGTCCTGGCCGGCGGGTTTCGACAGTCGCTGCTGGAGTTCGCGGGTGTCCCTGGCGAGGCTGGCCAGCAACGGGTGGCGCACAGCGAGAGCGCTCGTGTCGTCGCGGCGGCGTACCGGCGTAGGCCGACCGGTGAGCGTCGCCCACATAGCGGGGCTCGGGTGCGGCAGCCACAGGTGTACGTCGCGCTGCTCGGCCAGGGCATCGAGAACCGCGAGCTGCTCGGTGGTCAGTCGGGTGGGGCCGTACAGCGAAAAGCGTTCGGGCAGGTCGCTGAGACCCGGCTGGGCGCGCAGCTGCTCGCAGGCGGCGGCGAGGCGTTCGGCCGGGCTGGCCGACCCGATGTGGTCGCGGAGTCGGCGCCACAAGTGGGCCTGCCAGGTGAGGTCGGCCGGCAGCTCGCCGCCGGCTCCGTCGGTGTCCCGACCGGCCGCCCAGTCGACGAGCATCTGCGGCCGCTCGGCGGCGTACATCCGCCAGAGGCGGGTCAGGTGGGCCGCGGTCGCGTACCGCCGGGTGACGCGGTGCTCGCCGGTGAGATGCGCCTGCAACACGCCGCACCAGGGCTCGTCGAGGCAGGCGTCGATGACGTCGAGCAGGGTCCAGAGCTGGCGGGAGGTGGACCACGGGTCGTCGTCCGCGTCGATGCCGCTGGCCGCCCCGATCGCCTCGTCGACGAGCCGGGTCGGGCTGGGGAAGGCTATGTTCGCCGCCACGCCGTCGTTCGCGTCGGCGCCGAGGACCGTCGACAGGCGCTGGGTGAGCCACCGCTCGATGCCCTTGGCCGGAACGGCGATGACTTCGGCGGTGAAGGGGTCCGGGAGGGGGACCGTCAGGATCTGCGCCAGGGCGACGACGAGGTCGGTGGAGCGTTCCGCGCGGTGAAGTGCCAGCACCCTCGTGTCACGCCTCCCAGCACGCTGACAGCACCGGTCATCCTGGTCGGCCGTGCCCGCGCACTCCGGCTTCGGTGTTTCAGAGGCCGCCGCCGGGCGGAGGCTGCCGACGTTCCTCGGCTACCTTCGCCAGGCCGGCAGCGAATGGTTCGATCCTGCATCGTGTCGCCCACGGCGTCTGCCGGCTCATCGCCGACAAGGTGGTTGCGACCTTACAGAGGTACGCGGGCATGACGCCGAGTTCATCCGTTCGGAGCGGTGCCTCCACCGCGAGTCGGCTCAGTGCCCGGTGTAGATCCGGGCGAGATCGACGAGGACGACCTCGCCGTTCTGCTCGACGCGGCGGAGTTCGTCGGTGAAGCCGGTCGCGCTGAAGCACGCCAGCCGGGCCTCGGCCGCCCGCAACGACTCGCGCCCCGCGAGCAGACCACGGATGCGCCGTAGTCGTTCCAGGTGCCCGACGCCCGTGGTCTCGCCGTACTTCGCCTCGCCGAGGACGAGCAGGCGGCCGCTGGAGTCCGTCGCCACCACGTCGACCTCGTACTTGCCCCTACCGGCAGGGTCGTTGACCACGCCGGAGGACACCCGAGCGGGCTGCCCACCGAAGGTCGCCGGATCGGCGTGCTGCCCGGTCCACCACCGGCAGATCGTCTCGAAGTGTGGACCGAGCACCTGGCTGCGAAATCGTTCCTGCGCGTCGCGCCACACTTCGGCGGCCCGGCCGGGGCGTTCCAGTCGAGACCACTCCGGGCGCATCACCGAGTGGTAGAACGTGAGCAGCGGCTCGGCGATCCGGTACGACGATCGCGCCGGGCGGAACGGATCCGCAGAGCGGGTCAGGAATCCGGCATCCTCCAACACTGTCAGCGGGTGACGCAGCGTGTCGTCCCGCCGGCCGATGTAGTTTGCGATCCCGCCGCGAACGGTGCGGCCGGCGGCCACCGCGGCCAGCACAGAGTGATACAGCGCAGGATCGCGCAAGTCTGCTTCCTCTGCCAGCAGGTAGCGGGCTTCCTTGAACAGCGGCGAGGCCGGGTTCAGCACCGCCCGGCACACCCAGGCGTCGAAATCGCCGGCACCGGCGGGGCTGTCGTCGCGCACGAATTCACGCCGGTACGCCGGCGTACCACCCACGACCGCATGGACCCGCAACGCCAGGTCCCAGTCCGTGATCCCCCAGAAGTCCGCGGCGAGCCGCGGATCGAACGTCGCCACGGTGAGATCCAGACCGGACCGTCCGCGCAGCGGAGCCGAGCCGGACAGGAGCCGACCCATGAACGACAACGCCGACCCGCACAGGACGAGCCGGGTTCGCGATCCCAATCGCTCGCCCCGTCGCGGCCCGAGGGCCCGCTGCACGGTCGACGGCAGCGAGGGTGCGGCCTTGCACAGGTAGGGAAACTCGTCCAGCACCACCACGATCGGAGTGTCCACGCCCAAGCCCAGCACCGCGTCCAGGGCCTGCTCCCATGAGGTCAAGGCCAGCGGGACGGCCAGCCGTAGCTGCTGTGCCAATTCCCGGCCGAACGCCCGGAGGGACTCCGCCTCGGTTGCCTCGGTGGCGGCGAAATAGAAGCCCCCGCTCGCCGCGCACAACTCCTGTAACAAGAACGACTTGCCCTGTCTGCGGCGCCCGGACACGACACCCAAGGTGGCGCCCGGCGAGGGATCGGTGGCGAAAGCGGTGAGCGTCTCCCACTCCCATTCTCGATCGAACAGGTCCGCCGGCCGCCGCATTGATCCTCCCCAACCGGTACCACAGTACCCGGAAGTACATTACCACCCGGCGGGCAGACGGCGACCACGCGCTCCCCGCACTACCGGCACGCGTCCAGGCAAGTACCTCGACGGAAACGGACCGGTCGATCGGGTCGGTAAGGTACCCCGCGAGCGCGAAGGAGGCGGACTGTGACCGGGGAAACGCAAGGCCTCGAGGCGGCACTGGCCACGGCGCAGGCCGACGCCGAGGCGGCGATCAAGGCGGCCGGCACTCTCCTTCGCGAGCTGAAGAAGGTCCGCGCGACGGCAGCCGCCGGACAGATTCGCGACTTGAACAGAGCGCTCGAACAGGCGGAGTCCCTCTCAACCGCGCTTGCCGAGCAGGTGGCGGAGGCACGGACGACGTACGACGTTGATGCCAGCGAGCTGCTCGAATCCGGGGCCTACACGAAGGAATTGCTCGCCGCCGCTGCCGAGGCCGGGCTCAGCATCTTCGAGGAGGACGGCCGGCTGCTCTGCTACCCCTCGCTGGTGCGGATGCTGCCGGGTGACCTGGCGATCGACATCGACCGCCGCAAGGAGCGGCGGATCAGGCCGTCGGTGGTCGTCGAACTGCTCAGCAAGGCCCAGCAGGCCGGTCCCCGGTTCAAGGCCGAGCCCTTCCTCGTCAGCCTGGCAGCGGCGTACGACCTCGTCGTGGCCAAGCAGGGCAAGGCCGGCGGCGCGGTGGTGAAGCTCGACGACGTCTACAAGGTTCTCACCCTGCTGCCGGGGCAGACCCGGGACTACAGCAAGCAGGAGTTCGCCCGTGATCTCTACCTGCTCGACTCCAGCGGAAGGACTGCCCACGGCGGCCGTGCGTTGCGCTTGCCGGCGAGCACCGGCACCCGGCAGCCCGGCGTGCTGACCACGGTCGCGCAGTCGGGACAGCAGCAGCGGTACTGGGGAGTCTCGTTCCAGAAGGCCGCCGGTGATTGACATCCGGGGCAGCGGTCTCCCGCTCGGCGGGACCGGGCTGACCTGTGAGTCCTACCTCGAGTTCCTCGCCGCGGACTATCTCGCCACCTACATCCGCTCGGGCGGCGCCGCGGTCCGCTTCGTGGTCGCCGGCAGCGATGATGTCAGCCGGCGTTGGCACGCCGGGCTGGCCGAGGTCGCGCGTGCCCAGGACTGCCTGTACGTCGGGCTCGACGCGGCGGAGACCAAGATGGCGATGATCGACCAGATCTACGCGACGGTCGCCCGCCAGGTCGATTGGGAGGACCTCGTACGCCGTACGCTGCGCACGGCCTGGGCAGCCGTCGGGCTGCCCGCCGACGAGATGCTCACAGTCAGCGCCGTTGCCGCCCGGCACGATGTCGACGCCCCGGAGGCCTCGCGCACCATCCGGCGGCAGCTGGAGACTGCGTTGCTCGGTGACACCACGCTCGCCCGGGAGTTCCGGCTCGCGGTGCTCCGGCTGTGCCAGGCCGAACTCGTGACCGGCGACGTGATCGACGTGGAGAAGGCAGCCGTGCTGGCCTGGCTGCGGGTCGAGCCGGTGGCGTTGCGAGCGCTCCGCTCGGCGTCGATCTACAGCCGGGTCGGCCGGCACAATGCCCGGGCGCTGCTGCTGTCGTTGACCGCGTGGCGTCAGCGAATGTCGGGCAGCGGGCTGGTCATCGACATTGATCTGGACCGGCTGGCGGTGGCTCGCCGTCCTCCCGTGGAGCAGCGCTCCGGTCTCTATTACACCAAGGCCGCGATCCTCGACGCGTACGAGGTGCTGCGGCAGCTGATCGACGCGGCGGACGCACTGCGCGGCGTCCTCATTGCCGTGACGCTGCCACCGGAACTCGTCACCGACGAGGTGCGCGGGCTGCCGGCGTACTCGGCCCTGCAGTTGCGCATCGTCGACGAGGTCCGCGACAAGCGCCGGGCCAACCCGTACGCCGCACTCGTCCGGCTCGAGACGCGCTTGGAGGTGGTCCCGTGACGGCAGCTGACCAGCTGGCCGCGCGACGGGCGATCGAGGCGCTGCGTTGCGGAGTCCCCAGCCGAGACGCGGTGAACGCACTGGGCAGCGGGCAGAGCGACATCGAAGACAGCTTCCTGACCCTGCTGGACGGCACCGGTACGTCGAGGCGCGGAGGCGAGCGCGGGCTGCTGCTCGGTGGCGGCTTCGGCTCGGGCAAGAGCCATGTCCTGGAGCACCTCGCCCACCTTGCGCTGGGCCGCGGGTTCGTGGTCAGCCGCGTGGTGATCAGCAAGGAAACGCCGTTGCACGACCCGGTGAAGGTGCTCAAGGCGGCGGTGGAGACGGCCACCCTGCCCACCGGTTCCTTCGGCGCGGTGGCCGAAGCCGCGGCCGACCTTCACCCCGACAGCCCGGCCTCCGCGGAGCTGCTTCGCTGGGCCAGTGGGTCATCGGTGTCCGAGCGGTTCGCGCTCACGCTGAGCCTGCTGCAGCACGCCAAGGAGAACGACGGCGAGTTTGCCGAGGCGATCGTCCGGTTCTGGTCCGGCGACCCGATCGGGGTGACCCAGCTGCGCCGGCAGGCCCGCGTCGCCGGCAAGGGCAAGCCGGCACTCGCGACGGTGCCGGTGCGCGAGCTGGCTCGGGAGCGCTTCCGGTTCCTGAGCCGGCTGTTCGCCGCCGCCGGCCACCAGGGCTGGGTGTTGCTGCTCGACGAGATGGAACTCATCGGCCGGTACACGCTGCTGCAGCGCGGCCGCTCGTACGCCGAAGTGGCCGGCTGGCTGCGCCCCGATCCCGACGACCCGGGCTCGCCGCTGGCCACGGTCCTGGCAATGACCGACGACTTCGACGCCGCCGTACTGACCGCCAAGAACGACCGGGAGCTGGTGCCGTCCCGGCTGCGGGCCAAGCAGAACTCGGAGTGGGACGAGATCGCCAGGGCGGCCGAGGCCGGCATGCGCCTGGTCGAGCGCTCGATGCTGTTGTTGGCCCAGCCCGACGCGGCCGAACTCGAGCGCGCCTACACCGTGCTTAAGGGCCTGCACGGCGAAGCGTTCGGCTGGGAGCCACCCGACGTCGCCGGATTGGAGCGGCTGAGCGCTACCCGGATGCGGCAGTACGTCCGGGCCTGGATCAATGAGTGGGACCTGGTCCGGCTGGATCCGGGTTACACGCCGGAAACCGAGGCCGTTGCTATGGAGTTCCGGTACGACGAGGAAGCCGACCTGGACAGCGGCTGAGACCACGAAACCGGTCACGGACGACAGGGTTCCGGCTCTTCGGGCGAACTTTGTCGCCCCGAGTTCGGGTGGCCTGCGTACCGCTCTGGACCGGCTGGCCGAGGGTTACCATGCGCATCGGTACGACGTCGTACAGGTGATTCCCGGCCGGGCGGACACCGAGACGCCCACCGGATGGGGCACCCGCGTGACGCCCCGCGCGGCGTCCATCCCGGGCAGCGGCTACCGGATGTTCAGCGGTCCCGACGCGGTCGCCACCGACGCTCGCTCGTTTCCGCCCGTACCGCCTGGAAGTCCATGACCGTACGACGCTGCGTGGGCTGGGAGCGTGGGCGGCCCGCCGCCAGGTGCGGTCGCTGGCGGTCAGCCACGAACGCCTGGACCGGCTGCTACCCCAGTGGCTGCCGCCCTGGCTGCCGCTGACCCCCGCCGCCGACCGGTCGAACCGGGCGTTGGCAGCCGGCTTCGACACCGTTGTCTGCACGACCGGCTGCCCTGCCCGACGCGGCCTTCCTCGGCTTCCAGCGGGGTCGTGCCCTGTCCGAGGTGGTGGCAAGCCTCGACGTCTTCGTGCACACCGGCATTGACGAGACGTTCCGCCAGTCGATCCAGGAGGCAACTGGCCGCCGGGGTGCCGGTCCTCGCCCCGGCGCGCGGCGGCCCGCTGGACCTGGTCCACCCCGACGACAACGGCTGGCTGTGGCCGGCCGGTGAACCCGCGGTCCTGCGGGAGCAGGTGCGGGCGCTAGCCGACGACCCGGCTCGGTTGGCCACGATGCTGACCTGTAGTCGCTTCCTCACAGGAAACAACGTTGACCTAGGGGTTGATCTGCATGTCTCGCGGGCCCTAGTGTCCGAAACGCTTCTCTACCAGGCGCAGGCTCCCTGGCCGTTCGTGCAGTTCACAGGTGTACCCGGGTGAACCAGGAGGATCAGGTCATGGCCGACGAGCTGGGCGCGCTCAACGTCTTGTTCACCGAGTTCTATTACTGGGTGACCATCGTGTTCATGTTCCTGATCCACGTCGGGTTCTGCGTTTACGAGGTGGGAAGCGCGCGGCGCAAGAACTTGCAACACACACTGATGAAGAACATCATGGTGATCCCCCTGGTGACCGTGACCTTCTTCTTCTTCGGCTGGTACATCTACTTCGCGCTGCCGAACGGGCCCGGCATCACCGGCGGCATCATCCCGACTGCGGGGGACATCGCCGCGCCCTGGTCGGATGCGATGGGTCCGAACATGCAGGATCGGATCAACGGCGTCTTCTGGGCCGCCTTCCTGCTCTTCTCCTGGACTGCGGCCTCGATCGTGTCCGGGGCCGTCATCGAGCGGGTTCGACTCGGGGCTTTCTGCGTGGTCGCAGTCCTCGTCGGCTCGGTCACCTGGATCATCGACGCCGCCTGGGGCTGGTCACCCAACGGTTGGATGGTGCAGCGGATGGGCTACCACGACGCCTACGCGTCGGGTGTCATCCACGCGATCGCCGGTGGCGCCGCCCTTGCCATGGTGATCGTGCTGGGCCCCCGCATCGGCAAGTTCGGGCCGAATGGCGAGATCCGCACCATCAAGCCGCACAACGTGTGGATGTCCTGTGTGGGTCTGCTGCTCATCTACACCGGATTCTGGGGCTTCTACGTCGCCTGCAACATCCCCATCCTTGACGTCGGCGGGGAGTCCGGATCGTTCTTCTCCTCGACGAACATCTACCTGATGCCGACCACCCTGTCGGCCATCACCTTCAACTTCTTGATGTCGCTGTCCGGCGGGATGCTCGCGGCCTTCACCGTGAGCAAGGCCGACCCGTTCTGGACCCTCTCGGGCGGGCTCGCCGGGATCATCGCCGCATCCGCCGGCAATGACCTCTACCACCCCGTCCAGGCGATGCTGGTCGGTGCTGCCGGCGCGGTCCTCGCCTACAAGCTGCACTTCTTCGTCGAGCGGCGGTTCCGGATCGACGACGCCGTCGGCGCGGTCGCCGTGCATGGGTACGCCGGCTTCTTCGGCGTCGTGGTCGCCGGGTTCATGCTCTGGGGCTATCCGGCCGCCGCCCCGGTGACGGCCAACGCCGCCTGGTTCGGCAGCACCTCCGAGGGATTCCCCGCCGTCAACCCGCTCGGCAACCTGCTGGGCGCTGTCATCATGTTCTTCGTTCTCGGCTTCCTACCGACCTACGGCGTGGCCAAGCTGCTCGACCGGTTCGGTCTGCTGCGCGTGCCCCGCGCCGCCGAGCTCGCCGGCTTGGACACCCACACCTACGGCAACGCCTATCCCTACTTCGAGAGCAGTGAGGCCGAGGGCGGCTTCGAGGACGTGGAGCGCAGTGCCGCCGCGGGCATCGGCACGCAGGTGGCCGGACGGCTCAACGGTGCTGAACCGGCTGGTTCGACATCCCGTGAGGACAGAAGGGCTGTGAAGTGATCACCGCCGTAGGCACCGGCCTCGACTCGTTCAGCAACCCCGCCGACATCACCGTGCTCTCCCCGTTCGACGGCTGGGAGGGGCTCTTCGTCGCCGTCGGCGTTCTCCTGTGGATCGGCTGGCACGTGAGTCAGATCCGCGCTGAGAACAAGGAATACGACGAGGCGCTCGTGCTCTACGAGCGGGTCGGCATGGAGCGGGCCATGCACTTCGGCGGCGGCACGCACTTGGTCAACGATGAGGACATCGATGTCGCCAGGGCCGACATGGCCGAGGACAAGCCCGACCCGACCCACCCGGCGCCGCGCGGCGACGGTTCACATCGCAAGGGCAGTCCCTGATTCGACCCGGTAGCACCACGGCTAGTAGAGCGTGAGGTACCGCTCGATCTCCCAGCCGCTCACCGCGGCGTGGTACGCGCCGAACTCGGCGCGCTTGATCTCGGCGAAGTAGTCGATGTAGTCCCGATCCGGGCACCTCCCCAACGCCTCGCGCAGCACGTCGTCCTCGGTGAGCCGCTCGACGGCGTGCAGCAGCGTCGGCGGCATGGCCTCGATTCCCCGCGCTGCCACCGTCGCCGCGTCCACCTGGAAGAGGTTGTCCACGTTGGGCTCGCCGGGGTCTAGCGACCGGTCGATCCCGTCCAGCCCGGAGGCCAGCATGACCGAGAAGGCGAGGTAAGGATTCGCCGAGCCGTCACAGCCGCGGTTCTCGATCCGGCCGCCTTCGGGTATGCGAAGCATCTGCGTCCGGTTGTTCCCGCCGTACGTCGCGTACGCCGGAGCCCAGGTGGCGCCGGAGGTGGGGGCACCGACACCCATCCGCTTGTAGGAGTTGACGGTCGGGCAGGTGACCGCGGTCGCCGCGGAGGCGTGCTGGATGAGCCCGGCCGCGAACTGGTAGGCGAGCGGGGACAAGCCGAGCCCCCGAGGATCGGCCTCGTCGGCGAACAACTCGCCGCCGCCGTCGTCCCAGAGGCTCGAATGCACATGCAGCCCGTTCCCGGTCAGATTGGCGAAGGGCTTGGGCATGAACGTGGCAGCCATCCCCGCCTCGTGGGCCAGCGTGTGCACCATGTAGCGGAAGAAGATCAACCGGTCGGCGGTGGTGAGCGCGTCGGCGTACGCGAAGTTCTGCTCGAACTGGCCGTTGCCGTCCTCGTGGTCGTTCGCGTAGTTCGTCCATCCCAGCGAGTTCATGTGGCGGGAGACCGTGGTGAGGAACGGGAACATACGGGTGAGCGCCTTGACGTCGTAGCAGGGCGCGCTCGCGGTGTCGAGGGGGTCGGCGAGTTCGATCCCGCCGGCAGCGGTACGCCGTACCAGCATGTACTCGGCCTCGACGCCGGTCATGTAGGTCATGCCGCGCTCGGCGAGCCGGGCCAGTGCCCGCTTCAAGATGACCCGCGGCGCGTACGGCCAAGGCTCCCCATCGACGTGCGGGTCGCACTGGACCACGGCCAGTCCGGGCTGCCAGGGGACCGGCGTGTACGACGACAGGTCCGGCATACCGATGATGTCCGGGTCGGCGGGCGTCTGCCCCAGCGGGCCCGCGGCGAACCCGGCGAACCCGGCTCCACCGTCGAGCATCAGGTCGATGGATGCGGCGGGAATGAGCTTCGCGCAGGGCTTCCCATGCATGTCGACGAACATGGCGAAGAAGAATTCGATGCCGTCTGCCTCAGCGCGGGCCGTGAACTCCTCGCGTCCGACCGCCATTCGTGGACCTCCTCGTGGTGACGTTGCCCGTACGAACCGGCAGCGTACGGACTCCCCAGGGAGCGTTGTTGCCGGAGGTGAAACGATGTGTACCCTCGATCGACTCGGCGCGCCAGCGTTCCGCGGCGCAAGTGGGAAGGATTCGCAGTGTGCGGAATCGTCGGGCTGCACCTGTCGGACCCGTCTCTGGAGCCCGATCTTGGTCGCCTGCTCACCCCCATGCTGACGGCGATGACCAGCCGCGGCCCCGACTCGGCCGGTGTAGCCGTCTACACCGCACCCGTGCCGGCGGGCCGGCTGCGCTTCTCGTTGCGCACAACGCAGGCCGGCTTCGACTGGACGGCGCTGGCCGTCCACCTCCGCGAGTCCCCGCTCGGGCCGGTCGAGATCAACGACTGGGGCAACTGCGCCACGCTGGTCGGCGCCGGCGATGCGCCGGCGATGATCGCCGCGCTGCATGCGTTCGCGCCGGATCTTGCCGTCGTCGGCTACGGACGCGCGCTCGAGGTGTTCAAGGACGTGGGTACGCCGGCGCAGATCTGCGAGCGCCATGGGATCGGCTCCGTCCAGGGTTATCAGGCGGTCGGTCATACCCGGATGGCCACTGAATCGGCGGTGACCACCGAGCACTCGCATCCGTTCGCACCGGCGGCCGATCTCTGCCTCGTCCACAACGGATCCTTCTCCAACCACGCGACGCTGCGCCGGCGGTTGGAGGACCTCGGGGTGCGGTGCGAGACGGACAACGACTCCGAGGTCGCCGCCCGCTTCGTCGCCCACCACCTCGACCAGGGCGACGATCTGGGTGATGCGTTGCGCCGGGTGCTGAAGGACTTCGATGGCTTCTACACCCTGCTGGTCTCGACCAGGGACGAGTTCGCTGTGGTGCGTGACCCGTTCGCCTGCAAGCCGCTGGTTGTCGCCGAGACGGCAGGCTACGTGGCTGTGGCCAGTGAGTACCACGCGCTGGCCGGCCTTCCCGGCATCGACTCGGCGCGGGTCTTCGAGCCGATGCCCGAGGAGGTGCACGTGTGGTCACGCTGAGCTGCACGCAGAGTTCGGTCCGGGAGATCAACCGGGCGCTGCGGTCGCAGCCGCCAGGTGCCCACGTGACCATCGTGGAGCCGCGCGGGGCCCACAACCTTGCCGTCGGTCTGCGCAGTGACCTGCACATCACCGTGGAAGGCAACGCGGGCTACTACCTCGGCGGTCTGTCTGAGGGGATCGACGTCACGGTGAACGGCTCGGTGGGCTGGGGCGTCGCCGAGAACCTGATGGCCGGCGTGGTCCGCGTCAACGGCAATGCCTCCGAGGCCGCGGCGGCCAGCGCGCACGGCGGGACCGTCATCGTGTCGGGGGACGCGTCCCTCCGCGCGGGCATCTCCCTCAAGGGCGGCACGCTGGTCGTCGCCGGTGACGTCGGCAATGTCTGCGCGTTCATGGCCCAGGCCGGCACCATTCTGGTCGGCGGGAACGCCGGCGAGGCCCTCGGTGACTCGCTGTACGAGACGGTGATCTACGTGCACGGCACGGTGCGCGGCCTCGGCGCGGATGCGCGGATCGAGGAACTCACCGAGGCCGACGTCAAGGTGGTATCGGAGCTGGTCGAGCAGAGCGGCTTCGACCACATCGACCCGCAGGAGGTCACCCGGGTGGCTTCGGCCCGCCAGCTGTACAACTTCGACGCACTCAAGAGCCAGCGGTACTGACACATGAACACGGGGCACATGAACGAGGGCAGCTCTGAATTCGACCGCTCTGAATTCGACGGGGGAGTCCCGGACCGGGTCGACCCGGTGGGACGGGCCAGCGCCACCTTCCCGCCGCATGTGGTCGACCAGATCCGGTTCATGGCCGAGAACGGCCGGTACGAGATCCGCGGCTGGGGAGCGAAGCGGCGGGTGCCGAGCTTCGACGACCTGACCTTTCTCACCGCCTCGGCGTCGCGCTACCCGCTGGAGGGCTACCGAGAGCGGTGCGAGACGACCACGGTGCTCGGCCACCGCTTCGCCGAGCGGCCTCTCGTTCTGGACATCCCCATCACGATCGCCGGGATGAGCTTCGGCTCGCTGTCCGCGCACGCCAAGGAGGCGCTCGGCCGGGCGGCGACGGCGGTGGGCACCTCGACCACCACAGGCGACGGCGGGATGACCGCCGAGGAGCGTTCGGCGTCCAAGACTCTGGTCTACCAGTGCCTGCCTTCGCGCTACGGCTTCAATCCGGCCGATCTGCAGCAGGCCGACGCCATCGAGGTGGTCATCGGCCAGGGCGCCAAGCCCGGCGGAGGCGGGATGCTGCTGGGCCAGAAGGTGAGCCAGCGGGTCGCCCAGATGCGCACCCTCCCACCGGGGATCGATCAGCGCTCCGCGTCGCGGCACCCGGACTGGACCGGTCCGGACGACCTCACTATCAAGATCGCGGAGCTGCGCGAGGCCACGGATTGGCAGAAGCCGGTGTACGTCAAGGTGGGGGCGACCCGGGTCAGCAACGACGTCAAGCTCGCGGTCGCCGCCGGCGCCGACGTGGTCGTCGTCGATGGGATGCAGGGCGGCACCGGCGCCACCCAGGACGTCTTCATCGAACACGCCGGCATCCCCACCCTGCCGGCGGTCCGGCTGGCCGCACAGGCACTGCGCGAGGTAGGTAAGACCGACGAGGTCGGGCTGATCGTCTCCGGCGGCATCCGCTCCGGCGCCGACGTGGCCAAGGCCCTCGCCCTGGGTGCCACCGCCGTCTCGATCGGCGTGGGCGCCTTGATCGCGCTGGGCTGCAACAGCCCGACGTACGTCGAGGGCGGGGTCCGGCGGGACGCCCGGGCGGACTACCGCGAACTGGGCACGGCAGCCGGCTTCTGCCACCACTGCCACACCGGACGCTGCCCGGTCGGCGTGACCACCCAGGATGAGGTGCTCCAGGAGCGGCTGGACCCGGAGACCGGGGCACGCTGGATGACGAACTACCTCAAGGCCATGACCATGGAACTCACCACGCTGGCGCGTGCCTGTGGGAAGTCCAACGTGCACCACCTCGAGCCCGAGGACCTGGTGGCGCTGACGATCGAGGCGGCGGCGATGGCGCAGGTGCCCCTGGCCGGTACCGATTGGATCCCGGGCCGGCTGTGAGCAGCATGAAGCTCGCCGCCTGTACCGCCGCCTGTGTCTGAGCCGCCCGCGACTGCCGAGGAGTTCAGCCGCCTGGCGCTGCGCCCGGAGCTGGTGCGGGCGCTGGCCGAGCTCGGCTACGAGGAACCCACACCGATCCAGCGCGAGGCGATTCCGCTCCTGCTGCAGGGCCGGGACCTGATGGGGCAGGCCGCGACCGGAACCGGAAAGACGGCGGCGTTCGCGCTGCCGATCCTGCAGCGGCTACCGGAGGGGGATCGCCGTACCGCCCCGCGGGCGCTTGTCCTGGTGCCGACCCGTGAACTGGCCATCCAGGTGTCCGAGGCGGTCCACCGCTACGGCCGCGACATGCGAGCGCGGGTGCTACCGATCTATGGCGGCCAGCCCATCGTCCGGCAGCTTCGGGCGTTGACCAGCGGCGTCGACGTTGTCGTCGGTACGCCGGGCCGGGTGCTCGACCACCTCAACCGCCGCAGCCTCACGCTGGATGACGTAGAGACGGTGGTCCTGGACGAGGCCGACGAGATGCTCGACATGGGCTTCGCTGAGGACCTCGAGGCGATCATGGCGGCCAGTCCGGTCGACCGGCAGACCCTGCTGTTCTCCGCGACGATCCCCGCCCGGGTGGAGAAGCTGGCCCGCCGCTACCTGCGTGACCCGGTCTCGGTGCAGGTCGGCCGCGGACCCGCTACCCCCGGCGGGACGCCACTCGTCCGGCAGACCGCGTACGTCGTGGCCCGCGCGCACAAGCCGGCCACGCTCGGGCGGATCCTGGATGTGGAGTCGCCGACCGCAGCCATCGTCTTCTGCCGCACCCGGGACGAGGTGGACCGGCTCACCGAGACCCTGAACGGACGTGGGTACCGCGCCGAGGCGCTGCATGGGGGTATGACACAGGACCAGCGGGACCGGGTGATGGGCCGGTTACGAGCTGGTACGGCGGAGCTGCTGGTCGCCACCGATGTCGCGGCCCGGGGCCTGGACATCGACCAGCTCACGCACGTCATCAACTACGACGTACCGTCGGATCCCGAGTCCTACGTCCACCGGATCGGTCGGGTCGGGCGGGCCGGCCGATCCGGGGTGGCGATCACCCTCGCCGAGCCGCGAGAGCATCGGATGCTCAAGTCCATCGAGCGGGCGACCCGGCAGCGGCTCCACCTCGAGACCGTCCCTACCGTGGCCGACCTGCGGGCCCGCCGGCTGGAAACCACGCGCGCGGCGATCCACGAGAACCTGCTGGCCGGCGATCTGGACGGGTTCCGGGTGGTGGTCGAGACGCTCGCCGCGGAGTTCGACGTACTCGAGGTCGCGCTGGCCGCGGTGCAGTTGGCGCACGAGTCGTCCGGAGGTTCGGCGGCCGATGAAGGGGACATCCCCGAGGCGACCGAACCCACCGGCGGGGTCGGCCGCAAGTCCACGGCGACGATGGCCCGGCTGTTCATCGGCGCCGGCCGCAGCGCCGGCATCCGGCCGCAGGATCTGGTCGGGGCGATCGCCGGCGAGTCGCGGCTCACCGGCCGGGACATCGGCTCGATCGAGATCTCCGACCGGTTCAGCCTCGTGGAGATCCCCGACGCCGCCGTGGACGAGGTGATCAAGGCGCTGCGTGGAACCACGATCAAGGGTAAGAAGGCGGTCATCCGCCGTGACCGTGCCCAGGCGAAGCGCCCCCGCTCACGGAGCTGACCGTGGCGGCAGCGCAGCGCCGCCTCAGTTGAGGTGGGCGCGCAGGGAACGCGCGGCCTGCTCGAGGCGGTCGGCGTGCTGTGGCCACGTTTCCACGGTGGACTCCAGATGCGCCGCACCGTCGAGCCACTTGCCCTGACGTCCCATCGCCGCGCCGAGTTCGAGGACCTCCTCGACGCCGGCGCCGGGAAGCACCAAGCGCATGCGCAGCACCCAGTCCAGGTCGGCCGGACGGCCTCGCCGGTACACCCCGCGCAGGTTCTCCAGGATGCGGGCCAGGATCGCCGGCGGCGTCGCTGTCGGCAGCAGATGCTCCCCGAACGGCAGCTGCATCCCGGTCGATCGGCGGAAGCGAGTCTCGCAGCCGGCCAGGTCGAGCAGCTCGCCACCACCGAAGGCGTCGACATACCGGTTGGTGCCGGCGTGCCGCACCAGGAAGTGACCCGGCATCGCGACGCCCTCTAAAGCGATGCCGACACGACGCCCGACCTCCAGACAGACGACAGACAGCGTGATCGGCAGGCCGAGCCGGCGGGCGAGCACCTGATGCAGCAGGGAGTTCCGCGGGTCGTAGTAGTTCCTCCCGTTGCCGCCGAACCCTTCCTGCACGAACAGCCGTCGGGTCAGACCGTCGAAGGAGTCGATCCCCTCGGCGAGCCGGTCGAGTTCGGCGAGCCAGCGGCCGGGCTGCAGCGACGGGTCGGCACCGGCGGCGATCGCCAGAGCGCCCTCGTCGAGGCTCCACGCCGAGCCGCTCACCACGCCGCGGAACTGCTCGACTGCATCCATTCCCAGCAACATAGAGGCAGTGGTTCACCTCGACGGTCCCCGTCTCTCGACGTACACCTATTGTGAGAACGATGCGACTCGTTGTTGTGGGACTGCTGCTAGGCACACTGGTCCTGAGCGGCTGCTCCGACGCCGCTCCCGCTGAGCCGCCAACTCAAGACTCCGAGCAGAGCGAGCAGCAGTTCCCCGACGTCCTGGACGTCGCGGTGGAACGGGCCGAGGACGGGACGTTCACGTTCGACGTCACCATGTCCTCGCCGTACGACACCCCCGAGCGGTACGCCGACGGCTGGCGGATCCTCGGACCAGACGATGAGGTGCTCGGCGAGAAGACGCTGACCCATGACCACGCATCGGAGCAGCCGTTCACGCGTTCCCAGTCCGGCGTCGAGATACCGGACGGGGTCACGAGCGTCGTCGTCGAGGGTCGCGACCTGGCGAACGGGTACGGCGGCGGAACCCAGAGCGTCGAGCTGCCCGAAGACTAATCATCTGGTATCCCTCGAGGTCGAGGAGATTGCCGTCCGCCTGCACAGTTAACCGGCGAAGCGGGCCACCGCGCGCATCTTGTTCATCGCATCCAGCGCAGCGACCTTGTAGGACTCTGCCAGCGTCGGGTAGTTGAAGACGGCGTCGACCAGGTAGTCCACCGTCCCGCCGCAGCCCATCACCGTCTGTCCGATGTGGACGAGCTCGGTTGCCCCGGTCCCGAACACGTGTGCGCCGAGCAGATGACGGTCCTCCGCATGCACGAGCAGCTTCAACATCCCGTAGGAGTCCCCGAGGATCGCCCCGCGGGCCAGCTCGCGATAACGGGCCACCCCCACTTCGAAGGGGATCGAGGACTCGGTGAGCTGCTCCTCGGTCTGCCCGACGTAGCTGATCTCCGGGATCGTGTAGATCCCGATCGGCTGCAGGTCGGTCAGCGATCCGGGCACCGGCTCGCCGAATGCGTGATGAGTCGCGCGCCGGCCCTGCTCCATCGACGTCGCCGCCAGCGCCGGGAACCCGATCACGTCGCCGACTGCATAGATGTGCGCAACCTCCGTCTGGTAGTCGGAGCTCACCGTGATCCGGCCGCGCTTGTCGGCCTGTAGGCCCGCGTTCTCCAGGTCCAGCGCCTCGGTGGCACCCTGCCGGCCGGCGGAGTAGAGCACCGTGTCGGCGGGGATCTTCTTCCCGCTGGCCAGATGCGTCAGCGTCCCGTCCTGGTGCCGCTCCACCCGCGCCACGGTCTCGCGGAACCGGAAGGTCACGGCAAGGTCGCGCAGCTGGTACTTCAGCGCCTCCACGATCTCCAGGTCGCAGAAGTCCAGCATCCGGTCGCGGGTCTCGACCACGGTGACCTTCGTCCCGAGCGCTGCGAACATCGACGCGTACTCGATGCCGATCACCCCGGCTCCGACGACGACCATCGACGCCGGGATCCGATCCAGGCCGATTACCTGATCACTGTCCACAATGGTCCGGCCATCAAAGTCCACTGTGGACGGTCGGGCCGGACGGGTGCCGGACGCGATCACGATGCGGTCCGCCCGCACCGTCAGCTCCGTGCCGTCCTCCGACTGGACGCCTACGGTGTTCGGATCGAGGAACCGCGCCGTCCCCGGCAGCAGGGCTACCCGGTTGCGCCCGAGCTGGCTTCGGATCACGTCGATCTCGCGGCCGATGACGTGCTGCGTCCGCGCGGACAGGTCGCCGACGCTGATGTCCTGCTTGAGCCGGTACGAGTGCCCGTACACCTCGCGTTGGCTCAGCCCGGTCAGGTACACGATCGCTTCACGCAACGTCTTCGACGGAATGGTTCCGGTGTTGATGCAGACGCCGCCGACCATGTTGACCTTCTCCACGACCGCCGTTTGCCGGCCCAGTTTGGCGCCGGCGATGGCTGCCTTCTGCCCGCCCGGCCCTGATCCGATGACGAGCAGCTCAACGTCGGACATCGCACTCCTCGCAAGGTCACGTATACCGGGCCTGCCCATCCTGCCGCACATCCCGAGGGGTCGGACAGCCGAGAACCCCCGGCCAGCGGCGGCCGGGGGTTCGCGGTCGGTCACTCAGAAGACGCGGACGTTGTAGGCCCTGAGCACTTCCATGATCGGCTGGAAGAACGTGGTCCCGCCGGTGGTGCAGTCGCCGGCGCCGCCGCTGGCCAGGCCGAGCGCGATGGTGTTGTCGAACAGTGGGCCGCCGCTGTCGCCGCCTTCGGCGCAGGCGTTGGTCTGGATCAGGCCGAACACCGAGCCCTCGGCGTAGTTCACCGTGGCGTTCAGGCCGGTCACCGTGCCCCAGCGCACGCCGGTGGTGCTGCCGCTGCGCTGGACCCGTTCGTTGACGAACGCGTCGCGCGCGGTGGTGATGTCCTGGCTGCCGGCGCCGTACAGATTGACGGTGCCCGGGTGTGGCACGCCGCTGGCGTAGCGGAAGATCCCGTAGTCGTTGGTCGGGAAGCTCGTGCCGGTACGCGAGCCGATGGCCTTGGTCTTCTCCGAGGCGGAGTACCAGGTCGCCGCGAGGTTCGAGCAGTGGCCGGCGGTCAGGAAGTAGAACTTGTTGCCGTTGCGCACGTTGAAGCCCAGCGAGCAGCGGTAGACGTCTCCGTAGATCGCCTGACCGCCGTTGATGTATTGGCTCAGCACGCCCGGCGTGCTCTGGACCCGCACCTTGTCGCCCAGCCGGTCGGTCACGGCGGTCAGCCGGGCGAGCTTGGCGCCAGTGACGGTGTCGTCGATGCTGATCACGATCTGATTGGTGGTCGGGTCCACCGACCAGGCGGTGCCCGGGATCAGGGCGTCACGGTTGAGCAGGTCCGTCCCCGCCCGCAGGTCGGCCGCGCTGTAGCGCACGACCTGCGCCACGCCACCGGCGTCCCGAACGCGCTGTGCGGCTGCCTCGCCGGTCACGGTGACGACCATGCGACCGGAGCGGGAGTCGAGGTAGCTACCGGCCGAGCCGAGGGTGATTGCCAACTCGGCGGCGGCTGCCGCGGTCAGTGGCGCCCGGTCGGCCGGTGCTGCCTGGGCCGGTCCGGCGTGCAGGCCGACCGTCACCATCGCCGCCACCGCCAGGGCAAGCACCGCGCGGCACCGCAACGTGTGGTTCTGCATGGTCATCTCCTGAGCTGATGAACACGCACTGTTACATGATCGACACGAAGCTACCACGCCCGCGGCGCAATTATCACCCTTTCGTGACCACCAATGGCGCTTTCGTTACTTATTGTCACGGGATGGGGCAGCTACAGCGGCAGCCACGGCGTACCGACCGCATCCTCACCGCTGCGGCAGGTGAGCCGTACGGGGCCTCGTTCGGGCCGCGGAAGCAGGAAGCAACCCACCTCGTCGGCCTGTGTCTCGGCGAAGGTTCCGGCCGCGTCCAGCAGCCTGACCAGGCCGGCCCGCGGCGGGATCAGCTGACCGACCACCCCCTCCTCGTTCACTTCGATCTCGACGGACAGCCGATCGCCTTCGAAGAGCAGCGTCCGCGGGCCCGCGCCTCGCACCAGCGCCGGATCAGCCAGCGCCGAGTCGTACACCAGCGCAGCGAAGGCCAACTCCTCGTCGATCGTCCGCCAGGTGTAGGCGGCCTTGGCCGCTGTGGCGACGTGCTCGGGCACCGGAGGTGCCTCCAGCGCCGCCCTCAGTTCGGCCAACAGCTCGTCGTCGTCATCCCACTGTGCTGAGGTCATTGCGCCCGCCCCCCGTCCGATCCGTGTCGTGTCCGCTCGCCAGGAACATCTGCATCGCCGAGGTATCCCGCAGCCGGGCCAGGCAGCGTGCCCGGGTCGGTCCGATGCTGCCCACGGGCATCCCCAGCCTGGCGCCGATCGCCTCGTAGCTGAGCGGGGGATCGGCCACGAGGAGCAGCAGCAGTTCCCGGTGCCGCGGTTCCAGTTCGGCGAGCCCGTCCCGCATTGCCTGCTGCCGCTCGGCGCGCAGCAGTTCCTCGTCCAACTCCGCGCTGCTCGCCTCGCCGTCCAGCGCCGAGGGTCCGAGCGGGTCCACCGGCGTCGTACGGCGATGCGCCGTAACCAGTCGCAGCGCCTCGTTGCGGGTCGTGGTCGCTATCCACATGGGCAGCGCCCGCGGCTCCCGGATGGTGTCCAGGTTTTCGACCAGGCGCAGCCACACGGTCTGGCTGACGTCCTCGGCGTCCTTGTTGGACAACCGGTAGCGACGGGTGACCGAGAAGACGAGGGGAAGATAGCGCTGCACGATCTCATCCCACCCGTCCTGGTCACCGCGAGCCGCCGCCTCGACGAGGTCGGTGTTCGTTCGCGTACCGAGCATGCAGTTCTCTCCTCCGGCGAGGATCCACGAGCCCCGCCGCAGTGGCGGGTCTACGTAGGCATCACCATCAAGATCCGCCAGAACGCGTCCTGATACAAGTAGCTGCGGCGGTCTGCAACGGCCGGCGGCCGTCCAGTGCGCGAGTCCGAGATCGCGAAGACGACCCACTGGCATGGCCTACAGATCGGGTAGCCGTAGCTACATCGGATGTCGGCTCAGGCTGCGCCGTACGCGTTGAACGCGCACCACGACACAAAGGCCCGCGGGTCCGCCCGGTCGACGGCGCTACGCGATCGGTGCAGGGCATCGGCGAGGCTAGCGCCCCGGCGCAACGACTCGTGCACGCCACACATGAGCTCGACCGTCTCGGCGTCGGAGACCATTACCGTGCTAGCGAGGAGTCCGGCCGTCCCGCGAGCCATCAGTGCGCTGACGAAGCCGATCACCTCGTCTCCGGCGTAGTCGACCTGGGCTCCCGATTCGCAGGAGGCCAGCACGATCCGCCTGGGCGCTGCGCCGCGGCTGTCCAACTCGTGCAGCGTCAGCGGCCCGTCGCTCATCCGCAGTGCCGAGAACGTCGGGTTGTCCGCGCGCAGGTCACCGTGACAGGCCAGGTGCGCCAGGCCGGCTCCGGTGATCGCCGTCGCCACGGCAGCACCCGTACTCTGCGGCGGCGCCAGGACGACCGGGTCGGGATACAACCGGCGTACCGCCTGGATCTCGCGGGCCGCTCCGGGCAGATCCGGCCCGGCCACGAGGACGGTCGGCCCCTCCGGGCCGCTCGCAACCTCCCGGGTGCGGACCCAGAACGACGCCGACGGCGCGAGCGACACTGGGCCCCCGTGCAGCGCCGCCCACGGGAGACGATGCAGCCCGCGAGCCGGTACGACGACCAGGCTCGACTGCTCGTCGAGTCGCAACGGGGCCAGCAGCAGCTCGGCGAGTCGCCGCAGCCCGAACTCCGCGCTGGTTCGCGCGGCTGCCAGCGCGCCCGCATGCCAGGGCCGGGTGAGCCGGCGCAACGCGAACATCAGCGACCGGGCCTGCTCCTCGACGGCCGCAATGGCCCCGAGGTTGACCAGCCGGCTGCGACGGGCGGCCAGCACAACGGCAATGAGCTCCCCGGCGAGTACGCCGTACTCGACGAGCACCCTGCCGCCCAACTCGCGGCGCAGCCGGGCTGGGTCGAGGGATGTCTCGGCGACGGCCGCGTGCTCGCGGCGCACCCAGGTCGCGCGCCGGACCCGGCTCTCGACCTCACGCTGCTTGGTCAATGCCGCAGCCTGATCGTCGGCGCCGGCCTGGCGGGCTTCGGCCAGTTCCGCGTGCACAGCACGCAACGCGGCCATTTCGTCCTCCAGACCGTCCAGGACCGGCGGCTCGACAGCGGACAGCGCCGCGGCCCGGGTGCGCTCCATCCAGTCCATGACCCGGGCCGGCGACCCCGTGCGCAGCGACACCTCCAGCCCGAGCCGACCGAGTTCCGCGCCGTGCCCCGACGCGAGCGCACGCAGCTCCATGGACGGCAGCGCCATCCGGTGCCGCGCCAGGTCGCGCAGCCCGGCGCGGCAATGCCGCAGAACGTCCTGGTCGTGTCCCTGCAGCCGGGACGCCAGTGCCGCGGCGACCTTGCCGTCGAGCCGGATGAGGATGGGGGCTCCCCTGGCCAGCGTCTCGGCCTGGCCGAGTGACTCGACGGCCGCGGTACGCCGGCCCGCCGCCGCCGCGAGCCGCCCGGCGACGAGATGGGCATGGACGGCCTCGGAGCGGATCCCGAGCCCCGCCAGTACGGCGGCCGCCGAACGGGCCGTTCGAAGCTCTGCGGTGCCGGCTTCCCGCCGGGCCATCTGCGCTTCGACCACGACGAGCTCCGACCGCGCCAGCCATGCGCGCCGATGCTGGCCACGGAACATCTGCGCGGCCACCCCGGCGGCGGCGAGGCTTCGCGTCGGGTCACCGGACAGCAGCGCCAGTTGCGCCACCCGCAGTTGCGCGTCGGCGCCCATGAGCGGTACGCCGGTGCTCTGGAACTCAGTGACCGCGCGAGCCGCGGCTGCCGCCGCCTCCGGGAGCAGTCGCAGGTCTGTGAACGCCTCGGCGTACTCGGTGTAGAGCTCGCCGAGGGGCAGCTTCGCGGCGTCGAGGAGCCGGGTGGCAGCGTCGAAGAGCCGTAGCCCCTCGGGTAGCCGGCCGGCCTGTACGTGTACCCAACCCCGGCTGTGTACGACGATTGCGGTCAGCTGAGGACCGAACTCGACGGCGGCCTTCGCCGCCTCGTCGAGCAGCCGCACAGCGGAGTCGAACGACCCGCGTCGGGCCTCGATCAAGGCCAGATTGTTCGCCACCTTGCCCCGGAGCTCGATCGGGAGATCTTCTCGGGCAAGCAGCCCGACGTAGATGGCGGCGGCATGTGACAGCCTGCCGATGTTCTGGTGCAGCGCCGCCTGCTGGAGGTCGTGTTGCCGGGCGGTGTCGTCGTGGACGAGGCCGGCGGCGGCGTCGAGGTCCCGTTGCGCGGCCGCCAACCGGCCGAGTTCGTGGTTGACAGCCGCCCGCGTCACGAGCACCTGGCCCAGTCGCTCGTCGAGCCGGTGCCGGCGGGCCAGGCCGGCGGCCTCGTTCAACAGCACGCGGGCACGGGTGTCGGCCAATCGCGCCCGCTCCGCCCAGGCCTCGGCGCGCAGGGCGACCACCAGGGCTTCGCTGTGACCGGCGCGTCGCGCCTCGAGGACCAGGGCGGCGGCGTCAGCCCGGAAGTGGGTCGGATCGGCGTCCACGCGGCGGTAGGCCGCGTCCGCCCGAGCGAGCAGATCCGCGGCGCATTCGCCTTCCATCGCCACCGCCTATTGAGGAAGAATGCGCGCACGTCGATGCTAGTGAGGCGGCCTGGTTCGGGGAATCTGATGGGGGAACGTGGACACGAGCCCGGACAAGCCCAGCGGTGACGCGTTGACCGGGAGCCCCTTCGAGGGCGACTACCCCGACAACCGGACCGACGAGCAGCGCAAGCTGGAGCGGTACGCCGTCAGCCGGCAGGTCACCACCCTCGGCGCGCCGAAGGGGCCGATCATCGCGGACTTTCCCCGGCTGCTCCAGGAGCGCCGGGGCAGCCAGGCCGACCAGGGGGTGCTGCAGTTCGAGGTGGTTCCGAGCCGGCAGGGTGAGGACACCTTCGTCGCTGCCGGGGAAATCCTGATCCGCTCGCAGGACGGGATGGACCTCGTCGCCGAGGTGCGGTCGTTGCTGGACCGCCGCGGCTTCACCCCGGCACCGGACTACGAGGATTGTCCTGAGCTTCGCGACTCACTCCTCCGGTTCGTCAACCCGGGCATGGGGTCCCGAGAGCTGCTCGCCGTCGTCGCGCAGCTGCGCGACGAGGGGCGAGCCGCCTCGGTCAACCACATCACGCCGCTCGCCCCGGTAGCCAAGGGGCTCGGTGGACCGGAGCCCTCGGCCGCGACGCGTGCTTTCGCTCGCACCAGGTCGGCCAAGGCGCCCACTCGGGTTGCCGTCATCGACACCGGCGTCGCCGCCGAGAAGCGCACGGATGGCTGGCTGGGTCATCAGGACATCGAGCGGCGGGGCGACAACATCGACGAACTCGACAGGTTCCCCGAGGGCGGAGACGGGCTGCTGGACTTCGCCTCTGGGCATGGCACGTTCGTGACGGCGGTCATCCAGCAGGTGTGCCCGGACGCCGACATCCGGGTCTACCGGGCGGTCGACAGTGACGGCGTCGGGAGCGAGGTCGGGGTGGGTTGCGCGATGATCCGCGCAGCGCGCGAGGGGGCGCAGATTCTCAATCTGTCGGTGGGGTCCCAGACGTTCGACGACGGGCCACCGGTCGCCCTCGAGGCAGCCCTGAACGTCATCGGCGACATCGAGCGACGGGAGGGCCGAGAGGTGTTGGTGCTTGCCGCCGCCGGCAACTACGGGAACACCCGACCCTGCTGGCCGGCCGCGTTCAGACGGGTCGTGTCCGTGGCGGCGTTGCGGGCCGACTTCACGCCGGCTCCCGACTGGTCCACGCACGGCGTGTGGGTGGACTGTTCCACGATCGGTGAAGGCATCACCTCGCCGTACGTCGAGGGGGCGGAGTCCAGCCTCATCGATGACGACCCGGACCGCTTCGGCCCCACCTCGTGGGCGGTGTGGACGGGGACGTCCTTCGCGACTCCCCAGATCACCGGCGCGCTGGCCCGGCTGTGCCAGCAGCAGGGTCTGACCCCGCGGCAGGCCCTCCGGTGGCTGCTCGGCAGCGGCGTCCCCGTGCCGGACTTCGGCCGCGCGGTAAAGATCCTGCCAGGGACCTGACCCGCGCGGCGCAGGCAGCCGGCAGGCGTGCGGCTCAGCGCAGGCAGGCGTCGGGCAACTCGAACCAGCGCAGCGCCTCGAAGCTGGCCGACACGGTGTGCAGCGGGACATCGGCGTTGTCCGGTGCGTCCGCGTAGGCGGCGATGAGGGCTCTGGCCTGGTGGAGGTAGGCGGAGAGGACGGACTCGTCGGCCCGCTCGTCGTGGTCCGGGTAGCGCATGACGCCCTCGGCGTCGTAGCGCACCTGGTGCAGCCGCAGCGGGGGTTCGACCGGGCCGGCGCGGTGACGCCACAGCCCGGACCCGGGGTCGAAGCGGTAGTCGGGCAGCAGCCGCCAGCCCTCGGCCGCGACGAGGTGCACCGCGTCGATGATGTAGTCGACCACCGTCGTACTCACGAAGTAGTTGAAGTTGACCCGCACCCAGCCGGGCTTGATCCCCTCGCAGCCGGTGGCGATCTCCTCCTCGAACTCGTGCGAGCGCTCGATGTCGATGCCGAGCAGCCGGTGGCCGTAGGGCCCCGCGCACGAGCAGCCGCCGCGGGCCTGGACCCCGAACAGGTCGTTGAGCAGCGCGACCACGAAGTTGTGGTGCAGGTAGCGGCCACCGGGCCGGCGTACGACGAAGGACACGATCGACAGCCGCTCGGCTTCGAGGTTGCCGAGGATCTCCAGGCAGGGGTCGGCGCGCCAGGAGCCAACGGCGCGGCGGAGGAACTCCGCCTCGTGCGCCCGGATCACCTCGGTCCCGACCGCCGCCTTGAGCTGGAAGACCAGCCCGGCCCGGATGGACTCCACAATCGCCGGCGTACCGCCCTCCTCCCGGTGCTCCGGGTCGGTGAGGTAGCGGTGCTCGGTCTGGTTGACGTAGGCGACCGTCCCGCCGCCCGGAACGACCGGGACCCGGTTGGTGAGAAGTTCCCGGCGGGCGACGAGAACGCCCGGGGTTCCCGGTCCACCGATGAACTTGTGTGGCGACAGGAAGATGGCGTCCTTGTGGGCGTGCGGATGCTCGGGGCAGTCCGGGTTCATCGCGATGTCGACGTACGGCGCGGCGGCGGCGAAGTCCCAGAACGACAGCGCGCCGTGGCGGTGCAGGGTGTCGGCGATCCGGCAGGTGTTCGTCACGATGCCGGTGACGTTGGATGCGGCGGAGAAGGAGCCGATCTTCAGCGGGCGGTCGGCGTACGTCGTGAGCTCGGCTTCCAGGGCGTCGACGTCGATCAGGCCGTCGGAGTCCTCCGGGATGACGACGACGTCGGCGATCGTCTCCCGCCAGGACAGCTCGTTGGAGTGGTGCTCGAACGGCCCGATGAACACCACCGGCCTGCGATCACGGGGGATGTGCGTGCTCAGGGCGAAGCGGTCGTCGAGGTTGGCCGGGATTCTGAGATTGAGTACGCCGATGAGCCGGTCGATCGCCCCGGTCGTGCCCGAGCCGCAGAACAACACGACGTGCTCGACGCCGCCGCCAACACCCTCGCGTACGAGTCTCCGTGCGTCCTCGCGGAGCCGGGTGGTCTGCAGGCCGGTGCCCGAGGACTCGGTGTGGGTGTTGGCGTAGCGGGGGAGGACCTCGTCCCGGATGAAGTCCTCGATGAACGACAGCGCCCGGCCGGAGGCGGTGTAATCGGCGTAGGTCACCCGGCGCGGGCCGTACGGGCCGGGCATGACCTGGTCGTCGCCGATCACCGCGGCCCGGATCCGGTCGAGCAGCGCGCTGGCGGGCAGGTCGGTCACCCGACCACGGTAACGCCGTACCCGGCCGAGTCGGCCTACGGCGGTTCAGGGCCGCGGCAGTTCAGGGGCGCGGCGGTTCAGGGGCGCGTCGCTCGTCTCCCGCGCCCGCGCAGCGCGGCGAATGCCGCCGAGTCCCGTTCGGCCAGCCGGGCGCGGGCCCGACGACGCCAGCGAAGAACCTGAACGGCCCCCAGCAGCCAGATCGGGAACTGGACGGCGAACGCCCAGCGGAAGGCCTCGGTCGTGTAAGCCCCCGGTGACAGCACGTCGACGACAAGGCCGACGAGGATGATGACGACGAGAGAGGCGGTGAAGCCGGCGACATTGACGATCCCGCTGGCGCTCCCGATTCGCTCGACCGGATTGAACGTCCGCGCGTAGTCGAACGCGATCATCGACCCCGGTGTGTTGGGGGCCATGGACAGGATGAGTACGACGAGCATCGGCAGCGGCACCCGGCCGGGCCAGGCCAGGACCACCGCCCATCCGGTGCGGACAGGCCGACGATGCCGAGCACCAACCGGGACCGGTAGAAGGGGAAGTGGCCGACCAGGTACCCGATCAGCGGTCCGCACACCATCCCCGAGACCACCAACAGCGTCAGCAGTACGCCGGCCGTTCCTGGCGCCACTCCCTCTCCGGTGACAAGGAACGGGTAGCCCCACAGCAGCGCGAAGGCGACCGCCGGGAACTGCGTCACGAAGTGGGTCCAAAAGCCGAGTTTCGTTCCCGGTTCGGCCCACGTTATTCGCAGGGACCGGCGCATGTCGGCGCCGTTCACCGGGGCCCGGTTCACCACCCCGGCATACGGCGAATCGCGCAGCACCAGGGCACGTTGACGAACGTCACGGCGTCACCGAGTCCCAGCAGGATCCGGGCGAGCAACGCCGTACACATGCCGGTGGCGACCGCGAAAACGAGTTGTCCGAGGCCCATCAGAACCGCGCCGCAGACCACCAGGCGGGTCGAGCCGAACCGGTCCAGCAGGACGCCGGCGGGGATCTGCATCGCCGCGTAAACACCGAGCTGTACGACGGAGAACACCGCCAGCAGCGAGGCGCTGATGCCGAAGCGGTCGGCGGCCTCGAGCCCGGCTACCCCGAGGGAGTAGCGGTGGAAGATGGCGACGACGTACGCGAGGACGCCGGTGCCCCAAATCAGCCAGGCACGCCGCCCACCGAGCGGATGCCTCAGCGCCGGCTGCTCCACCGCATCACGTTATCGATCATGGGATAGCTGCTCCGTTCACCGGACCTGCCGACTGGTTGACTGGCGGCGTGCTGTTCGCCGACGTGGTCGCAGCGTCTGCGACGGTGGCGGCCACGCGCTCGCGGTTGGCCAAGATCCAGGCCGCGGCGGACCTCCTCCGGCGGCTGGCACCCGAGGAGGTCGAACCGGTTGTCGCCTGGCTCGCCGGCGAGCCGCGGCAGGGCCGGATCGGCACCGGCTGGCGGACGCTGTCGGCGATCGAGACCGCACCGGCCGATGTTCCCGGCCTGACCGTGGCTGCGGTCGACAGCGCGCTCACGACCATCGCGGGAACGTCCGGAGCGGGGTCGGTGCAGCGGCGAGCGGACACGCTCGGGCGGTTGTTCGGCGCCGCCACCGCCGATGAGCAGGCGTTCTTGCGCCGCCTGCTGACCGGCGAGCTTCGGCAGGGAGCGTTGGAGGGCGTCATGGTCGCCGCCGTGGCCGCCGCGTCGGGTTGCCCGCTCGACGCCGTTCGCCGGGCGTTCATGCTCTCCGGGCGGCTCCCGGACACCGCCGCCGCGGCGTTGGGCGGGGGGACTCCCGCATTGGCCGGGATCGGACTGGAAGTGGGGCGCCCGGTCCGCCCGATGCTGGCCGCCACGGCGAGTTCTCTGGACGAGGCGCTGGCCGAACTGGGAACCGAGGTCGCCGTCGAGTACAAGCTCGACGGTGCCCGGATCCAGGTGCACCGGGACGGCTCGGACGTCGGCGTGTTCACCCGGAGCCTGCGTGACATCACCCCAGCCGTCCCGGAACTGGTCGTCTGGGCGCTTGCCCTGCCCTGCCGGTCAGTCGTCCTTGACGGGGAGTCGCTGGCGCTGACCGATGAGGGCCGGCCGCGTCCGTTCCAGGAGTCGGTGAGCCTGGCCGGGGCAGGCGTACAGCGGCCGAACGTCTTCGACTGCCTGCACCTGGACGGCCAGGACCTGATCGATCTGCCGTTGCTGCAGCGCCTCGATACCGTGACGGCGGTGGCCGGGCCCGAGCGCATTCCGGGCAGGATCCGGCCCGATCCCGCCGGCGCAGCGGCTGTTCTCACCGACTCGCTGGCGTCCGGGCACGAGGGCGTGATGGTCAAGGCGCTCGGGTCGCCGTACGCCGCGGGTCGGCGCGGCCGAGCCTGGCAGAAGGTCAAGCCGGTGCACACCTTCGACCTGGTCGTGCTCGGTGCCGAGTGGGGGTACGGCCGGCGTACCGGGATGTTGTCCAACATTCACCTCGGCGCGCTCGACACCGACGGTGAGCCGGTGATGGTGGGCAAGACGTTCAAGGGGATGACCGACGAGCTGCTGGCCTGGCAGACCGCGACGTTTCCGGCGCTGTCGACGGGAACCGACGGCCACGTCGTCTACCTGCGGCCGGAACTCGTGGTCGAGATCGCGCTGGACGGGGTCCAGCACAGCACCCGCTATCCGGGCGGGCTGGCGCTGCGGTTCGCCCGGGTGCTGCGCTACCGGCCTGACAAGTCCCCGGCCGAGGCGGATTCCCTCACCGCCCTGCGCGCGCTCCTGGTGGCGTACGACGGCTAGTCGACCGGTCGCACCCGGTCGGCCGTCGTCGGCGCCTTCCTGATCGTCCGGCCAACCGAACTGGGGCGTCCCCATGGTCCAAGACGTCCGGACCGCATGGCCGACCCGTAGGCTTGGCCGGTGACCAAGAGCAAGATCAAGTTTGCCGTGCTCGCCGCGGTGGTGGTGCTGGGGAGCGCGTGCGCGGACAACACCCCCGGAGACGGGACTTTCGGCTCTGCGGACCCCGGCGGTGATTCGGCCGACACCGAGAACACAGAGACCGAAGCGACCGAAGGCTCGGCTGGCTCGGCCGACGAGTCGGCGAGGGCGGCGAGGCCGGGTTCGTCGCCGCCGGCTCGACCGTCAACGACGTGCAGTTCGAGAGCCGGGGCTGCCAGTACGACATGGGTGACGACGCGGTGTCGTGGGAGGTGCGGCTGTCCACGGACACCGAGGTGTTCGACCAGCTCGAGGGCGTTCTCGATGACGCACAGCAGGTGGACGTCGGCGGTCAGCCGGCGCTTCTTGACGCCGGCCCTTTCAACATCAGTGTCTACATCCAGGTGGAACAGGGGATGTTGATCGTCGAGGCCGACCCCGACGGAGACGCCGAGGAGCCCAGTGAGGATCAGGTGCTGCAGCTCAGCCAGTTGGCCGTCGACGCCCTGGGCTAGCGGCAAGTCGACGCCCTGGGCTAGCGGCAAGCAGCCTCGCTGAGACTGCACTCAGTCCTCCTGCTAGACCGGACGCAGGTCATCCCCGACGGTCACCGTTCCCGGTCGTACGACGAGGGCTCCGACGGCAAGCTCCCCGCCGCGCTTGCGGTGGATCGACCTCAGCACGTCGAGGTCCCGCTCGATGCCGTCCGGCTGGGGGCGGGTCACCATCACGCATCGGGTGATCCGCATGCTGACATCGAGTTCGGCGTCGCCCAGGCGGATCCGGGATCCCACCAGTTCGTCCTCCCCCTGACCGTCGAGCAGCAGGTTGGACCGGAACCGGCGGGGCTCCCAGCCGGCGATGGTGGCGCTGGACACGAGTGACACGCTGGCCCGGCCGGAGTCATGGAAGGCGCCGTTGGAGCCGCTGAACGGTTCCCACTCGCCGGACTCCTCCTCGAAGTCCACCGGATTCTCGAAGCGGCGTTCGCGCACCTCCTCGGTGGACCGCAGCACGACCTGTCGCTCCAGCCAGGCCGACAGCGCCGCATCATCGGCAGCGACCGAACCGTCGGGCAGTGTGATCTCCACAGTTGCGTCGGGACGGGTCCGGGCGGCGGCGAAGAGCAGCTGCGGTTGACGGCGGGCGGTCAGTCCGAAACCCGTCTCGGCGTCGAAGATCGCAAACCGCCGGTCCCCGGCCAGTCCCTCCGCGCCCGCCTCGGCCGAGTCGAGCTGCTCCCCCTGCAGCGACTTCACCGGGTACCGCCAAATCTGCAACAGCCGCATGCGCACGAGCGTAGAGGGGTCTGCGGGTTAGCCTCACCTCGTGTCAGGGGGACCGGCGATCTTGGGCGAGGACGTGTACGCCGAACTCGACCGGCGGCTGGTCGCGGCCGACCACGCTCTGGTGGACACCTATCCCGGCGATCCTGGCGGCCGTCAGCCGGTCCACACCGTGTACGTACCCGCCGACCGGGTGACCGCCGATCTCCCCGCGCGGTACGGCGAGGCGGCGCTCGCGCTGGTGCAGCAGCACGACCTGGCGGGCCTGGCGGCCGAGCTCGGCTTCACCGATCCGGCGGTGTACGAGCGGATGCTGGACAAGCTCGTGCACGAGCCGATCGA
>Ga0136640_10000060_pt1 | contig 35577 bp, 31 predicted proteins | sample AntDrymUQ8642106_2_FD_105498 | JGI IMG/M metagenome (GOLD analysis project Ga0136640, IMG submission 105498) | Polar desert sand microbial communities from Dry Valleys, Antarctica - metaG UQ864 (21.06) | ecosystem: Environmental > Terrestrial > Soil > Desert | place: Antarctica: Dry Valley...
CGGCCTCGAAGTGGTTGGTCGCCCCCAGCCCGCTGCGCAGGAACAACCACTCTGCCCCGATCCGCGGACGGTGCCGCCAGCGCAGCCCGGGGGCGATCGACACCGGCAGCTTCGAGGCATGCTGCACGTAGACCTCGAGGTGGTCCTGCAGGTTGGCACCCACACCGGGAAGAGCGGCGACGACGTCGATGTCGAGCCCCCGCAGCAGGTCGGCAGGCCCGATCCCGGACAACTGCAGCAGCTGGGGGGTGTTGATGGCGCCACCGCTGCAGATGACGTGCCCGGCACGCACCGAGCGGTGCAGCCGGCCGGCCCGCAGGTAGTCGACACCGACCGCCCGGTCGCCCTCGAACACGATGCGGGTTGCATGCGCCAGGGTCTCGACGGTGAGGTTCTTCCGGTCCCGCACCGGGTGCAGGTACGCGCGAGCCGCGCTGAGCCGCCGACCGCGGTGGACGTTGCGGTCGAAGCGGGCGAATCCTTCCTGGCGGTAGCCGTTGACGTCGTCGGTCAGCGGGTGGCCCGCCTGCTGGGCAGCCTCCAGGAAGGCACCGAACAACGGGCCGGACGCGGCGCCGCGCTCCAGCACCAGGGGGCCGCTGCCGCCCCGCCAGGAGTCGGCACCGGCAAGGCAGGTCTCCATCCGCTTGAAGTACGGCAGGCAGTGGGCGTAGTCCCACCCCGCCATCCCAGCGGCGCTCGCCCACCCCTCGAAGTCCAGCGGATTGCCGCGCTGGAAGATCATCCCGTTGATGCTGCTTGACCCGCCGAGCAGCTTGCCGCGCCCGTGGAACACCCGTCGCCCACCCATCTGCGGCTCCGGGTCGGAGTGGTATCGCCAGTCGTAGAAGCGGCTGCCGATGGGGAACGGCAGTGCTGCCGGCATATGGATGAACGGGTCGATCTTGAGGTCGGAGCGGCCGGCCTCGAGGACCAGCACGGTCGTGCTGCGGTCAGAGCTCAGCCGGTTGGCGAGCACGCAGCCGGCCGACCCGCCACCGACGATCACGTAGTCGTAGGTCTTGTCAGTGCTCATCGCAGATTCATTTCCGGCCACCGAACCAACCTTGCGGCTGTGGGGCAATGTGCTGCCAGATGTGCTTGGTCTCGCGATACTCCTCAAGCCCGGCCAGGCCCAGCTCGCGTCCGGTGCCGGACTGCTTGTACCCGCCCCACTCGGCCTGCGGGACGTACGGGTGGTAGTCGTTGATCCATACCGTGCCCATCCGCAGCCGGGCGGCCACCCGCTGGCCGCGGCCGGAGTCGGCTGTCCATACCGCACCGGCCAGCCCGTAGCGGCTGTCGTTCGCGAGCCGGACCGCGTCGTCCTCGTCGGTGAACGTCTCGACGGTCAGGATCGGTCCGAACGATTCCTCCTGTACTACCCGCATCGCGCTGGCACAGCCGTCCAGGACGGTGGGCAGGTAGTAATAGCCGTCGGCCAGCTGCGGGTCGTCCGGCGTCGACCCGCCACAGCGCAGCACCGCCCCCTCGGCGAGGCCGTCTGCGACGTAGGCGGCGATCTTGTCGCGGTGCGCCGCCGAGATCAGCGGACCGGTCTCGGCCTGTTCGTCGAACGGCCCACCGAGCCGAATCGCTTCGGCACGAGCGACCAGTTCGTCGACGAACTCGTCATGGATCGACTCGGCGATGACAAGCCGAGCGCCAGCTGAGCAGACCTGGCCAGAATGCAGGAACACCGCCGTCAGGGCCATGTCCAGGGCCGTCTCGCGGTCTGCATCAGCGAACACGATGTTGGGATTCTTGCCGCCAAGCTCGAGGGCGACCTTCTTCACGGTGGCCGCGGCAGCTGCCATAACCGACCGGCCAGTGACCACGCCGCCGGTGAACGACACCAGATCGACATCGTGGTGCTCGGACAGCGGCGCCCCGGCCTCCGGCCCGGCCCCCAGGACGAGGTTTGCCACGCCGTCGGGCAGCCCGGCTTCGACAAGCAACCGCATCAGCCAGATCGCCGAGGACGGCGTCAGCTCGCTCGGTTTGAGCACGAAGGTATTGCCCGCCGCCAGGCAGGGTGCCACTTTCCACGACGTCTGCAGTAACGGGTAGTTCCAGGGGGTGATCAGGCCACAGACTCCGACCGGCTCACGGACCACCCGGCTGACGACGTCTGGCCGGCCGGCGTCGATGACCCGGCCCGCGTCCGCACCGGAGACGGTCAGACCGGCGTAATGCCGGAACACCGCGGCCACGTCGTCGACGTCGTACTCGCTCTCGACCAGGCGCTTGCCGGTGTCCAGTGACTCCGCCCGAGCCACGTCGTCCTTGTGTTCAAGCAACAGGTCAGCAACCCGCCAGAGCACCGCCCCGCGTTCCGGGGCAGGCGTCTGCGGCCAGGCACCATTGTCAAATGTGGCCCGGGCGGCGTGGATCGCCGCTTCGGCATCGGTCCGTCCCGCCTCGTCGACGGTGGCGACCAGGCGCCCGTCGGCGGGGCAGCGGATCTGGCGCGTGGCGCCGGACTGGGCGCCCATCCACTGTCCGCCGATCAGCAGGTCCGCCATATGCCTCCGCCCGCAACGGTCGCATCATCCGTGCGTCTGGCGTTGCGCATTACGCAACGAATAATAGTATACGCAACAGCATGCTGGTGGGTCATCTAGCCGTCAAGCGCCCGGTCGAGGGGTGGACGCCACCCTAGTCGGCGCGACACCTCACCCGCGGTCTCACGGGTGGCAGTGGTCGCGGACCCCAGCCGCTCGCCCGTCAACCGAAACGTCGGCCCAGACACGCTGATCGAGGCCACGACATCCCCATGCGCGTTGCGTACCGCTGCGGCGACCGCGGTGAGACCGACCTCGAGCTCGTCCACCGCCACCGCATACCCGGTGGCTCGCACCTCGGCCAGCTGGGCGGTCAGCACCGCCAGGCTGGTGACGGTGTTGTCGGTGAAGGTGCGCGGTCGGCGACCGACCACCTGGGCCGCGTCCGCGTCCGGCATCGCCGACAGCAATACCTTGCCGTTTGAGGTGGCGTGCAAGGGGATGCGCTGGCCGACCCAGTTGTGCGGTTGCAGTGCCGACGAACCGGCGACTTGATCCACATACAACGCGGCATCGTCGGACAAGACGGTGAGGTTCACCGTCTCTCCGGTCTGCACGGCCAGCGCACGGCACAACCCCCGCGACTCCTGCACCAGGTCCAACCGCGCGGTGGTGGCCGCAGCCAGACGAATCAGCCCGACGCCAAGCCGGTACTTGCCGCGCTCGGCGTGCTGCTCGACCAGCCCACGTCGCTCGAGTGCGGAGACAAGGCGAAACGCCGTTGACTTGTGCACGCCCAGCTCGCCGGCGATCTCAGTGACACCGCACTCGCCGGCGTGCGCGAGGATCTCCAGCACACTGACCGCACGGTCGACCGACTGCACTGTTGATGCGCCAGCCGACTGCCCCGCCCCACTGTTGCTCATGGAGGAACACTATGGCCGACGCTGCTGCTGCCCCACCCCAGTACGTGTTAATCATCGCTTGCGCCGACCGTCCCGGGATCGTGCACGCCGTCGCGTCCTTCCTGCTCGAGCGTGGCGGCAACATCGTGGACAGTCAGCAGTTCGGTGACCGGCTCGAGAATCGCTTCTTCATGCGGGTGCACTTCGAGTTGCCGGCAGCTTCGGCCACAGACCACCCCGTGGACGCACTCCGCGAAGAGTTCGCCCCCGTCGCCATAGACCTGGCGATGGCCTGGAAACTGATCGCGGTCGACGCACCCTTTCGCACCCTGCTGCTGGTGTCCCGCTTCGGGCACTGCCTGAACGACCTGCTCTTTCGGTGGAGCACCGGCGCGCTCAACATCGAGGTGCCGGCGATCGTGTCCAACCATCGTGACTTCGAGCCACTCGCACGCTCATACGGCATCGACTTTCACCACGTGCCTGTCACCGCCAAGACCAAGGGTGCTGCTGAGGCACGCTTGCTGGAGCTCGTCGACGAGCTGGACGTTCACCTGGTGGTGCTGGCGCGCTATATGCAGGTGCTGTCCGACGACTGTTGCCGCGCGCTCGTCGGGCGGGCGATCAATATCCACCACTCGTTCCTGCCCGGCTTCAAGGGCGCCCGTCCTTACCATCAGGCGCACGCCCGCGGCGTCAAACAGATCGGTGCCACCGCGCACTACGTCACCGCGGACCTGGACGAGGGCCCGATCATCGAACAAGACGTCACCCGGGTCAGCCACGACCTCGGTCCAGACCAGCTGGTGCGGGCCGGTCGCGACGTGGAGTGCCAGGTGTTGGCGCGGGCGGTGGGCTGGCATTCCGAAAGCCGGGTGCTGCTCAACGGTTCCCGCACGGTGGTGTTCCGGTGACGGGGGCACGCGACATCGCTGCGCCGGCGTGGTGGGCCGACGCCGTCGTTTATCAGATCTATCCCCGGAGCTTTTCTGACGCTGACGGTGACGGCATCGGCGACCTGGCAGGGATCACCAGCCGCTTGGACCATCTGGTCGAGCTCGGCGTCGACGTCATCTGGCTGTCCCCGGTCTACCCATCACCGATCACCGATCACCGATCACCGATGGACGACAACGGCTACGACATCAGCGACTACACCGAGATCGACCCGGTCTTTGGCACGTTGGCCGATTTCGACAACCTGCTTGCGGCCGCACACACCCGCGGTATCAAGCTGATCATGGACCTTGTCGTCAACCACACCAGCGACGAGCACCCCTGGTTTATCGAGTCCCGCTCGGGGATCGACAGCGCCAAACGCGACTGGTACTGGTGGCGACCACCGCGCGCCGGAAGGTCGGCGGGTGAGCCCGGGGCCGAGCCGACCAACTGGGGCTCCAACTTCTCCGGCCCTGCCTGGACGCTCGATGAGGCATCCGGCGAGTACTACCTGCACCTGTTCTCTGCAGCAACCCGACCCGATCTGGGAGAGCGCTGGCGGGACCCGACGGTGCTGAATGACACCGTCACCAATGCCGCGGACCTCCCGCTGGACGGGGCAGACTGCCTCGCCGACCTGCGGCCGTGGGAGGCGCGCGTGCTGCTGCTCGGATGATGTCCGGACAGCCGAACGTGCCGCGCGCAGCCGGCGGGGGTTCCGAAATCGCCCTCGGGGGCACACACTTGTTGGATTGACATAGTCGGCGGCGAGGAGCTACCCCATGCCTGCAACACCCCATGGCCTGCCCGAGCTGGTGCCGGTGCTCGCTCGCGGCAAGCATCGCAACCCACGCAAGGGTGCCTGCTTCATGGAGCTCGCCTCATACCTCGCCGGTGAACGCTGGAGCGACCGCCCAAGCTGCACCCATCCGCTGCTGTCCGAGGTGGCGCGGCTGGTGAACGATTTGACCAGTGATGCCGGCCGGCCCCGGCTGGCCGGGCTCATTCCAGCGGTGATCGGCGTGACGACCGATGACGTGCGGATGGACGCCGAGATCGCGCTGCGTTGCGCACAATCGGCGCTGCCGGTTGTTGCCGAGGACCGTCAACGGGTGCTGGCCGTCTCAGTACTGAGTGGCGAACGGGTGCTGGCCACCCTCGAGGGTCGCCCCATCGACGAGTTGTCGGACGTCAGCCGAGCTGCTTTGGGGAGTGTGCCGTTGGCCGCTGATCGCGCTCGCACGCTTCTGGGCGACGTTGGCGTCGCGGTGCGCGGCTACCGCAAGCACGCAGCGCCGGCAACTGTCCGCTGCGCAGTGCGCGGCCTCGCCGAGGCGTGTGTGCCCGACCCCGACCAGCTGATGCTTCGACTGCTGGACGATGTGATCGTCGCGTGCGAGCCGTGGCGGACGACGGCAAACAACCCACGGGTGGCGCCCGAGATGTGGGTGGACGCCTGCCAACTGACCGGCGGCAACTGAGCCCCCGAGAGTCAGTCCCCGAGCTCGCGCCGACGGCGGGTGACGAAGTCCTCGAGCTCGGCGCGGATCCCCTCGTCCAGTGCCGGCTGCTCGTAGGACTCCAACCGCTGCTGCCAGATGTTCTCGGCGCGGGCGGCCGTATCCAACGCCCCGTTCTTTACCCAACGCTCGTAGTTGTCCGAGCTTGACAGCAGCGGGCGGTAGAAGCAGGTGCGGAAGCGCTCCATCGTGTGCATGGCGCCGAGAAAGTGCCCGCCGTGCCCCACCTCCTCGTGAGCTCCGAACGCGAGCGAGTCATCGTCGATCTCGAGCGGGGTGAACTCGGCCTGCAACATCTGCAGCAGCTCGACATCGACGATGAACTTCTCGAAGCCGGCGACCAGCCCGCCCTCCAGCCAGCCCGCCGAGTGCATCACCCAGTTGGCTCCGGCGAGAAAGGCCGGCAGCATCGACATCAAAGCCTCATAACCGGCCTGCGCGTCTGGGACCTGACTTGAGGTGAGTGCCCCGCCGGAGCGAAAAGGCAGGCCGAAGTGGCGGGCGATCTGGCCGGTGCACAGCAGGCCGATGCCGGACTCGGGGGTACCGAAGGTCGGCGACCCCGACTGCATATTGATCGTGGACAGGAACGAACCGAACACCACCGGTGCACCGGGCCGGATGAGCTGGGCCAGCGCGATACCGCTGAGCGCCTCGGCGATCTGCTGCACCAGGGCCGCCGGAATCGTCACCGGGGACATCGCCCCCATCAACAGGAACGGTGTGAGCACCACCGGTTGAGCGGCGCCGACGTACTCGAAGAGCGCGTCCAGCATCCGGTCGTCCCAGCGCAACGGGGAATTGCAGTTGATCAACGAGATGGTCACCGGTGTGGCTTCGATGGCGGCTCGGCCGCCGAAGCAGATGTCGCACATCGCCAGTACGTCGCGGGCGTTCAAACCGCTCACCACGTTGCCCATGAAAAGCTTGTCGGTGAGCGTCATCAGCGCGTACGTCATGTCGAGATGTCGAGAGTCGAGCGGAGCGTCGTTGGGCTCACAGACGACGCCGCCGGCTGAGTCCAACGCGTCGAAGGATTGCGCGAGCCGGGCGAAGTTGCGGTAGTCGTCCATGGTGGCGTCCCGGCGCACCTGCCCCTGGCGGACGAACGGGGGGCCGTACACCGCGCCGAAGGCCATCGCGTCACCCCCGATGCGCACGGAGTGGTCGGGGTTGCGGGCGGCGATGTCGAACTCGGCCGGCGCCTTGGCCACCTGTGCGAGGACGAACTCGGGATCGAGGAAGACCGTGTTGTCGACCACCCGCTGGCCGGCGGCCCGGAACATCTCCAGCGCCGGCTCGGACATGAACTCGACGCCGATCTCGGTGACGATGCGGCGCCAGCCGGCGTCGAGCTTGTCCATCGCGTCGGCGGACAGGATTTCGTATCGCGGCATCTTGTTGTGGAACACGTGTGCCTCCCTTGACCTACGAACGGTGGCATTCTAGCCTCATAATGTGGGAACATGGTTCCATCAGATGGAACATGCCAGTGAAATCCTAGGGCAGACGGAGACGAGCAGCGTTGAGCAGTACCGGCACCCAGGCGATCGACCGGGCGGCTGACTTGCTGCGCCTGGTGGTGCACGCCGACGAGCCGATCAGCTTCACTGATCTGGCCGACGAGAGCGGGCTTGCGCGGTCGACGACGTCTCGGCTGTTGGCTGCACTGGAGCGCCATCAACTGCTCGAACGCGATGCCGACGGCTATTTCGTAGCGGGTCCGCTGTTCGCCCTCTACGCCGCCCGGCATGATCCGTGGGCCCAGGTGGCCCGGTTGGCCACTCCGACACTGGAGCGCATCGGGGACAAGGTGGGCGAGACGGTCACGCTCGCCATTCCGCGCGGCGACCAGGTCGTGCAAATCGCACAGGTGGACTCGACCTTCCTGCTTGGCACCGGCGACTGGCTGGGCGTCGAGGTACCGCCGCACTGCTCGGCAGCCGGCAAGGTGCTCTTGGCCTTCGGCTGCATCGACACGCCGGAGGCTGACCTGCCTCGACTGACCGATCATTCCGTCACCACGCTGGACGACCTCGAACGCCAACTTCGAGCCATCCGCCGCACCGGATATGCCATCGCCAGCGAGGAGCTCGAGGTCGGACTGGACGCCGTCGCGGCACCCGTGCTCGGGCGCGACGGAGCCGTGGTTGCAGCCGTCAGCGTCTCCGGTCCCACCAGCCGCATGTCCGATCAGATCGATCATGTCGGTCACATGTTGGTCGACCAGGCGCAGCAGATATCCGACCTGCTGCGTCGCCGTACCCCGAAAGAAGGCGCAGCATGACACCTGACGAGATCCTGCAAGGCCTCTACGATCTCACCCTGGTGGGCAACGCCCCCGAGGTGCTGGAACTGACTAATGCCGGCCTGGCAGCCGGGATGGGGCCGGAGACCATGTTGTTCGACGCGCTCATCCCCTCGCTGGAGGAGGTGGGTGCGCGCTTCGAACGCGGAGACTTTTTCGTGCCCGAGATGCTGATCGCCGGCCGCGCGATGAGCGGTGCGATGGAGGTGCTGCGTCCGCTGCTTGCCGAGACCGGCGCGCAACAGGTCGGCACATTCCTGATGGGGACAGTCAAGGGCGACGTCCATGACATCGGCAAGAACCTCGTGAACATCATGCTCGAGGGCGCTGGCTTCAATGTCATCGACCTCGGGGTGCAGGTTGCGCCGGAGAAGTTCGTGGAGGCCATCAATGAGCACAAGCCGGACGTAGTCGGCTTCTCGGCGTTCCTCACCACCACCATGCCGATGTTCAAAGCCAACCTGAATGCCCTGCAGAAGGCCGGCATCCGCGACAACGTGATCGTGATGGTCGGCGGAGCCCCCGTCACCCAGGAGTACGCCACCGCGGTCGGTGCCGATGGCTACGCCGCCGACGCATCCTCGTGCGTCAAGAAAGCCAAGGCGCTGATCGCCGAGCGCCGAGCCGCCGTCACCGCCTGACCCCCCGATAGATCAAGGAACCCCGATGACCCTGCGCCACACCGTCCTCCGCTCAGCGACCAAAGAGGTCGTATTAGGCCATGACCGCCCTTTCACGGTGATCGGCGAGCGAATCAACCCGACGGGACGCAAGAAGTTTCAGGAACAGTTGCGCTCCGGCGACCTGTCCGCGATCGACACCGACGTGGCCGCGCAGGTGGCTGGTGGCGCCGACGTACTCGACGTGAACATGGGTGTGCCGCTGACCGACGAGCCGGAGCTCCTGCGCCGGGCCATCGTGCGCGTGCAGGAGTTGACCGACTTACCTGTCTGCATCGACTCGTCCGTGGTCGGGGCGTTGGAGGTCGGCTTGGCGACCTACCAAGGTCGCGCTCTCGTCAACTCCGTCACCGCCGAGGATGACCGGCTGGCTGCCATCTTGCCGCTGGTGAAGCGGTACGACGCGGCGATCATCGCGCTGCCCAACGATGAAGACGAGATCCCGATGGAGGCCGACAAGCGCCTCGAGCTGACCCGCAAGATCGTCCGGGTCGCCACCGAGGAGTACGGCCTCGCGATCGAGGACATCGTCATTGACCCGCTCGCCATGCCCATCGGGGCGGACACCAGCGTGGTCGCGACCACGCTGGACACGATCAGCCGGATCCGGGCCGAGTTCGGGCTGAACATGACCCTGGGTGCCTCCAACGTCTCCTTTGGTATGCCCGGTCGGCACACGATCGGGGCAGCGTTCTTGCCGATGGCGATGGTTGCCGGCCTGACCAGCGCCATCATGGATGCCCGCAGCCCGCAGATCGTCGAGTCCGTCAAGGCCGCTGACCTGCTGCTCGGGCATGACGAGTGGGGTGGCGCCTGGATCGCTGCGCACCGCGCGCGGCAGGCCGCTGAGCGGGCGGCGGCGCCCGTCGCGTGAGCGGCCCAGCACCCGAGGACGAGCCGGAGCCGGTCCAGTTGCCGGACCGCTCCGCCCATGACGTCGGCGACTTTGACCTTGGCTCGCTGGCACGCGAAGGGTTGTGGGAGCCGCAGGATCAGGTGAACACAGCCGAGGCAGGCCAGCATGAGGGCCTTGGGCGGGTGCGCCTGCACTTCACTCCGGCGGACAAGTCGTATGCGGTGCCCCCAGGCGTGACCGTCTTTGACGCCGCCAGTTGGAACGGCATCGCCATCGACTCGACCTGCGGCGGGCACGGCACCTGCAAGAAGTGCAAGGTGCAGGTGACCGGCGGCGAGGTGCCCGCGAGCCGGCTCGACGAGCGGGCATTCAACCCGGAGCAGCTGGCGACGGGGTGGCGACTGGCCTGCCGGGTCACAGCCACCACCGACCTGAGCGTCGACGTGCCGCCACTAGCGACCCGGCCGAAGGCTGCCACCGTCGGTGTGGGCCGCCAGGTCATCTTGCGTCCAGCGGTGCAGAAGCGCTTCGTGCGGCTTGACGAGCCGACCCTGCACGACCAGCGACCGGACCTGCGGCGGCTCACCGATGCCGTCGACGACCTCGCGCTGCGGCCAACCCTGCACGTGTTGCGCCGTCTGCCCCGCGTCCTGCGTGAGTCCGATTTCGCGCTCACGGCCGTGGTGGTCGACGACCTGCTGATCGACGTCGAGCCCGGTGACACCACCGCGACCCGGCACGCCATCGCGTTCGACCTCGGGACGACCACCGTGGTGGCAACGCTGCTCGACCTCGGCACCGGCACACCGGTCGCAGTCGCCTCGATGCTGAACGCTCAGCAGCCCTTTGGCGCGGACGTCATCACCCGGATCTCAGCGACCATGCTTGACCCGACAGCCCTGGATCGTATGCGGGAGCTGGCCATCCAGACGCTCAACACCCTCGTCGGTGAGGTGTGCGACGAGGCCGGCATCGAGCGCAGCAGCGTCTACGAGCTGGCGGTCGCAGGCAACGCCACGATGACCGCGCTGCTGCTCGGGGTCGACCCCGAGGCGTTGGGAGTGGCGCCGTTCGTGATGACCGCAGACCACTTCACGTCGCTGGCCGCCGCCGATATCGGCATCGGCGTACACCCGGCCGCGCCGGTGCAAGTCTTCCCGGCCCTTGGCGCCTACGTCGGGGGCGACATCGTCGCCGGCATGCTCGCCTCGGGGATGGATCGGGACAAGCGGCTGCGGTTGTTCATCGACGTCGGCACCAACTGCGAGATCGTGCTCGCCGACGGCGAGACCATCGTGGCCACCGCGGCACCAGCCGGGCCGGCCTTCGAGGGAGGTGCCATCCGCTGCGGCATGCGGGCCGCATCCGGTGCCATCGAGGTGGTGCAGATCGGCACCGACACCGTCTCGGTGCAGGTGATCAGTTCCGGCGCCGAGACCACAGTCGCGCCGGTCGGCCTGTGTGGCTCTGGGCTCGTGGACGCCGTCGCCGAGCTGGTGCGGGTCGGACTGCTGGACCGCACCGGCCGCTTCGTGGCCGACGGCGACGCCGCCGTGGCGCACCCGCAACTCGCCGACCGACTGACCCGGGTGGGTGAAGAGCGAGTGTTCGTGCTCGCCTGGCTGGGCGACGAAGGGGACGTGTCCGACTCGGTGTACGTCTCCCAGCGTGACGTTCGCGAGCTGCAGTTTGCCAAGGCGGCCATCGCTACCGGCTGGTCACTTCTGTGCGCCGAGCTCGAGGTCGACCCCCGCGACGTGCAGCAGGTGTTGCTCGCCGGCTCGTTCGGCTCGTACCTGTCTCCTGGCAACGCGGTGCGGATCGGCCTGGTGCCCGAGCTGCCCGTGCTGCGCATCGTCAGCGCCGGCAACGTCGCCGGCGAAGGCGCCAAGATGAGTCTGCTCAGCATGCCTGAGCGCGCTGGGGCGGCCACCTTGCTCAAAGAGGTGCGGTATCTCGAGCTGTCGGATCGAGCCGACTTCAACGACAGGTTCATCGACCAGCTGTCCTTTCCAGGCTGACCGGCCCGACCGGCCAACTCAGCGGACCGGCACCGGCCCCAACAGCCGCTGGCGCCACCGTTCGGTCTCGGCAACCTGGTTGAAGGTGAACAGGTGCAGCCCGGCGACCCCCGTCACCGGGTCGTTGAACAGGTCGGCAGTGCGGCTGAGCAGCCGCTCCGGGCTGAAGCCACCCGGTGCCGCGATCCGCGCGAAGATGGAGGCGTTCTTGGCCAGGAATCTGGTGGACTCCCCCACCCCGATCTTGGTCGCCATCGCCAGCAGCTTGGTGCGCTCCACCGGTCCAGGCACTCCCATCAGCACGGGCAGGTTGATGCCGCGGGCACGCATGCGCCGCACCCAGGTGCGCAGCTCGACGGGATCGAAGCAGAGGTTCCCCACCACATAGGTGGCGTGCGCACGCTTGTCCCACATCGCCTGGATGGCCAGGTCGTCGGAGATGGACGGGTGGCTTTCGGGGTACCCGGTGATCCCGACCTGTGCGAACGGGCGTCCGAGCTCGGTGAGGTCGCGGATCAGCTCAAGCGAGCCGTGATAGTCCCCGGCCGGCGGATCCGCGTCCCCGGCTGGGACGAACACATTGCTGACTCCGAACCCGACGAGCCTCGCGGCCAGGTCAGCCAAGTGCTCGCGGTCACGCACCATCCTCGCCGCCACATGCGGCACCACCTGATAGCCGTGGGATGCGAGCCGCTCGGCACAGTCGAGGGTCGCGTCCAGTCCCTTGCCAGCCGACGCCGTCACCGTCAGCGTGGTGCCGAGCGGCACCGACTCCAGCACTGCGGCCTCAATGCTTGCTGTCGGAAGCACCTCATACCGGGCCGCCGTAAGCGCGGCACGAAGCCCCGCAGATCGCACTGTGCTTGCCATGGGGCTCTACTCGTTTCTACTGCTGCGCCTGCTGTGTCGAGCGAGCGTACGGTCCCGACGACCCTCCCGACAAGGCTTCGTGCAACACAGACTGCGTGACGAAAAGCAGTCAGCCAGCGAGGTCAGGTGGGCTGGTCGGTGTGCCGCTCCCACAGCACCGACACCATGAGGACGCCAAGCCCACCTGCGGCCAGGGCTGCGCCGACCCAACTCGGTGCGAGCAGGCCTAGCCCGGCGCCAATCACCAGGCCGCCAAGCCAGGCACCCAAGGCGTTGGCCGCATTCAGCGAGGCGTGGTTGAGCGCGGCCCCGAGGGTCCGCGCGTCGCCGGCGACGTCCATCAACCGCATCTGCAGGCAGGTGACCAGCACCGAACCGTTGAAGGCGATCACGAAGACGCCCACGGTGATGCCGATCGCGGTCTGAGCCAACACAGTCAGACCTGCCAGCAGCAGCACCATCAGGGAAAGGCTGGCAACCAGCGACGGCACCAGCGCCCGATCCGCGGCCCGGCCGCCAGCCACCGTACCTAGCACGCCACCGACTCCGAAGGCCAGCAGAACCAGCGGAATGCTGCCGGCAGACATTCCGGTGACATCGGTGATCAGCGGGGCGATGTAGCTGTACATCGAGAACATGCCGCCGAAGCCGATCATGCCGACGAGCACCGTCAGCCACACCTGCGGGCGGCGCAGCGCACTGAGCTCGCGGCGCACGGACGCCTCGCTGCTGCCCGGGGCTGACGGCACCAGCATGGCCGTCGCCAGCACGCACAGCACCGCGATCGCCGATACGGTCCAGTAGGCACTGCGCCAGCCCACCGCCTGGCCCAGCCAGGTCGCTGCGGGCACCCCCACCACGTTGGCCGCCGCCAAGCCGAGCATCACGCTGCTGACCGCCTGGCCGCGGCGCTCCGGCAGCGCCAGGGAGGCAGCGAGCAGGGACGCCACCCCGAAGTACGCCCCGTGCAGCAACCCGGCCAGCAGCCGAGCAGCGGTCACCCCGACCGGGCCGGGGGCCACCGCGGTCAACACGTTGGCGGCGGCGAAGGCGAGCATCAGGACGCCCAGCAGCCGTCGGCGGGGCATCCGCGCGCCCGCGGCGGCGATGACCGGGGCACCGAGGACCACCCCGACCGCGTACGCCGAGATCAGATAGCCACCTTGCGGGATACTGACCCCCAGACCGTCGGCGATGTCCGGCAGCAAGCCCATCGTGACGAACTCGGAGGTTCCGATGGCGAAGCTGCCGATCGCCATCGCGAAGATGGCGAGGACCGCCCGGCGGCGCGGCGGCACGTCCAACGTCCGGGCCGGCGAAGACCGTCGCGCGGGCGCGGGTCAACGGGCGCAGCACGGGAGGAGTCACGCGGGGAGTCACGCGGGGAGTCACCGGGCGAGTCGGCACATCAGCGCGCAACGACCCGCCTGGGCTTCGCTGTTCCCAGCTGGGACGGAGTTCACCTGCTTGTCACACGGGCCACGCCTGCTTAGCGTCTCCGTCCCACCGTCGACAGCTGACCGCCGTGCTGGCGCACTCGATCGATCCGTCCAACACGGTGAGCGCGGTGGCCACCTGCTCTGCGCTGAGCCGGTGGGCAAGCGTCACGTGTGGCGTCCACCGGCCCGGCGACAGGTTGCCGATGGCCTCCGGGTCGTCGGGGTCGGGGCCGAGGGCGGCGGCGACCCGTGCATGCAGTTCGAGCAGTCGAACATCGCCGACCACCAGCCGGACGAGCACGAAGCGCCGCCGGCCGAAGCAGCACAACGCTCCAAGGCGAATGGGCAGCGGCAGTCCGTCCGCAGCCGCACTCAGCGCTGACTCACCGGCCAGATCGATGCTGCCGCGAACGGCGACGGTGACGTGCGGCGCGTTGAACGACCCCGCATGACGTGCCTGGCTGGGGAGGCCGAACGCAGCCAGCAACGCCCACTGCCCGCGAACGACGGCGTCGGTGGCCGCGTCCAGCAGCAGCTCGACGGACTGGACCACTGTGCGTCTGTGGTCAGGCCAGCCGAGCGCTCAGGTTGTCGTCCAGCGCGGCGAGGAACTCCTCGGTGGACAAGAATTCCTGGTCCCCGCCCACCAGCAGCGCGAGATCCTTGGTCATCTTGCCGCTCTCCACGGTCGTGACCACCACGTCCTCGAGGGTCTCGGCGAAGCCGGTCAGCTCGGGGGTCTGGTCGAGCTTGCCCCGGTGTGCGAGGCCTCGCGTCCAGGCGTAGATCGACGCGATCGGGTTGGTTGAGGTCGGCTTGCCCGCCTGGTGCTGTCGGAAGTGCCTTGTCACCGTGCCGTGCGCTGCCTCGGCCTCCACCGTCTGCCCGTCCGGGGTCATCAGCACTGACGTCATCAGGCCCAGCGACCCGAAGCCTTGGGCGACCGTGTCGGACTGCACGTCACCGTCGTAGTTCTTGCACGCCCAGACGTAGCCGCCCTCCCACTTCATCGCCGCGGCCACCATGTCGTCGATCAGCCGGTGCTCGTAGGTGAGCCCCTTGGCCTCGAAGTCTGCCTTGAACTCTGCCTCGAAGACCTGCTCGAAGATGTCCTTGAAGGCCCCGTCATAGGCCTTCAAGATCGTGTTCTTGGTGGACAGGTAGACGGGGTACTCCCGCTGCAGCCCGTAGGCGAAAGACGCGCGCGCGAAGTCGGCGATCGACTCGTTGAAGTTGTACATGCCCATCACCACGCCACCGTCGTCTGGCATCTGCACAACCTCGTGTTCAATCGGGTCGGAGCCGTCGGTTGGGGTGTAGGTGATGGTGACCGTGCCGGGGCCGGGCACCTTGAAGTTGGTGGCCTTGTACTGGTCGCCGTGCGCGTGTCGGCCGACGATGATCGGCTTGGTCCAGCCGGGCACCAGCCGTGGGATGTTGGAGATCACGATCGGCTCGCGGAAGATGACCCCGTCGAGAATGTTGCGGATCGTGCCGTTGGGCGACAGCCACATCTGCTTGAGGTCGAACTCCTCGACCCTGGCCTCGTCGGGGGTGATGGTGGCGCACTTGACGCCCACCCCGTGCTGCTTGATCGCGTTGGCCGCGTCGACGGTCACCTGGTCGTCGGTTGAGTCCCGGCTTTCGATGCCGAGGTCGTAGTAGGCCAGGTCGACGTCCAGGTAGGGGTGGATCAGGCGTTCCTTGATGAACTGCCAGATGATCCGTGTCATCTCGTCACCGTCGAGCTCGACGACCGGGTTCTGCACCTTGATCTTCGCCATGGCGGCGACGATATCTGCCGTCGTCCGTCGAGGAGACAGCGGTTGGGGCCGTACGAGTCGGCACCCGAGCCTCACCGCTGTCCACTGCGCAGCACCCACCGCACGATAATCGCCGCGACCCCGGCCGCCGCCACCCGGCGCAGCACGGCGGCCAGATGCCACGGGGTCGACGCCGGCCGCTCGGCCGCCACCGTCGTCGGTCCGCCACCTGCCGGGAGGTGCCGGCCACGCACGGTCGGCGGGCCGGTGAGCGCCGTCGGCGGCCGGCGCGGCTCGTGGGCACCGACCTCCTCGGCCTCGCCGAGCGCCTCCTCCCGCAGCTCCGGCAGGACCCGTCGAGCCGGGACACTCGTCGCCGCCCACGCCGCACCGAGCAGCGTCACCCGGGAGAACAGGTTGATCCAGATCACCAACACGACCACCGTGCCGATCACCGCCGCCGCCGGGCGGCCCGTCGCGATGGTGATGAGGGTCGTGGCCACCAGCTTGAGCAGCTCGAATGCCAACGCGGCAACCAATGCCCCCTGCAGCAGGGCGCGGCGCGGCAGGTCCGGCTGTGGTAGCAGGCGGTACATGACGAAGAACAGCAGGGTGCTGGCGGCCACACCCAACGCGACGCCGACCGCTCGCAGCAGCAGCTGATAGCCGGGCAGAGCGTCGACACCGACCGCGTCGAGAACCGCGTCGGTGACCGTCGTCACGACCGCCGACAGTGACACCGACGTCACCAGCACGACACCCAACAGCACGAGCACGGCGAAGTCGCGGACCTTGCCCATCAGCAAGCCGGGCATCCCCTCCAGCGGCAAGGTGAACTCCAGCTGCAACGTCGTACGCAGCGATCCCACCCAGTTGAGGCCGGTGTAGAGCAGCGCAACCGACCCGAGCACCGACGCGGCCCCCGCGGCATCGCGAAAGTCGGCGACGTCGAACAGCGCCCGTCGGCCGGTGAACAGGCCCGGGAATACCGAGTCGAGCGCGTCGGTGACCTCGCCGGTCGCCACCTGGCTGCCACCGGTGACGAAACCGACGACGGCGAAGCCGATCACCAGCAACGGAAAGACTGACAAGAACCCGAAGTAGGTGATCGACCCCGCCAAGACGTTGCCTTGGGTGTCGGCGTAGTGGGTGACCGTCCGCACGGCATGGTCAAGCAGGCGGGACCGCTCGCGGCTGCGGGCGCCGACTGTTCGCGCCCGCTCGACCAGCTTCACGGCCGCGACGGCCTGTTGGGTGCGACAGCGGTCGAGACCACGCCCTGACGATAGCCAGGATGGCCGCGCTGCTAGCGTCGGGCCGCCGCGTCGTAGGAGTGTGAGTGAGGAGTCTTCGTGAGCCCGAGCCCTGTCAAGGTCGCCGTCACCGGAGCCGCCGGCCAGATCGGCTACAGCTTGTTGTTCCGCATTGCCAGCGGCGCGCTTTTCGGCCCGGACACGCCGGTGGAGCTGCGGCTGCTGGAGATCACTCCTGCGTTGCCGGCGCTGGAAGGCGTGGTGATGGAGCTGGACGACTGTGCGTTCACCACGTTGGCGGGCGTGCAGATCGGTGACGACGCGAACGCCGTCTTCGACGGGGTAAGCATGGCGCTGCTGGTAGGTGCCCGGCCGCGCGGCAAGGGGATGGAGCGCAGCGATCTGCTGGAGGCCAACGGGGCGATCTTCACCGCGCAAGGGAAGGCGCTCAATGACCACGCCGCGGACGACGTGCGTGTCACGGTGACCGGCAACCCGGCCAACACGAATGCGCTGATCGCGATGAGCAACGCCCCCGACATCCCGGCGGAGCGGTTCAGCGCGCTGACCCGACTGGACCACAACCGGGCACTGGCACAGCTGGCGAGCAAAACCGGCAGCGCCGTGGCCGACATCCTGCGGCTGACGATCTGGGGCAACCATTCCGCGACCCAGTACCCCGACCTGTTCCACGCAGAGGTGGGCGGGCGCAACGCCTACGAGCTGGTCGACGATCACGACTGGGTGCAGAACGACTTCATCCCCACCGTGCAGAAGCGTGGCGCGGCGATCATCGAGGCGCGCGGTGCCTCCTCGGCGGCATCCGCGGCGAACGCGACGATCGACCATGCCCGGGATTGGTTGCACGGCACCAGCGACGGCGACTGGACGTCCATGGCGGTGCCCAGCGACGGCTCGTACGGTGTGCCGGAGGGGTTGGTGTCCTCGTTCCCGGTGACCACGTCAGCAGGCGCATGGAGCATCGTGCCGGGCCTGGAGATCGACGACTTCTCGCGCGGGCGCATCGACGCGAGCGTGGCTGAGCTCGCCGACGAGCGCTCCGCAGTCGATGGCCTGGGTCTGCTGAGCTGACAGGCGCGTCGCTCACATCCCCGGCTGGTCGGGGACCAGCACCGCGAGCACCACAATCGTGGCACCCAGCGCGATCATCACCAGCACGTCCGACCCGGTACGCCGTATGTGCAGCAGCCCGGTGTGCCGCTCGGGCAGCACGATCCTGGCGAGCGAGGCCAGTACTACCGCCGAGCCTACGATCGTCAAACCGACCCGCCACTGGTCCACCGCGACGATCACCAGGCCGAGGAAAGTCACGGCCAAGGTGAGCACGACGACGAGCGAACCGTACGGACGCCCGGCCGGTCCCGGCCGAGATATGCCGGGTCGTGGCATCAGCCGCCAGCCTGCTGTTCGGCGGCCTCGACGACATTGGTGAGCAGCAGCGCACGGGTCATGGGGCCGACACCCCCAGGGTTGGGCGACACCCAAGCAGCCACCTCGGCGACGTCGTCGGCAACATCACCGACGATGCCGCCCTGCACCCGGCTCACGCCGACGTCGAGCACAGCGGCGCCGGGTTTGACCATCTCAGCGGACACGATGCCCGCCACGCCGGCAGCAGCGACCACGATGTCGGCGCGACGCACCTCAGCGTGCAGGTCCTGGGTGCCGGTATGGCACAGCGTCACCGTCGCGTTCTCACTGCGGCGGGTGAGCAGCAGGCCCAGCGAACGGCCGACGGTGATTCCCCGGCCGATCACGGTCACGTTGGCCCCTGCGATGGGCACGTCGTGGCGGCGAAGCAGCTCGATGACGCCACGCGGGGTGCACGGCAGCGGGGCAGGCTTGCCGAGCACCAACCAGCCGAGGTTGGTGGGATGCAGACCGTCCGCGTCCTTGACCGGGTCGATCCGTGCGAGCACCGCGTTCTCGTCCCTGCCCTTCGGCAACGGCAGTTGCACGATGTAGCCGGTGCAAGCCGGGTCGGCGTTCAGCCCATCGACCTCGCGCTCGATCTGCTCCTGGGTGGCATCAGCAGCCAGGTCAACTCGGATCGACTCGATGCCGACCTCGGCACAGTCTCGGTGCTTGCCGCCGACATACCAGCGGCTGCCGGGGTCGTCGCCGACCAGCACGGTGCCTAGACCCGGCACGACTCCGCGGTCCCGCAGTGCGGCGACCCTGCGCTTGAGGTCAGCCTTGATGGCTGCCGCGGCTGCCTTGCCGTCGAGGATCTGCGCTGTCACGGTCGCCGAGTCTGCCACGGGGGCTGCACCGCTGGCTGCACCGCCACCGCGGCAGCCGGGGATCGCGTCACCTCACAAGCAAGTGGTCACACCCGACGACATCTTCCGGGCAGTCACTGTCACCTGTGACCACTTGGCGCTCTGGGCGACGGGCGGCGCGGTCAATCACCGCTCCAGCAGGTGTTCGGGGCGGCATCGGGCTGGGGACGACGCCGCCACCGGCAGGAGCCGGAGCCAGTCTGAATACGTGACGGAGTCGGCGCACGCGCAGGCGCAGGCAGCTACGCCGCGGCGCGGCCGCGTGCGGCGAGCCGGCTGGACCAGGGTCGGGCATGGCCTCTACCTGCCGGGACGACAGCCCGACCTGCTCGCCACACTGCGGGCCTGGCGACTCGTGCTGCCACCCGACGCCCACTTCACCGGGCTCACCGCAGCGTCCTTACGTGGCTGGTGGCTGCTGGAACCCCCGCCCCCGGTACCGGTCTTTGTGGGCATCGGAGCTGCTACCCCCCGGCCGCGCCGGGCGGGGCTCATCGTCTGCAGGCACCCCAACGATGTTCCGACGGTGGCGGGTCGAGGCCTGCGAGTGGCCGCGCCGGAGGAAGCCCTGCTCGCAGCGGCCCGGGACCTCGCGCTGATCGACCTGGTGGTGCTCATCGACTCCGCGTTGGCCGGAGGGGACGTCACCGTGGCCGAGGTCGATGAGGTGTGCGGCAAGCGCCGTCGCGGCGTCCGCAACCTCCGTCGCTGCCTGGCCCTCGCCGACGGTCGATCGGAGTCACCGTGGGAGTCGATCCTGCGCATCTTCTATCGCCTGTGCGAGGTGCCGATCGAGGTGCAAGTTCCGATCCTGGATCGAGCTGGGGTACCTGTTTCGCGCGCCGACCTCATGATTTCGGGAACCCGGCGGCTGGTGGAGTACGACGGCGACTCGCACCGCAGCATCCACGGGCAGGCACACGACATGGCCCGGGACTGCATGCTGATGTCGCTGGGGTGTCAGCGGTACGCATACAACGCTGTGAGCATCCGCACCTGCCCCGCTCGCCTGCTACGCGAGGCCGACGAGGCGCTGGGCCGGCCCCACGACCCCGCGCGGCTGCGGTCATGGCTGGCCGCGCTGCGTGAGTCAACGCTCTCGTCCGCAGGTCGGGCCCGGCTGCGTGCGCGCTGGCGGGCCCAGGCATCACACCTAGAGCAGCAACTGGTCACAGGCGACAGCCCAAATCGCCTGAATAGCGTCGGCTGTGACCACTTTGGGCGAGGCCGGGTCAGTGGGCGAAGTGACGAACCCCGGTGAGGTACATCGTCACTCCGGCTGCCCGTACGGCCGCCGCCACCTCGTCGTCGCGGACAGACCCGCCCGGCTGCACCACCGCACGTACGCCGGCGTCGAGCAGCACCTGCACACCGTCGGCGAACGGGAAGAACGCGTCCGAGGCAGCCATCGAGCGCGCGGCCCGCGCACCGGCCCGGGACACCGCAAGCCGCGCGGCGTCGACCCGATTGACCTGCCCCATGCCGACGCCGACGGTCCCCCGATCCGCGGCCAGCACGATCGCATTCGACTTCACCGCCCGGCAGGCCCGCCAGGCAAACTCCAGGTCGGCCAGCCCGGCAGCGTCCAACGGCTCACCGGCCGCCAGCTGCCAACCGTCGGCTCGGTCTCCGACCTCGTCTGCCGCGTCGAACGACTGCAGCAGCATGCCGCCGCTGATGCTGCGCGAGTCGACCCCCACACCCCACGACGGCAAGCGCAACACCCGGATGTTCTTCTTTGCGGTCAGCACCGACAAGGCGCCCTCTTCATACGCCGGGGCCACCACCACCTCGGTGAACACCTCGGCAACCTGCTCGGCCATCGCCACCGACAGCGGCCGGTTCACCGCGATCACACCCCCGAAGGCTGACACCGGGTCGCATGCGTGCGCCCGTCGATGCGCCTCGGCGAGGTCGTCCCCCAACGCAATGCCACAGGGGTTCGCGTGCTTGATGATCGCCACCGCCGGGGCGGCGAAGTCGTTGGCTGCCCGCAGCGCCGCCTCGGTGTCCACGTAGTTGTTGAACGACATCTGTTTGCCGTGCAACTGCTCGGCCTGCGCCAGACCGGGCCGTGTCACCGCACCCGCGGCGTACAGGGCAGCGCGCTGGTGCGGGTTCTCGCCGTAGCGCAGCACGTCAGTGCGCTGCCAGGTGGCACCGACCCAGGTCGGCCAGCCGGTCCCGTCGCTGGTGTCGGTGAGCACACTGCCCATCCACGACGCGACCTGCACGTCGTACGTCGCGGTGTGCACGAACGCCTCCGCCGCCAACCGACGCCGCGCCGCCAGACCGAACCCGCCGGACCGCACAGCGGTCAGCACCTCGTCATACCTGTCCGGCGAAACCACCACGGCAACGCTGGGGTGATTTTTGGCGGCAGCACGCACCATCGCTGGGCCACCGATGTCGATCTGCTCGACACACTCGTCGGGGGTGGCGCCCGAGCTGACGGTCTCGGTGAAGGGGTAAAGGTTGCTGACCAGCAGGTCGAAGGGGGCGATCCCCAACTCGGTCAGCTGGTCGCGATGCGAGCCGAGACGACGGTCGGCGAGGATGCCGGCGTGCACCCGTGGGTGCAGTGTCTTGACCCTGCCGTCCAGGCACTCGGGGAAGCCGGTGAGCTCCTCGACCGGGGTCACCGGCACGCCCGCGGCGGCCACCCGCTTGGCGGTGGAACCGGTGGACACGATGACCACACCAGCCTCGTGCAGGCCGATAGCGAGCTCGTCCAGCCCGGTCTTGTCGTACACACTCAGCAATGCCCGCCGCACGGGCACCTGTTCCTCGACGTCGACGCCGGCCGCGTCAGCAGCACTCACGGGATGCGCACCCTTCTGTCGGTGGCGGTCCAGCCCTCGCGGACCATCCGGCCAACGGTCTCCACCAGTTGCTGTCGTTCGGCGGTCTTGACCCGCTCAGTGAGCGAAGCCTCGTCGTCGTCGTCGCGCACCGGCACAGCCACCTGCGCGACGATGGCCCCGGTGTCCACCCCGGCGTCGACGACGAACAGGGTCGCACCGGTCACCTTCACTCCGTAGTTCAGGGCATCCCGGGGGCCGTGCATCCCTGGGAACGACGGCAGCAACGCGTTGTGGGTGTTGAGGTAGACACCGGCGAAGCGATCCAGGAAGACCGGGCCGACAAGCTTGAGGAACCCGGCAGAGATGATCAGGTCCGGCTGGTGGGCGGCGACCTGTGCGGTGAGGGCGGCGTCCCAGGCCGTGCGATCGGAATGGTCAGCGACGCGGCAGGTGAAGGTGGCAACGCCCTTGGCCTCGGCTCGCTCAATGCCGCCGGTGCCGGGTCGATCCGCGCCGACAGCGACGACCTCGGCCCCATATGCAGGGTCCTCAGCGGCCTCGAGGAGCGCCTGCAGGTTTGTGCCCGAGCCGGATATGAGCACGACCAGCCGAGCCGGGCCGGGTGCGAACGGTCCGAAGGTGTCGGGCACGGACGCTGACCCTAGCGATGCTCAAGCCGTGCGTCGAAACCACCCGGGCCGGTGCGTCCACCGCGGACGGGGCAACCAGCCGGGACGCCAGCCACACAGTGCGCCGTACGCGACGGCCCCCGCCGACGCGGCGACGGCCACGGTCAGCACGCCGACCAGCAAGGCAGCAGGCAACGGCCCGGTCTGTTCCATCCGTCCCGGCCCGATGCTGCCGCCGGAGGCGAACAACAACAGCGTCAGCGACAGGCCTGCGCACACCCCGGCAGCACCGCCGTGCAACGCCTGCCGCCACCAGCCGGCGGTGCCCAGTTCGCGGACGGCGACGACGCCAGCCAACGCGCCCGCCAGCACCGGCGCAACCGTGAGCAGCGACAACCAGCCGCCGGGAGGTCCCGGCGCGGGCAGCGTGCCGAAGAGCGGATAGGCAGGCAAGGCACCCAGCAGCACACCGTCGGGCGACACCACGGTCCCGGCCCCGACAGCGAAACCTGGACCCACCAGGTAGGCGGCGGTCCACAACACAGCGTTGGGCAGCGTGCATACGGACAACAGCACCAACCCCACCGCACCAGCGATGCCTGGCTCCAGGTCTGCACCGATTGTCAGCACCTGTCCTGCTCGCCAGGCCGTTGCCACCACCAGCGTGAGCGCCGACAAGGCGAGCATCGCCTGCACGCCCGTTGCCGCCCCGCGGACCACGGCGCCGACAGGTGGGCGCCGCTCGGCCAGCTCAGCCCAACTGCCGGCGGCGACGAAAAGCCCCACGCCGACCGTGGCCGCTGCCGCGACGAAGCTCAGGCCTGCAGCACGAAGCACAGCGATGTCGACGGCGCCGGGCACCGAGGAGATCTCGACCCCCCACCCGACCAGCGCGACGATGACCGCGTAGCACGTGGCGCCCGCCAGGGCTGCAGCAGTTGTCGACAGACCGGCCGGCAGTAGCCGTGACGTGGCAGCGGATGTCGCCACAGCCCAACGGCAGCCGCGCCACAACACCAGTCCGATCAGCAGCGGCACCAGCAGCGGCACCAGGGACACCGTCGCCGACGACACCGACAGCGATCCGCCGTGCAGGCCCATCCAGACAAGTGCGCCGGCGCGCACCGCGTCGCTGCTGGCCCCGTCAGCACCTGTCACGAGATAGCTGAGGACGGCGATGCCGGCGGCAACGGTCAGCCCCGCGCCGGCCACGGCCGCCGTCAGCAGGCAGGTGGACACCGTCAGCGGCCGTGTTGGCGAAGACTCACCGTCCGCAGGCGCTGAGCGCTCGATATCGTGGACGACAACCATCACGCCCATGCTCGGCCACAGCACCCCGGCGGCTGCGATGCCGCGCCGATACAGCCTGCCGGGTCTCGCAGTGAGCGGATGCTCAGCTCATTGACTCGATCACGTCGCGCATCAGCTGGGCGGTCTCGCTCGGCGTCTTGCCGACTCTGACGCCCGCTGCCTCAAGCGCAGACTTCTTGGCCTCCGCCGTGCCAGACGAGCCGGAGACGATGGCGCCAGCGTGGCCCATCGTCTTGCCCTCCGGCGCGGTGAAGCCGGCGACGTACCCGACGACTGGTTTGGTGACGTGCTCGGTGATGAAGTCAGCCGCGCGCTCCTCGGCGTCGCCACCGATCTCACCGACCATGATGATGGCGACCGTCTCGGGGTCGGCCTCGAACGCCCGCAGGCAGTCGATGTGCGTGGTGCCAATGATCGGGTCACCGCCGATGCCCACCGCTGTGGTGAAGCCGATGTCACGCAACTCATACATCAGCTGATAGGTCAGCGTTCCCGACTTGCTGACCAGACCGATGCTGCCCTTGCCTGCGATGTTGGCTGGGATGATGCCGGTGTTGGACTCGCCGGGGGTGATCACCCCGGGACAGTTCGGGCCGACGATCCGCGTCGTGCCGGAGGCCTCGGCGGCAGCGAAGAAGACCGCAGTATCGTGCACCGGCACCCCCTCGGTGATCACCACCACCAGCCCGATACCGGCTTCGATGGCCTCCAGCACAGCGTCCTTGGTAAACGCCGGCGGGACGAAGACGACCGACACATCTGCTCCGGTCTCCGCCACAGCCTCGCTCACAGTGCCGAAGACGGGCTGCTGTTGCTCGCCGTCGAAGTCTACGGTCGTGCCGGCCTTTCGGGCGTTGACTCCGCCGACGATGGTCGTGCCGGAGGCCAGCATCCGTCGGGTGTGTCTCTGTCCCTCGGAGCCGGTCATGCCCTGCACGATGACCTTGGACGCTGCGTTCAGAAAGATCGACATGGCTGCTGCTCTCTCGCGCTCGATGCTGCTTGCAGGCTCAGTTGGCGGCTAGCTCGGCGGCGCGGGCGGCAGCGCCATCCATGGTGTCCACCACGCTCACCAGCGGATGGTCGGCCCCGGCCAGGATGCGTCTGCCCTCGTCCACGTTGTTGCCGTCGAGGCGTACGACCAGCGGCTTGGTTGCCGCGTCGCCAAGAATGCCGAGCGCGCTGACGATGCCGTCAGCGACCGCGTCGCAGGCAGTGATCCCGCCGAAGACGTTCACGAAGACGCTCTTGACCTGCTCGTCGCCCAGCACGATGTCCAGCCCGTCGGCCATCACTTGAGCGCTGGCGCCTCCCCCGATGTCGAGGAAGTTCGCCGGCTCTTGCCCGCCGTACTCCTGCCCCGCGTACGAAACCACGTCCAGCGTCGACATCACCAGACCAGCGCCGTTGCCGATGATGCCGACAGAGCCGTCGAGCTTGACGTAGTTGAGGCCCTTGTCGCGGGCCTTCGCCTCCAACGGGTCGGCAGCGTCCTGGTCGTCGAAGTCGGCGTGCTCGGGGTGTCGAAAGTCGGCGTTGTCGTCCAACGTGACCTTCCCGTCCAACGCCTCCAGGGTGTCGCCGGCCAACCGCGCCAGCGGGTTGACCTCGACGAGGCTCGCATCCTCGTCGATGAACACTCGCCACAGCTGCTGCACCATGGCAACCGCCGCGTCGGCGACCTCGGCTGGAAAGCGTGCCTCTGCGACGATCTCGCGTGCCTTGGCTTCGTCGACACCAGCCCCGGGGTCGATGGCGACCTTCGCCACCGCGTCCGGGTTGGTGTGTGCCACCTCTTCGATCTCGACGCCACCCTCGACGCTGGCGATGCACAGGTAGTTGCGGTTGGCCCGGTCCACCAAGAATGAGAAGTAATACTCCTCGGTGATGTCCGCGGTCGGCGCGATCAGCACGCGGTGCACGGTGAGACCCTTGATCTGCATGCCGAGGATCTCCTCAGCCCGCGCGGCCGTTTCCGCCGGTCCGTCGGCCAGCTTGACGCCGCCGGCCTTGCCGCGACCCCCGGCTTTGACCTGGGCCTTCACGACCACCGTGCCGCCGAGTTGCTCGGCGGCGGCGCGCGCCTCGTCCGCGGTGGAGGCAACAATCCCGACAGCCCCCGCGACTCCGTGCTTGGCGAAGAGCTGCTTGGCTTGATACTCCATCAGGTCCACGACGGGCCGTCCTCGGTTCTTGATCGTGGCGGGTGAGCGGCTTCAGCAGCCCGCATCCGCTGGGCGCCTGGGACTCTAGCCCGGCTGGCGACGGCGATGCAGCCGGGGCGGGTGGATGGCCGCAGCTCAGGCGCTGACGTCGGGCACGTGTTCGTCGACCCAGGCGGCGATCTCGGTGGTGGTTGCTCCGGGTGTGAACACGGTGGCCACACCCGCCTCGCGCAGCGGGGCGATGTCGTCGTCGGGGATGATCCCGCCACCGAACACCACGATGTCAGCGGCATCCTGTTCGGCGAGCAGGTCGAGGATCCGGCGGAACAGCGTCATGTGCGCACCGGACAGCACCGACACCCCGATGGCATCTGCGTCCTCCTGGATGGCGGTCTGCACGATCTGCTCTGGGGTCTGGTGCAGGCCGGTATAGATCACCTCATTACCAGCGTCGCGCAGTGCGCGAGCCACCACCTTGGCACCCCGATCGTGGCCATCGAGGCCAGGTTTCGCCACGACGATGCGCTTGGGTCGGCTCGGCATCAAGCTCCTCCTCGATGGCTGCGGCTGTGCGATAGCTGCTGCAGGCAGACAAGCTCGGACAGACCGGGGCGGACAGCCGCAGGTTAGCCCACCGAGGTGGTTGAGGTCTGCCTCGATCGTTTCACCTGGCGGCAGGCCGCGGGTATCGTCGTTTGAGTCCGCCCCGCCACCAGCGAAGGATCGACCCGTCGTGTCCGCCACCTCCGCCCCGCAACGCCCATCGGGCACACCGCCTGTGAAGCGGCCCGGGGACCCGTCGGCCAGCGGCACGACTGCGACTCCAGGCACGCAACGGTCCCGGCGCCGGAGGATGCTGGCCGGCGCCACGGCGTTGGCGCTTGTCGTCGGCGGCGTCGGTGCGGTGATCTACAGCGCTCCGGGTACCCCGAGTACGACGGGCACCGACGCGCCGCCCCCAAAGCCGGACGACTCGCTGCGGTCACTGTCGATCACGCTATCGCCGAAGTCTCAGCGGGGCGGTCCGGGCAATACCGACGACGGCGACCAGACCGTGGACGCCGTCACCGGTGCGCCTCGGGTCAATCGGCTCACCCGCAAGACCCACGTGGTTGAAGGGCGCGGCGGCGAGCTTGTGCGGGTCAGCCGAGACGTCGACAGCGACGATCTCAAGAAGCAGGCGGACCTGCAGGCACGGCAGCGGATGATCGCCTTGCAGGCACTGGCCCAAGCCGCCCAGGACGAGGCACTGGAGCTGGGGGTCGATCAGTGGGTGTTGCCGCTCGCCGGATACCGGATCAGCGCCGGCTTCGGGGAGAGCGGCCAGATGTGGGTCACCACCCATAGTGGTCAAGACTTCGCCGCAGCCGAGGGCACCCCGCTAGTGGCGATGGGCGCCGGCGTCATCTTGCGTGCGGGCTCAGACGCCGCCACCAGCTGGGCCGGCAAGCTCACCGTCCTACGGCTCAACGATGGCACCGAGCTGTGGTACGCCCATCAGAGCGACATCCGGGTCCGCACCGGCGACACCGTCGAGCCGGGGGAAGTCATCGGCGAGGTGGGCACAACCGGCAACTCCACCGGTCCGCACTTGCACCTCGAGGTGCGCCCAGAAGGCGGCGATCCGGTCGACCCGACACGCGCCTTCGCCGAGCACGGCATCAGCGTCTGAATCAGAGCTTCTGCAGCGGGGCGTAGCGCAGCAGCAGGCGTTTGACGCCCTCTGAGCCGAAGTCCACGCTGGCGACGCTGCGGTCGCCGACACCCTCGAGCGCCACCACCGTGCCCATCCCGAAACTGTCGTGCAGCACGCGCTCTCCCGGCTCGAGCGACAGTACCGTGCCCCCGGTGGAGCGGCCGGTGCTCACCGCTCGCGAGAAGCTGCCGGCAGCCGGCGGAGTCGTCGAGCGCGGAGACCAACGTGTCTGGTCCGCCTCAGTCCGCCGCCAGTCGACCACTTCGGCAGGCAGCTCGTCCAGAAAGCGCGAGGCCGGGTTATGGCTGGGAGCGCCCCAGGTGGAGCGCACGGTGGCACGGGACACATAGAGCCGGCGTTGGGCGCGGGTGATGCCGACATAGGCCAGTCGACGCTCCTCCTCGAGCTCACGAGGATCCCCCAGCGAGCGCAGGTGCGGAAAGATGCCGTCCTCAAGCCCAGTGAGGAACACGACGGGAAACTCCAGACCTTTGGCCGTATGCAGCGTCATCAGCGTGACGACACCCTGACCCTGCGCCTGCTCGCTTTCGTCCGGGATCTGGTCGGCGTCGGCGACCAGGGCCACCCGCTCAAGGAAGGAATCCAGCGAGCGGGGGTCTGGCGCGTCGGCCGCGGGGGCGTCGTCACCGGCGTCGCTGACGAACTCACGCGCCATCGCAACCAGCTCGGCGAGGTTCTCCACGCGGGTCTCGTCCTGCGGGTCCGTGGAGTCTTCCAATGCGGCCACATAGCCGCTGCGGGCCAGGGACGCCTGCAACACCACGTCCGCGGGCTCGCCCACGTCGACCAACGCGCGCAGATCGTCCACCATCGACACGAAGGACGCGATCGCGGTCACCGAGCGGGTCGCGATGCCGGGAGCTTCGCCGGCTCGACGCAACGCATCGAGCAGACCGATCCGCTCACGGTCAGCGAACGCGCTGACACATGCCTCGGCCCGCTCACCGATGCCGCGCTTGGGCACGTTCAGAATGCGGCGCAACGACACCGTGTCGCGGGGGTTGACCAGCACTCGTAGGTAAGCGAGGGCGTCCTTGACTTCGCGCCGCTCGTAGAAGCGCACACCGCCAACAACCTTGTATGCCAGCCCGACCCGGATGAACACCTCCTCAAAAACCCTGCTCTGCGCGTTGGTGCGATAGAAGACCGCGACCTCGCCGGGCCGAGCAGCGTCGGCGTCGCTGAGGGCGTCGATCTCGTCGGCAACGAACTGCGCCTCGGCGTGCTCGTCGTCGGCGACGTACCCCACCAGCGGCTCGCCGGCGCCCCCGTCGGTCCACAACCGCTTGGCGGTGCGGCCGGCGTTGCGGGCGATCACGGCATTGGCTGCGGAAAGGATCGACTGCGTGGAGCGGTAGTTCTGCTCCAGCACCACCGTGTGCGCGTCGGGGAAGTCGCGCTCGAACTCCAAGATGTTGCGGATGTTCGCGCCGCGGAAGGCGTAGATCGACTGGTCGGAGTCACCGACGACCATCAGCTCGGCCGGGCCGGCCACTGCGGGCTCGGCCGCAGCATCTCCTCCTTGCACCACCGCTGGGTCCGGTGCGCAGAGCTCACACACCAGGACGTACTGGGCGTGGTTGGTGTCCTGGTATTCGTCGACCAGCACGTGCCGGTAACGCCGCCGATAGCTCTCCCGGACGTCCGGAAAGGCCTGCAGCAGATGCACCGTTGTCATGATCAGGTCGTCGAAGTCCATCGCGTTTGCGGCGATCAGCCTCGCCTGATAGCGGGCGTATGCCTGCGCATAACTGCGCTCGATGTCGTTCTCCGCTCGGCTGACCGCGGCCTCGTGGTCGCGCAGCTCGTTCTTCTGCGTGGACACCCACGACTGGACGGCACGCGGCGGGAACCGCTTTGGGTCGAGCTCAAGGTCACGGCACACCAGCGTCATCAACCGCCGGGAGTCAGCCGCGTCGTAGATGGAGAACGACGACGAGAAACCGAGCCGTGCGGACTCGCGGCGCAGGATGCGCACGCAGGCCGAGTGGAACGTCGACACCGTCATCAGTCGCGCCCGACCCCCCACCAGCGCAGTCACCCGCTCCCGCATCTCGGCGGCGGCCTTGTTGGTGAAGGTGATGGCCAGCACCGACCCCGGGTGTGCAGCACGCTCGGAGATGAGCCAGGCGACCCGGCGGGTCAACACCCGGGTTTTGCCTGAGCCTGCCCCGGCGACCACCAACAGCGGGGCTCCGGCATGCGTCACGGCGGACCGCTGGGACTCGTTTAGCCCGTCGAGCAACGACACCTGGGGTCGGTCGTCGGCTGCCGGGGGCATGGTGGGGACGGGGAACGAAGCACTCATCGCCCGGTCAGCCTACGAGGGCCCGCCGACATGGCAGGCGCACGCATGCCGGCCGGTGGGAGTCAGCCAGTCGCGGCCCGCTCCGCGCGACGGGCGGCGAGGAACTGCCACCGGGCCTCGAAGGTGGTGTCCGGGAAGTCGCCGAAGACCCCGTCGACGCCAAGCTCGAAGAACCGCAGAAGCTCGCCGACCGCGTCGCCGTGCTCGAGCGGGTTCGCCCCCTCGTCGTACTCGTTGGGCAGGAAGAAGTTCTCGTCCCGGAAGGTGTACGGGTGCACCAGCAGGCCGGCGGCATGGGCGTCGTCGACCACGTCGGTTGCCCGCCCGAGGGTGCCGTCCGGCCGTAGCGGGATGAGCCGGTACTTGTCCGGACCGATCCCTCGCGCGTAACGCCCGATCCGCCGCAGCCCGCCGGCGGTGACCATGTCGTCATAGGTGACCCCGGTGCCGGCGACCACCTGGTCGAACGGTGCGCCCGAGCCGCCGACGAGCTGGATCAGCTTGACCTCGGTGCGTCGGCTCAGCGCCCGCAGGTTGGAGATCTCGAACGACTGGATGAACACCGGCGAGGATCGGCGTGTCCACCCCACCCGGCGCAGCTCGCGCAGGATGCCCGGCTCCAGCGGCAGACCCTGGTTGCGGAAGTAGGTGGGGTGCTTGGTCTCTGGATAGACACCGATACGGCGGTTGCGGCGCTTGGACTCGAAGCGGGCCAGGTCGATGACCTCGGCGATGGTCGGGATCCGCAGCCGGCCGTCGAAGCGGGTGCTGGCCGGACGCAGCTCGGGCAGTCGCTCCTTAGCGCGCAGCGTGCTCAGCTCGGCGTAGGTGAAGTCTTCGGTGAACCAGCCCGTCTGCCAGGTGCCGTCGATCCGCTTGGTGGTGTGCCGGTCGGCGAACTCCGGGTGCTCGGCCACGTCGGTGGTGCTGGAGATCTCGTTCTCGTGCCGCGCGACCAGCACGCCGTCCTTGGTCGACACCAGGTCGGGCTCGATCACGTCCGCACCCATGTCGATGGCGAGCCGGTAGGCCGCCAGTGTGTGCTCCGGCCGCTTGCCCGAGGCGCCCCGGTGCGCGATCACGATCGGCTTGCGCCAGCGCGGCCGCGGGGAGTGGAGGTCGTGGCCGTCGGCGACGGCGGTCGGTGGGGCGAGCAGGCCGGTGGCCGCGGCCAGCCCGCCGACACCGCCGGCGACGAGCAGGTTGCGCCGGTGTAGCCGGTTTATGGGCGTTTCCGAAGTCATGGCAGGAGTGCAGCGGCTGCGGGTTAACGGCCGGTGGACCCGCCGCGGCACCTCGGTGAGCGCTGGCCCAACCCCGGTCGGTGCCCGTTCAGGTGGAGTGCGCCTGGTTGCTGCCCGTCACCGCCACCGACCCGGTACGGCGCGGATCGCCAGCCGCGGTGAGACCGCCGCCCGGCTCCCACTGGGCCGCACCGACCCCCCCGAAGTACATGGCGTGGGTGCCCATCGAGCGAGTGGGCAGCCCGAGCTCGTCGCTGAGACCGGCTGGCAGCTGAAGGTCTGCTTCGTGGTCGATGCGCACCGGCGGGTCCTGCCCATCCCGCACCCGGACATGCACTCGCGGGTGCGCGATCGCTGCAGCGAGGTCGAGACCACCATTGAGGTGCAGGGACAGCACCTGTGCGACGGCCGTAACGATGCGGTCCGAGCCCGGTGACCCGATCGCCAGGGCCGCGCCGTCGCGCTCGCGGCGGCCGACGGTCGGCGCCATGTTGGAGTTCAGGCGGGTACCCGGCTGCAGCGCGTGCACACCATTGAGCACCAACTCCTGCTCGCCCAGGCAGTTGTTCAGCCAGATGCCGGTGCCCGGTGACAGCACCCCGGAGCCGTAACCGGCTGACACGGTGACGGCACAGGCGCCGCCGTCGTCGTCCACTGCCGACACGTGCGCGGTGCTGGCCGAGCCGAGCGATCGATTCAACAGCTCCCGGGCGAGCCCCAGCCGCGCATCTTCGTCGTCGTGTCGATAGATGCCAATGCCGAAGACCGCGTGTTGGCTGCGTACCAGGTGGGCGAGCTCGTCGGGACTCCAAGTGCCCCGGGCCGGCCGGCCGTCACACATGGCCAGCAGGGCGCTCATGCAGACGCCACCCACCGCTGGGCCTGGGTTGGTCGCCAACTGCCAGCCGCCTTGCCGCCTGGTCAGCGCCGGGCGTTCGGCAACCTCATAGGCCGCGAGGTCGTCAAGGGTGAGGATTCCCCCGTGCGCCTCCAGGTCGTCAGCCATCAGCTTGGCTATATCGCCGGTATAGAAGGCGTCGCTGCCCTCCACCGCGATCTGCTGCAGCGAGGCGGCGAGGTCGGGAATTCGCACGGTGGAGCCCCGCGGCACCAAGGTGCCGTCGGCATCGTGCAAGACCGCATAGCTTTCGGGTTGCCAGCCGAAGATCTCGAGATGGACGTACTCCAGGTAGGCGTGCGACGCCTGATTGAGCGGAAACCCGTCCCTGGCAGCCGCGATCGCAGGCGCCAGCACCTGCGCCCAGGGCGCCCGCCCGAATCGTTGGTGAGCCCGCTCGACGGCCTTCAGCGTGCCGGGTGTCGCCACCGAGCCGTGCCCGACAGTCATGGTGGTGTCGCCGCCGTAAGGGGTGCGCACATCCCAGACCGCTCGACCGAATCGCTCCGCGGGCAATCCGCGACCTGGCATGTCGACCCAGCCGTCAATGGTCACCGGGGCCGATCCGTCCGGCGGCTGGATCGTCAGATAGCCACCTGACGCCAGCGAGACCAGGCCCGGCTCGGAGACCATCGTCACCAAGACAGCTGCCAGCGCGGCGTCGATAGCGTTGCCGCCCTCGGCGGCCAGCCGGGTGCCAGCCGAGGCACTCAAGTCGTTGGGGGCCGCCACCGCGACCCGCGCAGAGGCAGTTGTCATCAGGTCACCGTAGTCCCGGAGATGAGGCGTGGCCGACCGGTCGGGGGAAGCCGGTCGGCCACGCACGGCGCTCTCCGGCATCGCCGGCGATCACTTTGCTCATCGTGTCTCAGGGGTCGTGCAGGCTGCATCGGTGATTTCGGACATCCTGTGAAGAGGACATAAAGACTGTTTGCCAATCCAGCCACGATCAACGCTCGCAACGTCCTACGATCAACGGTGATGTCCCGGGTGCTGATCGTCGACGACGAACCTCAGATTGTCGCTGCGGTGACCCGTGGCCTGTCCCAGAACAATTACCAGGTGAGCGGAGCGGCCACCGGCGAGGACGGTCTGGCTGAGATCGCGGCACGCAGGCCAGACCTGGTCGTGCTCGACCTCGGTCTACCCGGGCTCGATGGGGTCGAGGTGCTCCGCAGGCTGCGGGCGTGGAGCGACGTGCCCGTGCTGGTGCTGTCGGCGGCGGGCGGAGAGGACCAGAAGGTCGAGGCGCTGGACACCGGTGCGGACGACTACCTAGAGAAACCGTTCGGCTTCGGCGAACTGCGAGCCCGGGTCCGCGCGCTGTTGCGTCGCAGCACAGCTGACCAACTGATAAGCGAGATCGTGGTCGCCGATCTGTATGTGGACCTGGCGAGCCGCACCGTTGAGCGGGCCGGCGATGAGGTCCGGCTGACGCCCAAGGAGTGGCAGTTGCTCGAGGCCTTCGCCAACAACCCGGGGAAACTCTTGACCCACGGCTGGCTGATCCGCCGGCTGTGGGGTCAGTCGTACGGCGACGAGAACCGGCAGACCTTGCGGGCCCACATGCGTTCGCTGCGCTCCAAACTCGGTGACGACGCCGCCGAGCCTCTTCTGGTGCGCACGGAGGTCGGCTCGGGGTACCGCTGGATGGTGACTCCACCGGATCGCCCATCGTGAGCGAGATGCAACTGCCGGCGGGAGCAATTATCGATGCGGCCCCGGCCAGCATCTACGTCAAGGACCTCGAGGGTCGCTATCTCTACGTCTCCCCCGGCACCGTCGCTCAGACCGGCATCCCCACCGAGCAGTACCTCGGGCACACCGACGTCGAAGTGTTCGGGCCCGAGCAGGCCGCCCGGCTGCGAAAGAACGACCAGCGGGCGCTTACCGAGCAGGTCGATGAGGTCGAGTTCTTTGGCAAACCGGTGGACGTTGTCTACCGATCGCGCAAGTTTGCACTGCGAGGCGCCGACGGGCAGATCTATGCCACCTGCGGGATCTCGCTCGACGTCACCGCGGGCTACCGGGCCGAGCAGGCACAGCGCGTCGCGGAGCGTCGGTTGGCACAGTTGCAGATCGTCGACAGCCTTGGGCGGTTCGCAGGCGGCATGGCCCACGACCTAAAGAACGCTCTGACTGCCGTGCGCTCGCTGATCGAGCTGGCCATCGAGGACGCCGTGCAGGTGCCGTCGGACGCTCCCCCTGGTCTGCGGAGGCGGCTGCTGGAGGTGCTCGGTGAGGCCCAGCAGGCAACGCTGCGCTCGGCCGACCAGATCGCCACGATGCTGACAGCCACCCAGTACCGGCGGTCCGAACGCACCGCAATACCCCTAGCCGCGATCCTGGATCAGGTCCGCCCGCTCCTCGTCACCGTGCAGCCGGCACACCGGCTGGTCGAAGACGTGCACCCCGACCTGCGGATGCTGATCGCCGAGGGTGAGATCGAGCAGGTGCTGCTCAACCTGGTCACCAACGCCGCCGAGACCACTCATGACGACGTCCGGGTGACCATCCGGGCCAGGGCAGTCGTCGCCGAAAACACGTTCTCCGATGTCTCGAGCGCGCAACCCCCCGCGCTCGGGCCCGGCCGTTACGTCTGCCTCGACGTCATCGATGACGGTCCCGGGATGCCGCCGGAGGTGCTGGAGCGGGCCGCACACCCCTTGTTCACCACCAAGCGTGGTGGCAGCGGGCTGGGGCTCTGGTCGGCGCAGGCGTTCGCCCTGCGCAATCACGGTCAGCTGGCAATCCGCTCGGAGCCGGGCACGGGGACCACGGTGAGCCTGTGGCTTCCCGCCGCAGACACTGGCTGACAAACGCTGACGGTCAGCGGTCAGCGGTCAGCGGGGTGTAGACCCAGTGCACGCAACTCGAGCGCAGCAAGTGCCCTGACTACGGCCGAATCCCCGGCTCGCCAGCCAGCGGCCACATCGGTGTTCAGCTGGCCCAGCTCGGCGATCGGTTGGCTGGCGAGCGCACGCAGCGCGAATATGTCCAGGCCGACCCCGGCGTCGAGCAGCCGTTGAGCCTGCGCACTGTGCCGGGCGAAGCGTAGTCGTCTGGGTAGCCACAGCACGCAGACGACGATTGCTGGCACACCGCCGCTGAGCCAGCCGAGCGCATCGGCCAACGCGCCG